>Ga0315903_10003534_pt1 | contig 21638 bp, 24 predicted proteins | sample LakEriMetagenome_7_FD_203524 | JGI IMG/M metagenome (GOLD analysis project Ga0315903, IMG submission 203524) | Freshwater fungal communities from buoy surface, Lake Erie, Ohio, United States - Buoy 2 MA119 | ecosystem: Environmental > Aquatic > Freshwater > Lake | place: USA: Lake Erie, Ohio... | reverse complement strand
TAATCAAAAAAAGCAAACCTAATATATCCGAGAGTTCTTCAAAAACTTATAATTCTTTATTACGATCTATTTACACAAATGTATTTGGAAAAACTGACGAACCTAATGTTAAAAACTTTAGCAAATCAAAAGAAATACTTGATTGGCTTGGTAAAAAAGCATTTAATACTAGAAAAACTTATCTTGCTGCTCTTGTATGCATTGAACCTGATGAACCTAAATATAAAGATATGATGTTAGATGATGTTAATACATATAATAAGGAAATGAGTAAAAGTGAATTGACTGATAAACTGGAAGATAGTGCTATATCTGAGGACGAGATTATGAGTTTGCGTGATACTCTTAAGACTGAAGCTGAGTTTCTCTTTAAAAGAAAAACACATAAGGTTGCAGATTTGATGGAAATACAAAACTATATTATTTTTTCTCTCTATTATGGATTTATAGTTCCTCGTAGAGCTATTGATTATACTGAAATGAAATATCAAAACTACGATAAGGATAATGATAACTACATTGATCTAAAGAAAAAACAATTAGTATTTAACAAATTCAAAACTGCAAAATTTAAAGGAACTCAAATATTAGATATTCCACCAGCACTTTTTAAAATTCTCTCTAAGTGGGTTTCTATAATACCTAAAGAGATTGATAATTTATTGTTCAATAGTAAGTTAGAACCCCTTAGTAATGTAGTTCTAAATCAAAGACTTAATGGAATATTTGGCGGCAAGAAATCCGTAAATTCATTAAGACATTTTTATTTAACAAGTAAGTATAAAACTCTTATGATTGAAAAAAAGAAGATGGAAGAAGATATGAATCAAATGGGATCTAGTTCTAAACAAGCTGACGTGTATATCAAGACAAATGATAAAGAATAATATTTATATAATATATGAAGTCAATTATTATATTTTGCATAAATGCTTTTCATTGCATTACCGATAGTCTTTACAGATGTTTTTATAAATGTTGTTGTTGCAATTAAAGCCAAGGTCACAATGGCACCTTGGGTTTAATATAATGGCAGGTTGGAATTTGATAGTCACTCATAGTCGCTCGGGTTTATTGTTACGTACCCTGTGTTCCAACATATTACAATATTTTATTTTTAAGTATTTTTATTATTTAATAATAAATTCCTAAATTCTTCCACTTTTTTTGCATTTTTTTTTAAATTCTTTTTTACTGTTTCTCTCTTTGCAGCTAATTTACCTTTGTTTTTACGGACTGTTTCATTGTAATTATTTTGATATTCTAGTATCTTTTCCTTATTGTCTTGGTAACGTTTTTTATTGTAGTCTTTTAAAAATTCTTTGTTTTCTCCATAATATTTTTGCATGTATGTTTGTTCCATATTATTATATAAAGATTTTTTATTTACATTATAATTAAATGTCCGTTATTGTTGTCATCATTAATTATTTTTAATTTTAATGCTGAAACAACATTTATTAACCATTTCGAACAAAATTTTACAAACACATCTTGACCTAATATGTTTTTTAAATCTTCTCCATTATATTTTTTATCTTTAAAAGTTTTTAACATAAAACTTTCCATTTCGTTTAAGTCAAATAATATATTCTCTTTTTGAGTTTCAATTGAAACACCGCATTTTAATGCCTCAATAATACTATCTTCAGCACATTTAATTAATTTATCTTTACTATTAAATTTAAACGGCATTTCAATTCCAGTTCCATTATAAAACAATAACCAACTATTATCTTTATTCATTTTAATAATTTAAATTTAATTTGTTAGTAGGGTTCGTATCTTAATGCCAATCACAAAATGAAAAAAAAGCATTTCAATTTTTTTTTTAAATAAAAATAAAATTAAAATCATTTCAATTTTTTTTTCTATCTTGCCCTGAATTTAATTTTATTTTTATTTAAAAAAAAATTGAAATGATTTTATAAATAAAAAATAAAGACATAAATTAGAATGGCAGTATTTCACACAAAGACATTTACTCAACACGACGATTATATGACTCCTAAATATGCTTGGGAAAATATACAGCAATATATACCGAAGGACAAATTAATATGGGAAGCGTTTTATGGTGATGGTACATCAGGAAAACATTTAAAAGAATTAGGTTTTAATGTTATTCATGAAGCAATTGATTTCTTTGAAAATGATATTGGAGAGATTATAGTTTCAAATCCACCTTTTAGCAAAAGCAAAGAGGTTATGAATAGATTATTAGAATTAGATAAACCATTCATATTAATAATGCCATCTTCAAAAATTAATACATCATATTTTAGAGCTTGGAAAGATAAAAATATTCAAATTATTATTCCACCAAAGAGAATTCATTTTGAAAAAAAAGTTGAAGGAAAAACACCTGATAATTTTAAAAGTTCTTGCAATTTTGATTGCTTTTATTATTGCTATAAAATGAATTTACCTAGCGATATTGTTTGGCTTGAGTAATTATTATATTCTATTATATAAATGATAAAAGACGAAACATATTATTTTCATCAAACACCTAAAGATTTAGCAGAAGCATTAATAAAATTTGTTGATTTAAAAGACGGCGATAAAGTTTTTGAGCCCTTCAAGGGTGAAGGGGCATTTTATAATGCATTTCCTACTAATGTAGTTAAAGACTGGACTGAGATTGTTGAAGGGAAAAATTATAAAGATTATACTGGAGATATTGATTGGGTTATAACTAATCCACCTTTTAGACTTGATGAAGGTGGTAAAAGAGAGAATGCTTTTTATAAATTATTAAAATATTACACAGAAAGATGCAAAAAGGGAATAGCATTTTTAGGTAATGATAGCTGTTTTTCAACTCTCACACCTAAAAGATTAGAAGAACTTAATAATAGCGGCTGGTATATTCATAACATCGTTTGTTGTAGTATTAAAAAATGGAGAGGTAGATATTTTTTTATTATTTTTAAAAATGAGCCAAGTGATTTTTACAAATTTTGTAGAGACAATTATTAAATATATTTAGAAAATTAATATATTTTAATTGAAATCAATTTAAATATAATATTAATACATATATATAGAATGGCGAGATGGGCTTCTAAAACAAATTATGAAAAGCTTTTTTCTGAATGTTATTGGGGAAATTTTTCATTAACTACTTGGAGCGGACATAATGACACTCCTGCAAAAGAGATATGTGATAATAGAAATGCTTTTGCTTCTGAATATAAATTGAAAAAATGTATAAGTGGCTATAAAAAGCACTCTACTATTAAAAATATATTTACGAATACATTATATGAGATTGAAAAAAAAGGCACTTGGGTAGATCATGTTGAATATTATGATACTGGATATTCTGTTATATGTGTCACATCACATCATTGCACTGACGAACAGGAATTAATCTGGATTAAATACGGCTTCCGTAAAATTCCTCCAATTTATTGCCCGAGTCAAAAGACTTTTTTAATGGAATTATTCTATGATAGAAGATATGAATAGATTAAGGAATATTATATTTAAATTAAATAATTTAAATATAATCACACTATATTATATAATATAATGACATCAGAGGCGCAAAAGAAAGCCAACCTTAAATGGCGAGAAAAAAATAAAGACCGATATAATTCCATTTGTTTAGCATCAACAAAAATATATAATGAAAATCACAAAAATGAAATAAAATTGAAACAAAACGGTTATTATTTATTCAGAAAAGAAACCGAAAGATTAAGGAATATATATTTAAATTAATTATTTAAAAATCAATTTAAATATATTCTCTATACATAGTATATAAAATGGCTCCAACAATTTATTATGTTCCTGATTCTTACGCTTTTAAAGGAAACAATTTTCCTACTTGCTCTCAAGAAGAATTTATTTCACGTCTTCAACAAAAATTACCTACATATGAAGTAATAACTAATGATACAAAAGTTAAATATTATTTTGATTTTGATTATTATGTTGATCCTGATGATTTTCATTTAGACGTGGCTACTATTATTCAAAATATTTTAAAAAATCGTATTACTGAAGGTTTAAAGGCAGTTGCAAATGTTACTCCAAATATTAGTATTTTACAATCACATAGTAAAAATATTGGCGATGGTCGTGGAAAATATAGTCTTCGTTATTATGTAAGTAACATGATTGCAACAAAACAAAATATAAAAGATTTTGCTATTGATTTAAATAAATATTTTGACAAACAAGAAACTGAATTATGGGATTATATTGAAAAATCAGACGCTAATGTTTTTGATATAAGTGTTTATGACAGTAATAAAAAAATGCGTTGTTATGAAACAAACAAACCTAATGAAAAACGACCTTTAATTTTGGCAGAAGGAACTATTGAAGGAACTGTAATTACTGGTTGTTTTGATCCTAATGTAATTGATGTAAATTATGTCTCACATATAGATAAATCAGATAATCATATTTCATCTAGTCATATTTCTCAAAAAATAAATGTTGAAGATAAATATTTGGATTTATTGTTTAATGTCATTGGAAATGGTAAATTTATTGATTATAAACTATGGTTTAAAATTTCATGTATATTAAAATGTAATGGATATTCATTTGAGACAATTGAAAAATATACAGCAATAGTAGATCCTGAAAATCCTAAAACTAAAAAAATTTGGGACGCAATTGACAGCAAACGTCCTGTTAGCATTTATGCTCTACAAAATATTGCAAAAGAAAAGAATTTTAATGCATATTTTGAATGGTTGGATAAATATAACGAATACATTACGATTGAAATTATTGATAAAGGAGTTAATGAAATATCAAAATTTATTTCAAAATCTTTAAAATCTACTTTAATCTATGATAATAAAACTTGGTACGCATGTAAGAATAATTTATGGGTTAAAATTGAAGAACCTTATGCTATGATTGTATGTGCTATTGAAGATGAGTTGGATAAATATGTAAAAATACTGACTGATAAACTCAATAAACTTGATAAACAAGATGAAAATGCAGTTGCATTAGCAAGAAATAAAATTAAATTAGCAAGTGAAGCACGAATGCGTGTTGTAAGTTACATGGGACAATATAAGAAACTTTTAACGGATTATTTATGGGTTTGTAATTTTAATGAGAATCTTGATACAAATATTTATCAAATTGCATTTAAAAATGGAATATTTGATTTACGTACAGGTGAATTTAGAAATGGATTATTTCCAAGTGATTTTATTACCAAGACACTTCCATATGATTATGAAGAGCCAAACGAAAATGATATTTCAAAAGTTCGTGATGAATTAAAAAAGATTTGTAATTATAATGAAACGCATTTGGAATATTATTTGTCTATTCTTGGTTGTGCTCTTACTGGAGATGCAATGAAACAACAAGAATTTTATTACTTACGAGGACAGAAAGCTGGAAATGGTAAATCAGTTATTTTTGAGGCACTTGATGATATTCTACCTATTTATTCTATGAAAATGGAAAGTGATGTTTTCAATGAAAATAATTCAAATCGTCACAAAGAAGTTGCCACTTGGGCAGGAAAGAGAATTGCTTGGGCAAATGAAATTGGAACCAAAAAATTAGACCGTGAATTTCTCAAAGACGTAAGTGATGGTACAAAAATAAAATATAAACCTCTATATAAAGAAAGTGAATATATGCCTATCAATTTCAAAGCATTTATCGTCTCAAATAATACGATTAGTTTTGATAGTGATGAAGGTGTAAAACGTCGTTTGCGTTTAGGACAAATGGATTCAGAATTTATTGAAGGATTAGAACAAGATGATTATTTAAATTGTCGTTTTATTAAAGATACTGAGTTTGGTAAAAAATTACGTTTTGATTATAAATTTGGTTTGCTTCATCTTCTTTTTAGATCAGCAAAGAAATATGTTGATAATAATTATAAATTGTCTATTTATCCAAGTGATTGGAAAGAAGAAGCAAAAGAGGTTGTTGCTTCTAATGATAATTTCAAGGAATGGTTCCTTACTAAATTTGAATTTGGTGAAGGTGAAATAACAGAATATAATTTGAAAAAAATTATCAAATCTGGAAATTTTGAAAAAGTTAAATTTGCAGATCAAGTTAAAAAAAATAGATGGCTTTGTAAATTTGACAGGGAAAAAAGGTCTTGGTTTGGTATAATAGAGAAAGTAGAACAATAGGTTTTTAGTTTTTTTCACATTTTCACGTTTTTCACGTTTTTCAAAAGTCCCTTGTGAGGGGGGTATTTTTTATAGGGGTTTTTAAAAATGTGAAAAATGTGAAAATGTGAAAAAGTTCTTTTTAAGAAAATAAAATCCTAATCCGGACTTTCTTGAATAAATGCAAACTTAATTAAATAAGAAAATCCTCTATGCCATAAGAGTAAATAGCCGAAGTAAATCCGCACTGTTATCTAGCAGATTGTCAATGATCTGTATCTTTAAATTCTTACTGGTATGTAGATGAAGTGTAATCCAAGCGTTATCAAGGCAGCGATCGTGATACACATTTCTATTTATGACGGTAATATGGTCGTCGTTCATTTGCTTACATAATAGGCAGGGCTTTAGTTCCACATACGGGTTCTTTAAATAGGTTTCCATATATTATATATTTATAAAATATAATATAAAGAGCAAATAAAATAATCCTACTTGCGTATTAAATGTTTTGCATCAACGCGTGCAGTCTTGCCACCCATGACGGCACTATAGACGCGAGCCTGCGCCCATTGTTCTGGAGATCTAATACCTTTCCTTACGCTAGAAGGATTGGTTTTAAATGCACCAACGCCTTTATCAAAGATAGTTTCTAATCCAGTTTTTTTATATCCAGTAATTTTTGAGATATCAGCTAAACTGTGTGGTGTATCTTTTTCAAATCCATACTTCTTGTTAAATTGATTCTTATAAGTATAAGAGCTCATTCTATAAGGTACATTAATAAAATAAAATAAATTGAAATCACTTAAAATTTATTTAACATTGTATAATAAAATGAATTATTTAAGAGGACGTGATAATGGTAAAGTCATTCTCTTGACTAGATATAATATATATTATTACATGGTTAAGAATTTCTTACGCAGAATTTTTAGATTTTAATTTTATTTTTAATTTGAAAAAAAAATTGAAATGATTTTTTTTGTTTAAGTTAAAGACATTAACATATAACAAAACAGCTTAAAGAATTTAAAATGAGAACATATTTTGATACGGAAAGTTTGAAGGTAGGAATGATCGTTGAGTATGATTACAGCGGCGGACAAAATAGTTGTGGTGTTGATTATTATCTTACAAAAGTTACAAAAACATATGTAGAGGGATATTATATTATTGGAGATAAACGAGGTGACATTAAAAAATTTACGAAACCGAAAGAAATAAAAAAAAAGGTCTGCCGTGAGAAAATAAACTGCGGACATATACACGAATGTGGTTGCAATAAGAACTATTGTGAAGATTGTCTTATTGCCATTGACAATGATGAGTTAATGTTTTGCGATGATGAGACTTGTAAGCATTACTATAGTTACAGAAATGACAACTGTGATTGCAGAGATAATTTCTGTGGATTTTGCAGTGTAAAATATTAATTATGCGAAATAATAAATAGGACCCTTTGGTTTTGAATCTGCAACACCAGGAGTAACTTTGAATTTTGAGGCAGCATTTTGTTGCGTCTTAGTTTCACGTTCCTTACGAACTGGTTTTTGTACTGGTTCCTCTTCCTCCTCTGATTCGGTTGCAGATTCATAAATAATGGTTTTTTTTTTCTTTGGTTTCTTCTTTTTCTTGATTACGATAACTTCCTCCTCGGATTCAGTTTCAGATTCTTCAATTACTTTTGGTTTTTTCTTAGGTTTCACAGGTTCATCTTTGTGAGTGGCAGCAGATACAGCTGGAACTTTTTTAATCTTTTTAGGTGCTACCTGAATAGGTTCTTCCACACTTTCATTATCAGATTCCTCTTCAACATCAAGTGGCTCTTTAGCGGAATTAAGTTTATTTTTTAATGCTTTTAATATTTCTTTTTTACCCTTTACATCTATTTTTGCAGCGGCAGCATCAAGAGACGGTTTTTGCTTTGCGGCTAATGCAGCTCTCATTCTCTCAGTAGCGGCGATTTGTTTTTCGGAACGTTGCTTTTTAGGTTTGGTTAAAGTTTCGGAGGCATCATTATCTGAGACGGCATTATGGTCTTCGGTATCGGACATTTATATAATATAAGAAAAAAATAAAATACGCTTAATTAAATAAAGAATTTTATTTTCTCTAAAGTATTTATATATGACTATTACTGACATTAAGGAGGAAACCAATGATAGTATAAAAAAAATGAAACCAATTAAGGAGCGAATGGATATAAATTTGAAAGATATACCAGCAGGCATCTCACGCCGTAATGGTATGATCTATTTGCTAGTAGGGAGTGGAGGTAGTGGTAAGACTTCATTACTTCTAAATCAATTTAAAAAGGGAGGTGCTTATCATAAGAAGTTTCATCACTTACATTATTTTGCACCTGCATCGTCATTTGCTTCCGTTAAAGACCATCCCTTTGCTAAACACGATAAAGTATATAATGAACTAACAATTGATTCATTGGCGGATTTGCGAAATGAGTTAATGGAGATAAAAGAAAATATGGAAGAAGATGATGAGCCAGAGTATTCGTTGGTAATAATAGATGACTTTGCAAATGATCTAAAAGATAAAGGGATACAGAAGATGTTAAACTCAATGTTAATAAAAGCTCGTCATTTAAATTGCGGATTTATATTTACGTTGCAATCATATTTATACATGCCAAAAATATTACGTAAGCAAATAACATTTGCCACGATATTTAGACCACGTAATAGTGAGGAATGGGAAACAATTAGAAAAGAAATTTTACAAATGAAGGAAGATGATGCGAAGAAGATTTTTGATTATGTATTTAACGAACCATATCAACATTTAGACATAGATGCATTTGAAAATAAGATTTATAAGAATTTTAACTTATTGAATATTACAGATACAGACAAAATATAAAATCACCATATAATGTAAATGGAACATATAGAATCAATCCAAATATATTTAAACAGTCGTTATGCAACAGAGGTAGTAAATGGTAATATAGCAAATTGTATTTATTATTTACCTGTGATTGAAATACCAGATGGTCATCACATTTATTTATCTCTCCAAAACGCAACAATACCTTATAGTTTTTATAGTATTACTAGTTTTGATAATACCTTCATATTTGGTCTTGTAGGTGATCCTCCAACAACTTATTACGTGCAGCCAGGTAATTATAATGTGACACAATTGATTGATGTGATTCAGCTAGCAATGGGGTCATCATATACAATCACATATAGTAGCATCACAAGTAAGATTTTGATAACACATGCAAGTGCAAACTTTACAATTTATGCATCAACAATAAATCATGTTTTAGGATTTAGCAAAACTACAAATACGACAAGTGTAGGAAATTTATTGTATGGACGAGATTGTGTAAATTTAAATCAAATTCGTGCTTTGAATATTGAAATCAATTTTCCTACATATAATGTAAATATAGCGCAAGCATATAATCAAAATATTTTAGCAACAATTCCAGTTTATGTGGCGCCCTTTTCAATTATTACTTATCAGAATCCAAATAATTTTAGAACAAATTTATACGTGAATAAACTAGACCAAATACAAATTCGTATTTTAGATAATGAAAGTAGGCTAGTTGATATGAACGGGATACAATACCAAATGACTTTACAATTAGATTGTGTAAAATTTACTGAATAAAATATTTTATTATTGTTATATATTATAAAATGATTGGATACAAAATGCCTTTAGGAAAAGCTATGATGGGACATAAAATGCCCCTCGGTATGAGTAGAATAGGACACAAAACTCCTTTAATGATGAGACCTACTGCAAGAGCTGTTGAGGAAGCTTTAACAAAAAAAGTAAGCGGAGGTTTAGAAAGAAGAGTTTTAAAAAGATAAAGCCTTTTCATTTAGCCAAAATAAATGATTTAATTGTAATAAATGATTTATTTTTTATCTGATGTAATATTATATAATGATTCCTGCTAATCTCAAATTTCAATCCAAGGTTGAATCAGCCCCTGCCCGTCGTTATTTGACTCAAATCCAACCTCAAGGAGGAACTGGAACTTATAACCCCGGTGATACCATTACCATTAACATCCCTACTAGAAACAACACTGCTCTTATTCCCTCTGAATCTTATTTAAGAGGTAACTTTAACTTGATTCTTTCTGGTGCTGCTACTGCTGCCACTTTAGAGTCTTGTGGTTGGCACCAATTTATTCAACGTGTCCGTGTATTCCACGGCTCCAACTTGTTAGAAGATATTGATAACTACGGTCAGCTTGCTAAGATCCTTTATGATTACCAAGCCCCTGAAGATGCAGTCAAAGGCCGCTTTGCTATTACAAGTGGAACCAACGAAGAGTATTCCGGTGTTGGTGTAGCTGCTGCTGCGTTAGCAAACGTTCGTTCTGTTAATAGAGGTCGTGCTCTTGGTGCCCTTGGTGCTTCTACACACACCTTCCCTTTTGCTATTAACTTGGTTTCCCTTGTTGGTGCTTTAGCTGGTGAGAAATACTTACCTCTTTGGGAAATGACTGCTGCTCCCCTCAGAGTTGAAATTGTCCTCCAATCTTCCCTCATTAGATCTATGATGGTTGAAGGTGGAACTGGTCTTAACTTTACTGCCACAGCGGTAAATTATTCTGGAGAATTCTTGGAGCTCCCTGACTCAGCTGTCTCTGCTATTAAATCAGGTTCATCTAGCCCTATGCAAATGGTTCTTCCTTCATGGAGATCTTACACTAACTCAGCAAATATTCCTGCTACTACTCAAACACAAGTTAGTTTCCCTATCCCTGCCAAATTCTCATCTCTTAAGAATATCGTTGTTGCAACCCGCTCAACTGCTGGTTTAGCTGCTCAATATCCTTCATCTCACTGTGCTTTCGGTGTTGGAAGTGCTAACTCTATTGGATACCAATTTAGAGTTGGTTCCGAAGTTCTTCCTTCTACTGCTCCTACATCTTTCCCTGAAATCTACAATGAAGCTGTTAAATGCTTTGGCTCTCTTGCTGATTTACAAGTCCAACCTTCCATTGACAATACCGCTTTCACCCTCAATGCTCCTAATACCGTTGCTGGTTTGGTAGAGGCTTCCACTGAAGATAGTGGTGCTTTCTTGATTGGTATTGACATGGAGATTTACCAAAATGCTGACAAGGCATCTATCTTTGCTGGAACCAATACCAATACAAGTGATATCTTTGCAATCATCAACTATTACACCGCTGGTGCCGTTACTGTCCTCCAAACTGCCTTTGCTTGCTACGATCAAGTTCTAGTTTATGAGAACGGTGTTTGCTATGCCAGATATTAAGCATTTAGGTGTTAAGTAGATAAATCATTATAATAAAATATTAAGTTATTATAATGGACGTAGAAGTAGCAAAATTATGGTTAAATCCATCAGTATTAACAACGACAACAACTAACGTAGGAGTAAGAGATGCAACATTTAGAAACTGTACTTATTTTGTAGATTTGAGAGAATGTTTAGGAGAGACGCTATATACAAAATATGATACATTCAAAGTATTAATAACATATTCAGGAACAATCTCCGCGACAGAAATGAATACTATTTTTGTTGATGGATTAAATCTAATTAATGCATCGTATCAAGGAAAGACCGCATCAACTAATATAGCAGTAGCAGCTCAAGGTTCTAGTGCTGCGGCAACACTTGGTAATATAGGAAAACAAACACAAACACGAGAGTTCATAATGATAAAACCTGATAGTAATAAAATATCACTTACATTTAACGTAGTAGCAGATAGTGGAGTAACTACAAATGTGGGAAACTTTCCAATTTTTTTAACATTTGCACCAATCAAAAAAGATGTAATCTATAAAAATCCGTGGAACTTGCTTTACCAAAACGAACAGGCAAACTTTACATTATCAACCCGTATTTTATCGGCAGGAGCAACAAATGCTTTTGGCACGATGAACGCAACCATGACGAATTTTACATTTACAAATGTGAATATGCGAAGAATTATAGGAACATTATGGGATAAATATGACAAGTTCAATTTAATATGTGCGAGTTGTGGGATAGGAAGTGTAGCAACATCACTTTCAGGTAATCAAAGACTACAATGGTTCCAAGTAAGCGGACTACAATTTATAAACTCATTATCGGTTCTTAATACTAATATGCTACAGCAAGGATATACTGTAACACCTATTTTTAATCCACAAAACGTAAGCACAGCAGACGCCGAATCATTTTCAAATCCAATCGGATCAACTACATTTAGAAAACCTGAATCTGAAACTGTAGATTTAACATTTCAGTTATGGTCTATAAATAACAATTCAACAGTATTAAACGCTCAAATGAATCATTTTACATTGAGTTTTATTGTTGTTGGTATTAAAGAATAAAATATAATGATAATATAAATGCTATCTAAAAATGGGTCATTAATATTATCAACGAGTTCAACAGTTAATCCATGCACGATTAACGCACAGAAGACACAATTTACATTTTCAAATATTGACTTGAAAAATGTATTAGGAGAGATGTGGGATAAATATGATATTTTTGCTTTGAAACCAGTAAATCTTGTCACAAACGGAACTATAACAATCGTTAGTGGTTCAACATATGGTGTTGTTACATATAATTTAGCAGGGCTTGATTGGACGAATATAAAATATGATACGGCACTTAATAGTAAAAAATATGTTCCACTTGTATTTAGTGCTTCATCAGCATCAACACCAAATCAAAATGTGTTGGTAACAAACACAGGACAGAGTTTTAACTTTCGTAAAGGATGTAGATTTGTAGATTTAGAATTTTCTATGACAGAATCAAATACAGTAGGCATTCAAAACTTTGGAGTGTTTCCAGCAGGTAATTTTTATAATGACGCAGCATTTCATTTTGTAATTGAACCAGTCATAGAGGGAGAGATGAATGAGTGTGCTATATTTGGATTTAATACGAATCAGACAATAACAAGTCAAGTTGGAAGAACAATAACATCATCATTTACAGAATACAACTATGCGTCATTTGATATGCGAGATTTATGCCGTGATTTTTGGGATAAACACGAAGATTTTGAAATAATGATGTCGTCGTATGTTTCTGTTGGTATTGGAACATTATCGGGTAATGCGCGAACTATGCTTTTTCAAATGAATGGTCTTAATTTTGTAAATAATGGAACACAGCAAGGATCATCAACTGGACGCTTGCAACTCAACGCAGAAAGTCCAATAATTGGCGGTATAGTTCATGCCACCGGAGCATCTGGTCATCAAGTAGCAAATCAGGTTGCATTTGCACCAATCCAATTTAAGAAGGATAAAGACAATGTAAATCTAACAATTACATTTCGTAATTACGATAATAATGGAAATTATAATGGAGTATCACTTTCTAATTATAGAGCAGTAATAACTTTTTACATTAAACCAATTTACAAGGTTGAAAAGGCTACACTATGTATTAATCCATTCTTTCTTACAACAACACAGACCAATTTAGGTATTCGTAATACGGCATTTACGCAATTTACAATAAATAATATTGATTTGCGTTCAATGTGTAGATCAATGTGGAATAAGTATAAGAAATTTAATATTTTTCTAACAACGACAGTAAGCACCAACGGATCATCAAATGCGGCTAATGGTTGTTTTAATTTACAATTGGAAGGTTTAGATTTTATAAATCAGACGGCATATATTACAACAACAGCACAAACACAAGTGGCGACACTGGGTGCTATACTTGTTGGTAATGGCGCACCTTATATTGGAGGACATCAATGCTCTTATTTAACTACTTTTTATAAAATGGAAGATTTGGTAAGTCTCACATTTAACGCAGTTGAATTAGCACCAACACCAACATTTACAAACTCACCACTTGAGAATATGTATATTTTCACCATAGTTGGAGTTCCAGAAGACGAAGGACAAGCAGAACAATTAAAACAAAATAGAATGCGTTAATTATACAAATATATTTGAGCCTTTAATATTTTCAATTGAATGAGCGTTATATGCATCTATAGCACCAGCAACACCAATAGCTCTTGGATCTTTAGTAACCATAGATACAGTAGGAAGAATTTTAAAAGTATGAGGATTTGCCAATGTTTTTACGGCAGGGTTCCAAGCAGTAGTTCCACTAACAACATCACCAGCAGTTCTATAAATATTTCTATTAGGACCGCCTTTGACTTTTTGACCGATTGTAGAACCTGCATCTAAAGCATATACCTTATCATTTTTTTTAGCAATATCTTGAATAATACGACCACCTAGAGAATGACCTGTAATTGCGGTTTCAGTTTCGTCATATTTTGCTTTTGCTTTTTTAAGAGTTTCGTCAGCTTCCTTATATCTGGTAGTATCTTTGAAGCCACCAAATACATTTTCGTAACTGCGATCAAATCCTTTTTTCCATGATTCAGGTAGTAATGCTTCAATACCGCGTTCAATAATAGGCTTGCCTTCATTTTTGCGAATACCAAGAGCTAATTTTAAATCTGAATTAATCCAGTCAGTTACATTATGAGAACCAGTAACGTTATATAATAATTTTTTGGTTTCAGGATTATAATAGACTTGTTGATTTTCATTAGATAAACCCTTATCTATCTGGTAACCATATTTTGCCATTTCTTGAGCTTGTTTATTTTCATTGCCAATATAACCCACACGTAGAGAATCATAAAGGCTAAGAGGCTTGATTGGATTATTCCCAGCATTATTCATAATATATATATTAATATATTATTAATTATTCCTTTTTATTTTCAGCAAGAGATTTGCGATATTCTATTTCTTCTAAAGGGGTACGAGATGTAGCTTCTCTCCAATAGTCTTCAAGAAGATAAGAAAGAATTGGAAATTGTTCCATTAAACCAGTAGGAATACGGTTATAATAATAATCCATGTATTGCCAATCCAAACCGAATTTTGCAGGACTATATGTAAATTCAACTTCTTCTAATTTATAAACTAGACTATCAGGTATATTTTCAAGATCAATAAATACTTCACGAACATTTTCTTCTAGAAATGTTACCTCGGGTTCTAAAAATACACTCATTGTTTTTATATATAGAGAGAAATTAATCTGAATATTTAAATCCAGTTCTTGATAATATATTTTCAATTTCATTATAAAATTCTTCTTTGTTATAATCTAATACTTCAGGAGTTCCAGTTGCATCAGTTAATCTAATATAATAATCTCTAATTTCAGATAATTTAGCATTTCTTCTTGGAATTTTACCTAAACCTAGTTCATTACTAATTTGTTGAAATCCTTGTCTTAATATACTACTACTACTTCTACTAGCTCCACCACCAACTTTCTCTCTTGGTTGTAATTGTGGTCTTCTTGGTAAAACGTATTCTTCTTCCTCTTCACCCTCAGCAAAAAGCTCAGTTTGAACTTGAGGTTCTGCTCTTGGACCACCCTCATTTAATGACTGAGTAAATGTTTCTTCTCCTTCTTGAATATCAGGTAGAAAAATTGTGCTTGATTGCGCAAAAGGGTCAGCTCTTTGTCCTGCGCCTGGTTCTTGTGCGCCTCTAAAACGCTCTAATATAGGATTCATTATTCCACCAAGTCTTGTAATATCAGCAAATCGTTGTCCCTGTTGTTCTTCAATATCTGCTAATCTTTGTTGTTGAACCTCAGCACGTAAAGCGGCAACACCAGCAGCATTACGCTCTGTAATATCCCGAATTTGTTGCTGACTCATACCAGGTTCAACTTGCCTTAATGAAAATAAATTAGGATCTCCTCGTCCCGTTTGCCCTGCTAAAGTTTTGACATATCCAACCATATCATTATCTTGTCTTATTTCATCAACTGGCATACTAGTCTTTTTTGCTCTGGATTTTCGTTTTTCCTTAAATACTCCAAGTTTAGATAATTGTTCTATCATTTTAACCATAGAATCTGTCTTAACTGAAATTTTGTTATAGTTGCTATTGTTAATTTTGGACATTATATAATATATTATTATATTATAATAAGAATGAGTATTAATAATTTAGATTACACTTCATATAATTATTTAACAAATTTAGCAACAGTAAATGCAAATGAAGTAAATACTGATATATTGACTAAATCAGATCCAGACATATCAGATTTACAATTTGACATGTTGGAAGGTATCCATACAAATGAAACAATCCAGCAGCAAATAGACAACATCATTACAGGTCTTCAAACCACAGGATATTGGGGTGCATTTTGGAGTGATGTAGATCAAACCAACGCTGGTACAACAAGCACTAATTTTATGACTGTTAATAATAGTGATCCTAGTAATAATGATGTTGTGATAGGCACAACTAGTTCGCAAATCAAAGTATTAAATGATGGTGTTTATAATATCCAGTTTTCAGCACAAGTTGATAAAAGCGATGGAGGAACAGATGAATTACAAATATGGTTTTTAAAAAATGGAGTCAATATTGAGGACTCAACTCGTATATATACTTTAGAAGGCAACCCCGATAGATTGACAGCAGCACTTAATTATATGCTTGAATTAAATGCGAATGATTATATTCAGATAGCATGGCATTCAGCAGATATAGATATGTTTTTACATCACGACGCAGCAGGTGTAAGTCCAACAAGACCAGAGACGCCAAGTGTGATAATAACGGTTCAGCAAGTTATGAATACTATGGCTGGACCACAAGGAGCACAAGGTATTCAAGGTATTCAAGGTATTCAAGGTGATACAGGTGCAACAGGGCCACCCGGACCACCAGGAGGACCACCCGGACCACCAGGGCCACCAGGACCATCAGGAGGACCAACAGGACCAACAGGACCACAAGGACCACAAGGACCAGCAGGACCAGCGGGAGATGGACCAGTAGCATATTCAGCTTTAGCTTTAGCAACAACAACGGCTGCTGGATTAGCGGCATATATCGTAAGTAATAATGCGTCTCAAGCAGCACAAGACGTTATCATAGCAGCAAATACGGCAGATATAGCAACAGATGAAGCACGTATAACATCATTAGAAGTAAAAACAACTGACATGACTTGGGGAATAGCAACAAGAACGACATTTGGTGGAAGAGTTCAAATAACAAATACTGGAGCAGCACCAGGTTCAACAGCTGTTTATTTAGGTTCATCTGATGCTTCTACATTTCTCTATGGATTATCAGCATCAAATGCTATTTCAACTACAAGCACATTTACAAGCACATCAGGAACATCTCAACTATCATCGTTACTCGTTAATAATAATTTTGAAGTTGCAAATGATGCGACTATTACAGCGGGAGAATTATATATTACACGAACCCTACTACCATCACAAAAAAAATTGGTTCTCTATGATAATAATACGGGAAATGATTATGATTATTTGGGATTTTGGACGGATAGTGGTGCTACAAATCGTAAGTTTTTGAATTGTGAAATAGATGGAAATTCGGACTCGGCATTCCAGTGGTATTATGGAAATGGATTTGGAACAGCAAGAACATTAATGAAAAAGTTGAATGCAACAATAGAACAAACATTTTGTGGATCATCAAGATTTTGTAAATTAGCAGGTTCAACTCAACAAATAGATTTAACACGCAATTTAGCAAATAATGAAGTTATTATTAATTTGCTCGGTGATACAGCAGGAGCAAATGAGTATGACGGGCAAATAATCCAAGACAAAGGAAATTCACTTGATGATAATAGAGGAATAATGACAATCCAAAGTGGTGGATTAATTTTAAATGCTTTGTCAGCTGGTATTCTAACATCATCTACAACTTCAACAACTATTGGAGCAGGAACAACATTAACACTTAATTCTGGTAGTGAGACTGAAGTAAATTGTACTACATTTGATATTAATGCATCAGGAGCAATCACACTAGATACTCCAAGCACTCTTACTACGGCAAGCACAGGAGCAACAACTTTCGGCGCAAGTGCATTTACATTTAATACAACTTCAAGTTCATCTATGGCTCTTAATACAACAGCAGCAACTTTTGGTATAACTTGTAATCAACCATTGGTAATACAAAATACTGCGGTCGGAGAAGATATTACAGTTTCAACAGGCGGGCAATTAAATCTTACATCAACTCTTTCAGGTGCAACTGATGCTATAAATATTACAACAAATACAACATCAGGCTATGATATGGTTTTAAATAATACAACACAAACTAATTTTAATATAAGTTGCCGAGATAATTTAATCATTTCAACACCACCTACAAGAAGTATAGAAATTGATGCTGGTTCAGGTGGAATGGTTTTATCTACGGAAGGACAAATGGATTTAACTGCTACAAGTAATATTAATCTAACAAGCACAACAAGCGATGTTTATATTCTATCAACTGACGCAACTATAGAAACAACCACAGGAGTTTTAAGTTTATTGCCTTATGGAGGATTAAATACAACAGCAGCAACAGGCGATATTAATTTTATAGCAACAGCAGGTGATATGTTATTTGATGCTTTTGGTTCAAGCACATTTGATGGGTCAGTCATGATAATGACAAGTGGTTCAACTTTTAATGTAACAAGTAATACCGATTCAAATATTACAAGCACAACTGCGGATATTAATTTGACCGCAAACAATGGAGTTATTAATATGAATACACCGCTTGTTTATATTGGAACGGCATTACAAGTTGATGGAGCAACAACACTAAATGGATTAGCAACACTAAATGGTGGATTTACAAGCACGGCATCAAGTAATGTAAATCATAATTTATTAATACAGCAAAACAGTTATACGCAACCAATGGCAAGCACATCACAATTGGGATATACTAATACTCAAACAACATTTACAGACCCTATGAGTAATTCTCTCATAGCAAGAAGTAATTTTACTTTACCTTCAAAAGGTGTTTGGTTAATTGTATGTGGCTATGAATGGGGAACAAACGCAGCAAATGTAGTTGAGGCAAAAGAGATAATTTTATCTACTACTTCAGGAGGCGCTACTCCAGCAGCATATGGTTTAGAATATTACGAAGAAATTAATGACTCAGCCGGAGCAGCCGGATTAAGACAAGTTGGAACAATCATGGGCGTAGTTAGTGTTACAACAGCAACAACAATCTATGTAAATGCTCGGTCTCAGATTTCGTCAGGAACAAATGCAGAACTAAGAACAAATGTTAGTTGGACGAGAATTGCATAAAAATAAAATATTATTTATTATTATAATGTCAAGTTTCTCCTTTTTGAAACCAGCGAACCAATTATGGAAAGACGCAAAGATTGCCAAAGTCCATAAAAGGATTTTAGAAAGAATAACAGATATGCCACATGAAATTCGTGCAAATAAACATAACATGGAATTGCTGTCGTTAATTTGCAACATGATTGAAAACTCAGGAATTAAAAATAGTGAAAAAAATGCCAAACTAAAAATAGATAAGAAATTACTACTTATCACAATATACAAATCCTTATATGGAAACTTAACAGCAGATGATGTTGAAATACTTAGTAAGAATATAGAATTCCTCCATGACAACCAACATATAGTATCTCACCCCTGGTACCGTCTTGTAAGTAGTTGTATTGTTGATTGGTTCAAACGTAAAGTTCTTTGAATAATTCAATATATAAAAGATTACGTAAGAGAGAAAATGCAAGACTGGTTAGTAGATAAATTCTTAAAAGAAATAAAGGCTTCTAAGAGATCAGCTTATTTAGTTACATCTTTATTATCATTAGACGCATCATTCATAATTAAATTAATTCTTAACAAATATGGTCTTGGTTATTTATTCAATTATATATTATTATTTACAATATTTTAAATTATTATTTTATTTCATATATGTATATGGTTTATGATATAAAAGATTATTCATTTAAACAAGCTGCAAAGTTAGGTGTAGATATAAAGCCATCTACAAAAAAGAATAAGAAGATAGATGTAATTAAAAATAATAAAGTGATTGCATCTATAGGTGACAAACGATATAGCGACTTTCCAAGTTATGTAGAAGATAAAGGTAAGAAATACGCTGAAGAGAGAAGGAGACTATATAAGATAAGACATGCAAAAGATTTAGGTAATAAAGATAGTCCAGGGTATTATGCAAATAAAATATTGTGGTAGCCAGATAATTAAGCAGATGCTTTATAAATAGTTATAAAGTATATAATTAAGTTCTTACGCAGATAATTAAGCAAATGCTTTATAACAAGATATAAAGTATATAATTAAGTTTTTATGTAGATAATAGCATAAAGATTTAATTAAAAATTTTTAATTAATTGTTTATATCGTTTTTTTGACTTATTATTTAGTTAAATACTTAATTATCTGATAATAACAGTCCAACTTAATTATCTGGCAAGCAAAGTCGCATATAAATTGTTTTAAAGTTGTAGCTTAATTATTTCTTCTATTAATTTATATTTAGAGAGAAATTATCTCAATATATATTACAATGGACTTTACTGATTTAATCAAAAAAAGCAAACCTAATATATCCGAGAGTTCTTCAAAAACTTATAATTCTTTATTACGATCTATTTACACAAATGTATTTGGAAAAACTGACGAACCTAATGTTAAAAACTTTAGCAAATCCAAAGAAATACTTGATTGGCTTGGCAAAAAAGCATTTAATACTAGAAAAACTTATCTTGCTGCTCTTGTATGCATAGAACCTGATGAACCTAAATATAAAGATATGATGTTAGATGATGTTAATACATATAATAAGGAAATGAGTAAAAGTGAATTGACTGACAAACTAGAAGATAGTGCTATATCCGAGGGCGAGATTATGAGTTTGCGAGACACTCTTAAGACTGAAGCTGAGTTTCTCTTTAAAAGAAAAACACATAAGGTTGCAGATTTGATGGAAATACAAAACTATATTATTTTTTCTCTCTATTATGGATTTATAGTTCCTCGTAGAGCTATTGATTATACTGAAATGAAATATCAAAACTACGATAAGGATAATGATAACTATATTGACATGAAAAAGAAACAATTAGTATTTAACAAATTCAAAACTGCAAAGTTTAAAGGAACTCAAATATTAGATATTCCACCAGCACTTTTTAAAATTCTCTCTAAGTGGGTTTCTATAATACCTAAAGAGATTGATAATTTGTTATTCAATAGTAAGTTAGAACCTCTTAGTAATGTAGTTCTAAATCAAAGACTTAATGGAATATTTGGTGGCAAGAAATCCGTAAATTCATTACGACATTTTTATCTTACTTCTAAATACAAAACTCTTATGATTGAAAAAAAGAAGATGGAAGAAGACATGAATCAAATGGGTAGTAGTTCTAAACAAGCTGATGTGTATATCAAGACAAATGATAAAGAATAATATTTATATAATATATGAAGTCAATTATTATATTTATAATCAATTCTTTTCATTGCATTACCGATAATCTTTATAGATGTTTTTATAAATGCTGTTGTTGCAATTAAAGCCAAGGTCACAATGGCACCTTGGGTTTAATATAATGGCAGGTTGGAATTTGATAGTCACTCATAGTCGCTTGGGTTTA
>Ga0315903_10003533_pt1 | contig 21640 bp, 36 predicted proteins | sample LakEriMetagenome_7_FD_203524 | JGI IMG/M metagenome (GOLD analysis project Ga0315903, IMG submission 203524) | Freshwater fungal communities from buoy surface, Lake Erie, Ohio, United States - Buoy 2 MA119 | ecosystem: Environmental > Aquatic > Freshwater > Lake | place: USA: Lake Erie, Ohio... | reverse complement strand
ATCGTCATCAACAACGCCCAATTCATTTAAAAAGTTTTCAATAAACTCCTCATCTAAACCATTCTTTTTTAATAATCCAGTCAAACCATCTTTTGTTAACTCTGTTGTTGGGTCTCCAATTTCAATACTTGGTTTTTGTTTTGTTGCTTCATATTTTTCTAAATATTGAGATAAAACATCTTTGGGGTTTCTTGGTTCATCCCCTCTTTCATTTCTTTCTCCTACGTTTTGTAGTAATATATAAATTGGGGCGTGAAGTAATAAGTTTTTTACATTTTCATTTGGAAGATATTGTAAAATACCATTTCCGATATCATCTATTATAATTTTTTTATGTCCACCATATTTAACTTCTTGAGCCATATACCAGTTTCTAAAGTCAACACCTTTTATTAAATCTTTATTATGTGGGTGCAAAGGGAAAGCTACTGTCGTATCTCCTCTATTCTCTCCGAACCCTCCTTTTCTTTTTTCCGCCATTTGTTTATGAAATTCTTCACCCTCTTGTGGATTGGGTCCATCACCAGGGTGGTCGTATTTAATTCTGTTTTGCATACATTGATCATCATTACATCCAAACATATCACTATCAATTTGAACCCATTGGTTTGGGTCTGTTGATTCATAAAAAGGAACTGCCTTTAATATTTTTGCTGTTTGTGATTTTCCAGCAGATGATGTACCATCAATTAAGATGATTTCTTTTTCTTGACTTTCTTCAGTAAGAAGTCCCATCATTTGTTTTATTCTCTGTATGTTTTCTTGTAGGTTCATATAAACATTATATTAGTGGCATTACAACCAAACTTTTCATTTATCAACTTTAATAATACTAATGCCCAATTACTTTCTGAACCCAAGTAGTTTTCAATATCCTCTGAAAAAATCCGATAAAAAATTATTGTATTAAAATTTGGGTTTGTTATATCAGGTTGTTCGTAACACACTTCAGGTAATTCATCTGATATTTCTTTGGGATAATCTCCGTTATGATCGTAGTTATCATAATCAGCCAATAAGAATAGGTAATCATCATGTTCACTTTTAGGTAGAACAAATCCAACAGCATATGGATCACAACAAACACCCATTCCACAATTATATTCAGCCCAATCGTAATAGATATCATCAAACCCATCAAATAACATATTAATTAGGTTGTTTAACAAAGGTTTTATACTTGTTTCTTCTTTTAATATATGTCTAATTCTTTCTCTCATGATAAAAATTTGTTAACTAATGAATCAAATAATTCTCTAATTTCCCGACTATCTAAATCATCTAATTCACAATGATTATCGTCAATTGGGTCATCATACATCATCCATCCGTCTTCATCAAATTCCCAAGTTTGAATACGCACTCTACCAGTGTCAGCAACATATGTTATATATGATTTATATTGACTTCCATCATCAAATTGTTCCCCACCAATAATCATCTCAATACCAATTTCATCCAAAAATAAAACACCTCTACCAAAATCATCAAACTTTGATGCGATTTCTTTAATAACTTCTATTTTTCTTTGCGTTGTAAAAAAATCATTTCCCATAATTGAAATAAAGACTTCCATACCTCCGACAGTTTGAATTGCATTAAGTATACCCACATCTTCAATTAGTTGCTGAACTTTTTGCTTAATCTTTTCTTCTTTTAATATATGTCTAATTGTTTCTTTCATTTTGTTTTTTACACAATTTATTAAAATTCAATCTTAAAGTATCACCAAATTTATTTTCTACGTATCTTTCTATGAATCTATACATCTGTCCCCACTCATCCGAATCATCGTCTACAGTGTTGGCAAAATAATCCCAATACATTCCATCACCAACCTTTTCAATTACAGTCGCAACAAAGTTTTCAGGTGTTTTAATTTTACATATATTACCATATTGTCTTTTTATTTCCCTAACTGAAAAATCGACTAACCAATCGACAGAATCTAATCTTCTTTTGATTTTATTTATGGGGTTTGATGTTTCTTCTTTCAATATATGTCTAATCCTGTTCCTCATCATTATCTACATAAAACTTATCAAATTTTCTATATTTTCCTCTGTCAGCAAAAACTATAACTTCACTCCCATCATTTAGTTCAGGATATTTTCTTATTATTTTCTTCAATATATCCCTCCTGTATTGTTTATAAATAACATTAGGAACGTCTTTTAATATCATTCGAAATCCATCATCATAAACAATTATATCTCCACCCCAAAATTGAGATGACTTTTCTAAAAAAGTATCATAACCTTGAGATAAAGTTGGATTACCTCTAAAATATTTGAGTTCTAAATTATCAAAAAACCCAAGTAACACATCAACCATATTTTCATTCCCAATAATTGATATCAAATTATCAAATCCACCAGATAATTCTATAGCATATACTATACCTTCTGATTTAATCAAATCTAAAAGGTTTTTCTTGATACTTTCTTCTTTTAATATATGTCTAATTTTATCTTTCATTTTAGAATGTAATAGTAGCCATTTTACCCCTTCGATAAGTAATCATTTTTTTTACAATCAGTCCTGTGTTTTTTTCAAACCATTTTTTAAAAACAGGTATCCATTCTTCACCAAACAAATCGCCTAGTTTTACTGTTGTATCGCCATAAACCCAAAGTTTGTAAACGTAAGCACTTTTAGATGATTCCCATAAATAATATGCATACGCATTTTCGTCATTGATTGTGAATTCATAAGAACCGTATTTGATTACTTCTTCTCTATAAAAATCATGTAAATTGAATCCAATATCATAGTCAGGGTAAAAGTTTTCATCTATATAATTTTCAATAAGTTCATCTACTTGATTTTTTTCTAATTTCAAAACTTCAACTAACATATCAAAAGAACCTACCATATCTATTGCAATTGTGATATCTTCTTTTGCAAAATTATACAAGTTATCCTTGAAGTTCTTTCCAACCTCTTCTTTCAATATATGTCTAATCTTATCTCTCATTCTTTTTTATTATCATAATACCCTTTAAAATCCATGTAAGAATCAATTGTGGAATTACTTGTTTGAATGTAATTAAATTCATCGCCGAAATGACTTTTGATAAATTCACGTACACGTCTCGACATTTTATGAACTTCGTCTGATTGTTTTTCAGTAAATGTTTTTTTCATAAGAAACGTTATGGACATTTCTGTACCTCTAATTGGGTTATCTTCATAAATGTCAACAATTATGTCATAAAAAACTTCAGGTAAAACACTAAAATCAAAATGATGTTTAATTAACATTTCAATCATCTTTTCGGACTTTGTTCTTTTTCCAAAATCTAAAGTTTCTTCTTTTAGTATCCTTTGTATTTTATCTTTTGATATCACTCTTCAGTTATTTTCGTGTCTTTAATAAATTTATCATACGTTTTTTTATATGATTTCTGACTTTCATCATTTGCATTTTTTGTGTATTGCCAATTCCAATATAAATCATCGTTTACTTTGAACCCATAAAATTCATGTACTTTCTTTTGTGTTTCAGTAACGTTTTCACCGTACCAATTTTGCCCAACACAAATAAACCCTGATTCGATGTCTTTTACTATATTTGATTCCCCAAGGGATGTGTGTCTGTTTTCAATCCAAGTTAATCTTTCTATAAGGTTTTGGTAAAACATATTTGTTTGTCCCCATCTAATCGAACTAAAGAATATAACAGCATCACATTCAAAAAGTTCTTTCGATATCTTCCACAACTCGTCCGACTTATTGTTGATATTAACCCAACATCTGTGTAATCCTGATGGATTTTTATCTTTATCTTTAAGTTTTGCTTTTAATAATCCACAAGAATTCCCATCTTTTCTTGAAACATTTCCTTCACATGGTAATATCTTCAATTCAGGAACATCAATCAATATCGAATTATCTTTTAATTCATCATTAATGTACATTGCTATCATTTTGGACTTCGGGATGTCTATGTTTTTACTATCCCAATTGTATCTATTAGAACAACTTAATAATAAAACTTTTTTCTTATTTTTCAGAATGTCAATTGTCTTTTTGATTGCTTTCCATGCATCAGATTGAACCATTTCTTCTGAAATCATCATCTGCATTATTCTTTCTATGTTTTCTTGTAGGTTCATACTAATTTTTTTTCACGTAAAGAGCATCCGCAGGTTGTGTTGTGTATCCTGCAGGTATTTCGTATTCAATGTCATCCGGCGTTTGTTTCGATGATTCAACATTTTTGTGTGCTGGTTTATTATTGTAAGCATATTGATAAAAATATTGTTTCAATCTATAAGGACCACCAATTATAGTGATGTCACCACTCGATTTACCATCATCAGTAGTTTCAAGGGTTACAATTTTTTTGTGATTTTCAGGTGTTGAATTCCAAGTTATCATTGTACTTTCTTGATTTTTTGCCCTTGTTTTAAAACTTGAGTTACAACACGACCCAGCAGTAATCAATCCTAAATATGCTTTACCATCGGTGCTTTCATCAATAGTCACTTCCCAACTTGTTGTCATAGTCGTTGTATTAATTGTTGCAGTTACTTTCGATATTGATGGATTATGTCCTGCAGCATAAATTTCTTTCAATTTTGCATTTACTATAGTTTGCATTCCACCTACTTTAACACCTCCTGTAGATTGGAATGCGTGTAGTTGATCATTATTTTCACCTTTAAAACTTCCACTAACTGTAATTGGCAATAAGACATTATCTTCTTTGATTAGCCCCATCATTTCTTTAATTCTTATAATGTTTTCTTGTAAGTTCATATCGGTATTTGTTTAATTAACTATTTAATCTAGCAAAATATGTCATGTCTTTTTTTACTTTACCTGAACTATCAGTAAAATATTCAATTCTATCACCAATACCATGTGTCAATTTTTGTGTACTTCTATAATTTATACCTACAATTTTATCATCTTTGTAAACAAAATTTTTGAATACCACGTTATGCCCAGAACCATCTTTTCTCCAAAGTTGACAAAAGTCTCCTTCAGCAGCATTTTCGAATTCAATTTCTTGACCTATACCCAAATTAGTAATTGCAGTAACACAAGTTTTTGGATTTGCTTGATACCATTCTTTTATAAACGATAATAACTCATCTTTAGTTTTATTATCTAATAATCCTCTATTTTTTGCTGTAATATATCCAACTTGAAGCACATAACCTGAACAATATGTCCCCTCTTCTTGTTTATCTTTTAAAACTTCTTCTTGTCCCGTATCAGGATTTGTCCACATTAAGGGTATTCCAAGTCCTGAACCACTACCCCAAATGTATCCGCCACCTTCCCAAGATTCAGCAACTTCAATAACATCCGTTGATGTTGGTACTTCTTCTTCATAAAATTTTAGTGCTTTGATGTCTAACATCTGCCCCTTTGTTGCTTCATTAATTTTCATCAAAGATTTAAGTCTACTTATATTTTCTAATAAATTATTTTTCATATCTTGTTGTAGTTTCATTTATTTATTCAATAATAAATCCATCAATTGAAATTTCTTTATCATATATTGATTGATTAAACTCAACTTTTGGTATCATTTCTGTTGGTAAAGACTCATACACACTTTCAACTTCATTTTTTAATTCTTTAAAAAGTTGGTATTTTTCGTCACTATTCAATTCATTTCTTAATTCCAATATTGAAAACGGATATGGATGTGTACCATCAACCAAAAATTCGGGATAATTTTTATAAACCGATAATAGTTCACTATTATAAAATTCTTTTGTTTTTTCAACATCTATTATAATATACACATCAAAGTAATGTTTATGAGAATTATATTTTTGACTTTGATCTATTTTCAATCCTTTTATGAATGGAAAACTTTTTTTGATTACACTAGTTAAAATTTTCATCCCAAGTTCTGTGTTTTTTTCTTCTTGGGTTTCTTCTTTTAATATTTTTCTAATCAGTTGTTTCATCAATTTGTATTATATATTTCAATAAATATTATAAATTAAGGTATTTATCAATTATTAAAAACATTTGATTATGGCAAAAGCAAAAAAAGAAGGTAAACCAAAAAGAAATCGTAAGAATTTAGTAAAGAATCTACGTCGTATCAACAAAAACGTAGAAATTATTAATCAGATTATGTCTGAAATAAAGTAATAAATTTTTTTTAGTCTGAAGTATTTTTTGTATATTTGATATATGAAAAAACTATTCTATTATCTAATCATCAGACTTACTACCCGACATGCTGAAACAGCAATTAAGATTTATGAAAAAATCTACAATACGGAAACAGAAAAATCAGTTAACGAACCTGTTGCAAAATCCGTGGTAAAAGAATCAAAACCAACAACGAATAACAAACAACAACTAATCGAATCACTTTCTTATCTTAAGTCAAAGAAAGTTAAAACCAAACAGGACAAAGATTCCATTTACACTCTCGAAATGGTTCTTAAAAATATGTAAAAGATGGATTGATTAACTTCAATCCATTTTCTTTTTGTGCTTAACTTTTCTTGTGTACTGTCTTTTACTTCTATGCACAGATGTCCTTGTTGCTTGCCATATTTCCTGTATAGTAACTTCAATTGTCTTCATGGTAATAAGTATTAAAAAAGGGAAGAAAACTCTTCCCTTGTTCTTAAATCATTTCTTCAGCCAGTTCCCAAAGTTGTGTGTTTACTTTGTTTGATGCCAAGATGTTTTGTAATCCACGTAGTTTGATGTTTCTACCATTCACTGATGTGTAGTTCGCACCTCCTCGGATATACTTTTCTTGAACTGTATTGAACACTTGCCATAGTGAATCCCCATCGTCTTCAACTCGGTTTGGTGATAATAGTCCAACGATTTCCATCTCAGATAAAACTTTTTTTGCCCCAAATCGGATGTCTGAAGACTTACGGACGAAATCAATCTTTTCATCTAATGTAAGTTCACGCTCCATCATACGGTTTACACCCCCTTGGATTTTTGGAAGAAGTCCCGCGAATGACTCTGTCAATCTTTTAACCTCATCCAAATCAAACTTTTGGTGACGTACCTTAAGTGACTCAGCTAAAGAAGTTGGTACTGTGAGTCCATTAGAACAAACCAATCTATGTAGTCCCGCACTTACTTGGAATGTTGCTGTTCCGTTGTGTGAATTACGGATGATTGCTTCAACCAAAGTATCACCAACTTTAGGAAGTTCACCGTTACGAAAACGAAGTTCGTGTAGTGAATGGATTCCACGTCCTGTTTGACGAGCGGACGCCAACTCCCATCCTTCATTCATAAAATTTTCCATGATGTCCATTGTTGGTACGAATACATACTTGTTGGACACTTTCGCTGAAGGAGACGTTGCGAATACTGAAGGGGCTACATTCTTAATTTGTTCTAATGTCATCATATCTTTATCGTTTTTGATTATGAAACAAAATTAAGGAATGTTTTTTAATTATCCAAATTTATTTTCAGTTAATTAGTGATTTAATTTGACTTTCATTCAGAACACCAACTTTTGTGTCAGTAAGTTCACCATTATTGAATACCTTGACTGTAGGAATACTTCTAATGCCCATCTGTATTGCAAAATCTTTGTTTTCTTCAATGTTCATTGTATACATCTGTGTTGCTGATGTATTAGCCGATGCCACTCTTTCAAAAACGGGTTTCATCATTTTACAGGGTCCGCACCATTCAGCCCAAAACTCAACGACAACGTTTTCTTTATTATCTAATTTTTGCTGTAAATCTCTACTATTAATTTCCATAATTTATTTATTAATTAATGTTTTTAACAAATCGTGTATTTTATAAGTGTGACCGTAGTAATTACCAGTCCTTCCTCTTACAAGTTCTTTATCGTCATAACCTCTTCCATAAGCATCATTTACCATCCACATTTCGATGTCTTCCATACTTTTGATTTTAGTTTGGATTTCATTAATCAACTCAATTTGTTTTTTATCTTCAAGGGTTTTCTTTTTTTCTTCAACCCACATAGCTAATTGTTGTCTGTATGTTTTCATAGTTCAAAAATAAAAGAATAATCGTCAGAAATCAAATTATTTGTAATTTAATTTTCCAAATGTATGTGCACCAATTGTATCAAATTCTATAAAAGTAGCTACTTTCGATTTTGCCCAGTCAGGTGTTTTTCCTGTATAATAATGTGTAGAACCACCCGTATTATCAGTTATTGATTCAATATTTTTTGCGATTTTAATTGCATCAGGTAATTTATCATGTTTTCTAACTTTGTAAATATCTTCAACATAACTTATAGGTTTACCTTTAACTGTATGTGAATCCCACATTGAGAATTGGTATGGACTTAAAATTTGTTTTTTTATTGTTGTACCTCTACCTTCAAAATCAATTTTTGCTCTATTTTTGATAACATTTGCAACTGCTTTCATTCCATTATAACTTTCAGTTCCTGCCTCACCAACTAAAGTTGCTGCGAGTAATTTTTGCGTTTCAGTTAAATCGTCATATTTGGAAGTTGACGTTGTTGTTTCTATGTCATCAGTTTTTTTGGATTTTTCATATGATTCAAGTTTATTCAAGACGTTTTTTCCAATTGCATCGATTATGTCATAACCATATAATTCTTCAAGCGCATCCTGTGTCAAATCACCATAGTACCCCAAATCACCGTCCCAATCCAAAAGTCCTTTATCAATTAACATTTTTTGAACTTTAACAATAGCAGAATTACTACTAGAATTACAATACCCTTTTTCTATGACTTCACCATTTCTGATATCGTCCAACGTGACAAGAGCATCTTCAGCAGCCCCATCTTTACATGGTGAACTTGCTTCTTTTATTAATCTATTTAACTGCGATTCTGTAATTATAATTTTCATTTTTTATTCTTTTTTGCTTTATCAGGTATGTTATGTTCTTTTGGTTTTACATCAATACCTATTTTTTTCCCAAATACAATTAAAAATGTTGTAAGTGGAAGTGGTATCGGTATTAATGTTAAAATAACAATCAGTAAATTTTTTATCACATCAACCGACTGTCCCTTTATGAATTCAACATCGTTTTTATCTAAATCAAATTCATTTGTTTTGGAATAAGATTTCACAGCATGTTTCAAAATCCTATAAAGGGCTTTTGTTTCTTCTATTTCAGAATTTGCTCTATTTTTTACTTTAACATAGGTATCATTGAATTTTTTTTTCATCTTATCCCCTTGAGTTAAAATAGTTCCTTTTCCGTCATCTTCCATACAAATAAATACAAAATAAAACAAAAAAGTCAGGACGTAATCCTGACCTCTTTTTTATATATATTTGGGTGTTATTACAAATTGTATAATACCGCTTTACTACCTAATAGTTCTTTAGCTTTTTCCACTGCCAAATCTTTAGTCTTAAACCCTTTGTCAACCAATTTTTTAGAATGATAAATATTATAAACTGTCGATGCAACATCAGCCTTGTTGAACTTAAACTTACTATCTTTTTTTGGTTTCAATGTGTCTTTTGCATATACATCCAAGTAACCAACCTTGCAAATGTAACGTCCTTTGTTTCCTGATTTTGTTGCCATAATTTGAGTTTATTTTTAAATGATTTATAATAATACAAATGTATAAAAACTAATTTAATTAATCAAACTATTATTCTAAATTTCTTTTGTTAAAATGAAAGTTATAGTATGGTATCATACGTTCATTATTATATAAACCCATCTCTTCAAGTAAATGAAGTAATTCAACAGCAATTTCATGTCTAATCGTTGATGTCAACTTATATTCTTCACCATGTTCATCATCAATATCGATGAATAGTTGTAATATTGGTCTTCTTGTACCTTCGTTTTGTTTCAAAAAGTAATCATTTAAAGTGAACTTCAAAGGTACATTTTCCCCAAATGTTTTGGACAATTGTGACATAAGTTTTATTGTTGTTTTTATACCTTCGATGTGGTATCCATGTTTTTGGTATTCGTTATTTTCTGACGACTCTTTAAGTCTTTTTTTTCTTCCCTGACAATGTGCTCTTTGAGAAAATCCTTTTGGATTATTACAGTTGATGCTCTTTTTATATTTTTCACTCCACTTTTCTGTCACTTCTTCTTCACTGAAAGATGTACCTAAAGATGATAATTTACCTATTGGTTTATTCATTTTTACATTTCCAACTAAATCTGTAATAACACTTTTTTTGATTTTTCTTTTTATGACTTCTTCAAGATTTTTTTCATGCCAAAATTCTTCCAATTTGTTGTAATCGAATTTATTTTTTTTGGAATCGAACCCACAGTTGTGACACAAATATGGATTATCATCACCTTTTTCCGTTTTCCAAGAATGGTTACACTTTTTACAATCCAACTTTTTTCTTTTACCAATGGTTTTTTCGGATTCTTGTAATAAATTAAAGTGTTCATTTGTTAATCCGTCTTTGTCATTATCGATCATTTTAACTTCATCTATGTAACAATAATATTTAAATATCCCTAAGAAATGTTCTATTCTGATTGCTAAAATGGTTTCAAACTTTTCATAATAAGAGTTTTCTAACATCCATTCTTGATTAACATATAAAATTAAGTGTATTACAAAATACATTTTGTCTTCAAATCTTTCATTTTCAATTTTTTCAACATTAGTTACCTCAAGTTTTACTGTACCATTTTTGAAACCTTGACAAAGAGCCGATTGAATGTTTTGAACGGATTTCATTTTTTCACAACTTTCAATATAATCATCAACCGCCATATCAATTAATGTTTGAGCAGCATTAACACTCTTTGTTTCATTGAGTATTTTATATTGTCGTTCCGTTATAATAATTTTCATGATTCTATCAAAAATTGCTGTACATCTATAAATATTCCTGTTTTTTTTGTGACTTCTTGATATAAAATATCTTCAATTAATGATTTAATTTCACTCTCAACTTCCCACCAAATTTCTTCATTTTCTTCTACATGGCTTAACAATAGTGTTTCATAATCATCATACATAAGAGTTACTTTTCCGTCACCATTAACTCTACATCTTACTATCAAATAATGATCTTCTTCCCATTCTTCTATTTCATCAACGTAAAATCTAAAATCATAACCACCACTAAAATCGTAATTGTTTGTATCAAAAGTTTTGTCTAATAGTTTATTAGACGCTTCTACCATTTTACCCCATCCACCCATGAATTCAGTAAACCATTGTTCCAATTGAGCATGAAACGAAGGTTTATAATCCACATATTTACCAATGGTGCCATCAAATTCAACATTTCCTGTGTTTTTCAATTCGTTATTCCAAATCTTGAATAATATTTTTTTTGTGGATTCTTGTGAAAAGTCTTCCTTAATTAATTCATATTGGTTTTCTGTAATTATAATTTTCATTTCATGTCACCGATAATAAAGTTCATATCAGTAATAAACTGTTCGCTGTTAGTTAAATCAATAATAATGTCTTGTGGTAATTGTCCCCCTAAATTTTTGATTCCATACTTGTCACCAAATTTATTCAAAATGTCGATAGTTTGGTTTCTTGTTTCATCCCCGATGAAAAAGTTTTGATAATCTTCATCTTGTAAAATTGGAAATGTGATTTGTCCTTTTAAATCTGCCTGTGATAATATTTTTGAAGATAACCTTAATTGTTTAGAACCCGTTGATTTTGGGGCTAAACTATATCCTGGTGTAGTAGCCAATTTAACCAAGTTTTCTTTTGTAAAATAATATAAATCAATTTTATTATCTGATCTTGGTATCCCTATTAATAATGAATCGATACCTGATAAAGTTTCATTAACCAAGTCTTCAGCAATATTAATCAAATCTTGATTGTTAGAATCTAACAAGTACTTAACTGGGTTATTTGACATAAGTGCGTTTATTGCGGTTTGTCTGTTTTCTTCTGAACCCCTGTAGTTTTTGATATAGTTTGTTACGTTTTTTGCAATAGACTTAATAACCACAGATTCTGATTTATCATTTAATGTTTTTAAAGATATTTTATTACCACTAGTTGTTATGTCAAACGGTGAATTTATATCTTCCGATATAGTAGAATCCAAAAATCCAGCAATCATTCCTTCGAAGTCAAATCCTCTATTTCTTGATTTAAAAAATCTTTTATAGTAGTCGTCAAATCTAAATTTACTTCTTACTGAAACATTACTCAAATCTAAAGACATTAAAGATGGTATTGTTTTGTTAAAATCAATTGTATTTCTTGTTATTTCAGCATCTATTATATTATTTATTGCTGCTTTGGCTCCAAACATATCCAAAGGTATCAATCTAATTTTTTGAAGTTCTCTCGATAAATTAATTTCATTTTGTTCTAACAAAAATTTGTTGAACTTCTCTTCTGCAATATTGTAATATAGATTTTCCATTATAAATAAATATTAAATGTAATCATAAAAGTGATCATTTACGTATTCATCAACTAAATAGTGATCTGGATAATCAGGAATTCTGAAATCTAAAAATTCTAATTCTCCCTCATACATACGTTCAAATAAAAAACCTGCGTAATCACTAACGTAATCAATCATTTCAGATGAATAATTTGGAAATTGGTTATTACTTAAATAATTATAAATGACTCCATTAAAATCTCTAATTTTGATGTATTCAAAAGTTTTTTTTCCCCTTGAAGTTTCTTTTGTTTCGTGTTCAAATTCTTTTATAAAATATGTTTCAAGTTCACTCCACACACTATTATAAACTTCCGATTCGTATGCGTTGTTATATGCATTCCAATGTATATTCCCTAAATTAAGTCTTAAATCATCTAAATCACCTTCAAGAAGCTCATTCATTGCTTCTTCATTATTAATCAAATCAAAGACATCGTTACTTGTAATTTGAAAATAATCTTCTCTGTTTTGTTCTTTTGCCAGTTCGTGAAAAAAATCAGAACCATAATTTTCAACATTTAAATCTTGATTTCCAATTTCTTTTAATATGTAATCGGCTAAATATTTTGTATTCTTATCATTAAGTACTTCAATAACATCCCTATAAACATCATCTGTTGTGTAATCAAATGCTTCCATTGAATCGTCACCTAAAACTCTTTCAGCAACATCTCTTGCTGAAAAATTTCTTCCACCCTTACTAAATAACTTTGCAAGTTCATCTCTTGAAGAAAGATATAAATAATATCCTTCTTTCATTGGATATACATCTGTGATGAAACTAGAACATATGAAATCTAATGTTTCTTTAGGGTTATTTTTTAATCTAGCAAAAACAATCATATTAAGATAGTCACCATCAATTTGACTTATGTCTATTTTTTTTCCTAATCCGTATTTTTCTAAATAATTGTAGAATGATTGAAAATCTTCGTCGAAGTAAGCACCAACTTCATCCCAATTTCCATTGTTAAACTCATCTAATAAATGTTGTGCCGAACTTAAACTCATAATTTAAAACTTTACAGGTGGTTCTTCAAATTGAATGGTGTCACTATCCAAGATGGTATATTTACCTTTTGTATTTCTAAAAATAAATACTTCGTCTTTGTTTCCTGAAGCAAATACAAAATAATCGACAGGTTTTTTATCAAGCCCTTTTATATTATAACTTTTGATTTTGTGAAAGTTTCTGACTCTTTCTACATCACCTAATGGTTTCACTTGAAATTTTGCTTCTTTACCTGTTTTTTCATTTACCATAATAAAATCCACACCTTCCCTATCTGATTTGGAACCTGGTAATGCTCTACCTTTCAATTTCCAACCTTGTATATTTTTCAATATTTCGATTAAATAATCATAAGCCTTTCTTTCATTAAGTTCACCCTGATATAGTGATTCTATATTAGATTTAATTAATGAATCCAAAATAGGTCCGTCTTTGAATATATTGTTTCTGTTTTTTGACATCCATGAAATAAAATCTTCCATTACTTCAGTATTATCCATAATGTTTCCTGTTTCTTTTTCATACAAACCAACAATCCTTTTTCTTACCTGTGGATTAGTGTCAAAATAATTTAAAATCGACCAATCCCCACCATCTTGATCATAATCATCTAAACCTTTACTTTTAAGTAAGTCATAAACTGTGTGTACACCAACAACACCACCACCTCCACCAGGTCCTCGACTTTTATCACTATCCCAATTTGACTTGTATAAGTCTTTCAAAATAAAATAAACTTTTTCTTTAAACTTTTTTGTAAACAATTCACTATTCAAAGATATTGGATCTCCGTTCCCTGAAAATAGGGATAACTGTTCTTCACCTTGTTCAGAAAGGTTCATCAAACTTTTAATTCTTATAATATTTTCAGTTAAATTATTCATTGATTTTTTTTATATTAATAACTTTTTCACTATTGGTACTCCCATCATAATAATTTTCATCTACTAATGTTCCACCCCAAGGATCGAAATCAAATTGAGTTAATTGGTATTCTATCTGGATTGGTTTAGTCATATAACTTTCAACTCTGTGTTTGTATAATCTTTCAACGTGTTGTGTTTCGTCTACTTCTACAAGAACTTCATAAGAACTTTTCTTTGGAATTACTATTTTGCTGTCTTCAGTATCTTTATTTAACACCCATAACATCCAAAAAAAACCATATTCACTTATTTCTATTTTTGTTATTCCAAAATACTTAATAACATCATCTATTATATCTAAAATTTCTTCATTATCATAAATGTTGTCCGACTCAGAATAGTTTGACAAATTATTATCTAACATTTTAATCAACATTCTAAATGTCTTTTCACTAAAATTATTCAATTCCATTTTTTATTTAATTATAAAGTTTAAAAATTTCCTTATTGTTTGTATAATTTTTTGTCTGTTTTTATCAATTTCATTTTTAATGTCAAATATATCATCTTCCACTAAATCATTTTCCCATAACATTTTCAAAATATAGTTAACCATATCTTTTCTCGAAAAAAAATTATTGAACCCATATCCAGGTAAATCTTTGAACGTGTAATCAATAACTTTAATTGGTTTTATTTCTGCAAAACGTGAACCTATTTCTTTTTCATTAATTTCGATTCTTCTTGCTAAAAAGTTAAACAATTTCCTGTCAATATTATCGTGTTGACTCGATATTTGATTTTCTTCTTGTTCAGATATTTTAATTCGATTATACATAATATATTATAAATATCACTTAATCAGTATTGGAAATTCTTCAATAAAATCAGATATTGCAATTTTTGTTGGTTGATTGTCTTCAATTAATAATTTGAAAAAATCTTTGGTTGTTTTGTCCCTAACCATTTCTAACATTTTAATTGACAACAATTGATTGTAATCTTTATAATAATAACCGATACCTGTAACGTCTTGAATTTTACTCCAATAAAGATTAACTTCTATACCTTTTATTTTTGTTAGGTTGATTTTTGTACCATAATGCGAATTTTCAATTTCATCAACCAACATTATTTCTTTTAGTGATGGTACATAACCAACACAATAATAATTTTTTATATAGTCCAATACTATTTTTTCGATACCCATTGCAACTTATTAAGGTAATAAATATTTATAAATAAATAAACTTTATAAACAAATAAATTAAGTATGTCTTACACAAGAGAACAAGTAGAAAAAGCACTAAAAGCAAAAGGCTATGTTTGGTTCGAAGATTCAAAAAATAAAGGTTATGATGTTAATATTGTTGGTATCAGAAATTCATCAACAGGTGACAAAGTAACTAACCTTTTTGATGATTATCTTACAATTTCATATAAAGTGGATGGCGAATGGAAATTCCATATTTGGCCAGCAACTACCGATCCAGGAACCAAAGGTGTTATGGAATATGGTAACAAAGCGGGTGTCGCTAGATTAGTAGAAGGACAATATAGAAGTTCACACATCATGCGTTTACATGCTGGTAAATACGAAGCACTTGGACAAAACAAACCTGTGAAAGTATTTAGAGATCCCAATAAAGATATGAAATATGACGAAACAAAAATTCAAGAAGGTGTTTTTGGAATCAATATTCACAAAGCCGGAAAAGATTCAACATACGTTGAAAATTGGTCGGAAGGATGTCAAGTATTTAAACGTTCAGCAGATTTCGACGCATTCATGGAAATATGTAGAAAGGCTAAAACAATTCACGGTAATTCATTTACCTACACTCTAATCGAAACAAAGGACATTGTATAATCAATGTCCTTTTTTTTTAAACCTGATTAATTTTTACTTCACCATTTGATTCAATAATATTAATCGCCCTTTCGGTTTGTATAACCAAATCAATCATTTCATCAGTAATTTTTGAAACATCATAGTCTTCGATTAATTTATATCTTTTTGTCATCGACAATTTAGGTTCTTGTATTAATCTGATTTGTTCTTCGTTCTGACACTCCAATATTGATGGAAACATATCATTAACTGAAACTATTGCTTTATCACCTATTATAACATTTGTATCTTCACAGACATAAGGTGTTCTATCTATTACAAACAATTTTAATTTTCTTTCCATTTTTAAATTCCTAATTTACTTACTCTATTCATCTCTAAAATATAGTTGAGTAAATTTTTTACTAAAGTATCGGCATCAACTTTTTTATATAGTTCGGGATATCTTTCTTCCAAGATTTTATTTTCTTCATACTCCCGACAACTATTCATAATGTCTTGCAACATAGATTTGAAGATGTGTTCTTTATCATCTTCCATATCATTCTCGAATATCCTACCTTCAAGTTCTTGAACGTAATCGATTAACTCTTCAACTGGATGTAAATCCATTAAATGCTCATTTCCTTGAAATATTTGACTAATACTTTTCATCATAATGTTTATTACACAAAGTCGTAAACCACCTTATTTTAGTTCTTAATTCACCTTCTTCACCACACATTTCACAAGTTTTATAACTCAACTTTTCCGCTTCTAAAATTCTATCATGAATTTCTTTACTTCCTTCATTGATATAAAAACGAAGTCCCCCAAATTTTTCTTTGACTTGGCATACTTGTTTATTCCAACCAAGTTTGATAATGTCTTCGATTAGTTCTTTGATTAATGGATACCACCCTGAACTGACAGAAAAAAATTCACAATCCGTGATTGGTGGTTTATCAGAATGAAATCCATTTTCCAACCCTCCTATGGATTCCAAAAACTCATTCATTTCTTCTTTACTCATCTTTCAAAAATTTTAATATCTTTTCTTTAACTCCATACTGTTTGATTCCCTCATTACTTTTCGGAGTAAGAACAAAATTATCTATTCCCCAATCTTTCCAATCTTCACCATTTTTTCCCATATTCAAATCATCAATAGAAACCCAATGAGTAATTTCAGGGTGGTCGTGTAAGTATTGTTTAATCTCAATAACACGAGTCATTTCCAACTCCCAACGTGGTGACCACATCCAAATCATATCGTGATACCAAGTGCATTTTCCTAAATTGGGTGTAAGTGATATTGGTTTTTTGATTATACCCTGTTCTTTGTAGTATTCACCGAGTTCCTCTAATGTTGCATGAAGTTTCCAATCAGAAGATACCACGATTTCAGCACCTGTTTCTTCAAGTATTTCATTCAAAACTTTAACCGCTTTAGTATCGAAGTTGTCAAAACGAACCGAAACAGGTGCCTCTTTTTTTTCTTTACTACTATCAGGATTTTCACTTCGGTATTTTGCCCACTTTTTACTTCTTCCTCCCCAATTGTTGGAAAGACAAATTACCCCGTCATGATCTAAAAATATAACCTTCATACTTGACAACTCACTTCATCTTTTTTTTGTACTTGAAATTGTACCCAAGTAGAAGTACTAAAGAAAAGAAGATTATTAACAAAACTAAACCCATGATTAAATATAACTTTTTTTTTAAAATAAAACAACTTTGAAAAGTTGAAGATGTATTAAAACATCTTCAACAATATGTCAGCATTACCCTCCCATTTTTTTATCTGACGTTTAGGAACCCAAAATTCCATTTCACCAATTTCTTCAACTTTTTGAAGGTATTCGTTACGGAAACGCTCTGCTTGTGACTTGTCAGTGATGTACTCAACACCCATGTGTTTTGCACAAGTCTTACCCATTTTAGTCAACATGGAAAACTCGTCAGTCAAAGTTTTACCACAACAAACACAGATGTCACCACGTTTGATTGTCATCTTACCTGAAAACTTAATGGCTTTAGGTGAAATTGCCAAAACTTTAGTAATGTCCAACAAAGTTGGGTTAAATTTAAGTTCGTAAGTTTCTTTCATTTTCTGTCCGATAGATCTACCTACGATAATAGTATCACCAACAGCTGGGATGTTCATCACCAATGTGTTTTTCTTATTTTCTTCTTTTTGAATTTGATTCAAAGCTGCGGAAATTTGTTTTTCTGATAATTTACCAAATTTGTTCAACTTTTCTTTGATTTCATTAACAAATGAATTAGTACCATCATAGTTTGCGATAGTTTTCATTTCATCAGTCATAACGACATCCTTCGCCTCAGCTGGTTTATTGAATATTTTTTCAACAGCACTTTTTTGATTAACAGTCAAAGAACCATATTTTTTGATTGAATCTTTCATTTTGATGATGAAAGAATTGTTTCCTGTGTAATTTTTTACTAGTGTCGTTACGTCTACTGTCATATCTTTTCCGTTTTGATTTATACAAAGATAAACAAAATATTCAATATCACAAATTTTTTAAATAGAAATTTACCCCCAAAATTAAATGAGGGTAAATTCATTAGAAACTTAAAACACTATTTAACTTCTTCAAACTCTACATCTGAATGTTGTTCTTGTGAATCATCCTGTGTTTGTTCATAAAGTTTTTGACTTACTTCTTGGAATTTTTGATTCAAATCATCCATGAATTGTTTGATTTTATCTATATCCTTGTTATTGTAAGACTCCCTCAATGTTTCAATGATACCTTTAAGTTCTTGTTTTTGTTCTTCGGTGATTTTATCGTCTAAATCTTTTAATGTTTGTTCACCTCTGAAAATTGTAGCGTCCGCATTGTTTAGAATTTCAACATTTTCCTTCGCCAACCTGTCATTTTCTGCATTCAATTCTGCATCTTGTTTCATTCTTTCGATTTCTTCTTTAGAAAGTCCTGTTGACGATTCAATTCGGATTGTTTGTTGTTTGTTTGTTCCTTTGTCAACCGCAGATACATTGATAATTCCATTTGCATCAATATCGAAAGTTACTTCGATTTGTGGTACACCCCTCATCGCTGGTGGTAAACCATCTAAGTGGAATCTACCAATAGTTTTGTTGTCTTTTGCCATTGTCCTTTCACCTTGTAATACATGAATTTCCACAGATGGTTGATTGTCTACTGCCGTTGAAAACACTTCTGATTTTTTGGTAGGAATTGTTGTGTTTGCATCAATCAACTTTGTGAATACACCACCCATTGTTTCAATTCCAAGTGAAAGTGGTGTCACATCAAGAAGCAAAACATCCTTAACATCACCAGCCAACACCCCTCCTTGAATTGCTGCGCCAAGCGCAACTACCTCATCAGGATTAACACCTTTTGATGGTTCTTTACCAAAGAACTCTTTAACCGCTTCTTGGATTGCTGGAATCCTTGTAGAACCACCGACTAAAATAATTTCATCAATTTCTCCAATTGTAATATTTGCGTTTGACATTGCTCTTTTACATGGTTCGATTGTTCTTTTTACAAGTGAATCCATCAACTGTTCAAATTTACTTCTTGACAATGTTCTAACCAAGTGTTTTGGAATACCATCCACAGGCATAATGTAAGGAAGATTAATTTCTGTAGACAAAGATGACGATAATTCGATTTTTGCCTTTTCTGCCGATTCACGTAATCTTTGAAGTGCCATTGGATCTTGTGTCAAATCAATACCATTTTCATCTTTGAATTCACTCACTAACCAATCAATAATTACCCTATCAAAATCATCACCACCTAAATGTGTATCTCCATCTGTTGAAAGAACTTCAAATACCCCATCACCTAATTCAAGAATTGATACGTCATGTGTTCCACCACCACAGTCAAACACAACAATTTTCATATCTTTATCCATTCTATCCAATCCATATGCCAAAGCAGCTGCGGTTGGTTCATTGATGATTCTTTTAACAGTTAATCCTGCAATTTCCCCAGCCTCTTTTGTTGCTTGTCTTTGTGCATCATTGAAGTATGCAGGAACTGTAATAACTGCTTCTGTTACTTTTTCACCCAAATAATCTTCAGCAGTTTGTTTCATTTTTTGTAGTACAATTGCTGATATTTCTTGAGGTGAATATTCTTTTTTGTTTATTTCAACTCTTGGTGTTCCATTTTTACTTTTTACAATTTTGTATGGAACTTTTTTGATTTCATTTTTTGACTCATCATAACTTACACCCATAAAACGTTTGATAGAATGAACTGTTTTATCTGGATTTGTTACCGATTGTCTTTTTGCAGGATCACCTACCTTTCTTTCCCCATCATTGATAAATCCAATGACTGAAGGTGTAGTACGTTTACCTTCATTATTTGTGATTACAATAGGTTCTTTACCTTCCATAACCGCAACACAGGAATTTGTTGTGCCCAAGTCAATTCCAATTATTTTTCCCATTTATTTTTTTGTTTTTTATTTTTTATGACTTTTAAGTCGGTTTATTTTCTATAATTTTTGTACCAAAATATGAAACATGACATTTTGTCAGTTTATTTTGACAATTTGTCTTTGTTTTCTACATCTTCCAATAATGATTTGAAGGTATTACCAATTGTTCCTAATTCGAATACAATGATAATCAACCTACCCCATACATTTTGAATTAACCACCAATTAGTTAAATCAAAGTCTAAATAAACTAATGATAGAATCAAATATGCCATTAAGTTTTTTAGTAAAAATTCCAAAAAAAGCGGAAAAAAAAGTTTTTTATTCTTCATCATCTTAAAACTATTGGGTGTATTATAAAAAAGATTTCTTCGGTTTTGTCATTGACTTTAACTACTCTATCATTTTTAAGTATCAATTCATCAATCCCCAATTCTTCTTTCAATCGGTTCATTTGTGATTTAAGTTCTTTTTTCGCGTCTTCTTCAAATCTGAAATATCCTGTGTAGGAATCACATCCATTTGTTTTTTCGAAAACCCCAAAAATTACTTGTCGTTCCATGTTTTTCATATTATTTTGCGGATTGTCTTTCTAAAAAATTCAATTCATATTTTTTCAATGATTCGATTCCTTTGTCTGTTATTTTATCTAAAATTGTGTCAACATCTAAATGTTTATCTAAAAAATCGTCAATTTCTTTGACAAAATCAATATCTAATTGTTCTGATTTTTCATCATATAAATTAGTTATATCTTGGCAAATATATTCAACGTTATATTTTTTCAATATTGTTTCAATACAGTTTTTAACCTCACTATCCAAAAAAATTATATCCCAATATGATTCATCATCTTCTGTAGAAGATCTAAAAGGTATATTATATGTAAGATACATAACCATGTCCATTTCTTCTTTTGTAAGATTATCTAAAATAATTTCTACAATGTCTGCAGTTTTGACATCCATATCAAATCTTACTAGTGAAAGATTGTTACTATCAAATTTGTAATCGTTATTTTTTTTCATTTTTTCTTTCTTTTTTTACTATTGATAATACTTCCGATAAATCCCAATATGTAGATTTGATTCCTCCTCTGTCATCGAGGAATACGTTA
>Ga0315903_10003532_pt1 | contig 21643 bp, 19 predicted proteins | sample LakEriMetagenome_7_FD_203524 | JGI IMG/M metagenome (GOLD analysis project Ga0315903, IMG submission 203524) | Freshwater fungal communities from buoy surface, Lake Erie, Ohio, United States - Buoy 2 MA119 | ecosystem: Environmental > Aquatic > Freshwater > Lake | place: USA: Lake Erie, Ohio... | reverse complement strand
AGACCGGGCAAAACCCTCCATGTCATTTGTATGCAGCACCTTTTCAAAATACTTATAATGTCTCTTTAATAGCAGCGAACCAAGATGGTTGTAGAGATACAGCTGTATTGGTTGCGATTGTAAATGAGTTGCCCCAAGCATCATTTAACTATACGATATCTTGCGAAAGCCAACCTACTTCATTTACAAGCAGCTCGTTAGCTGGTGATGGCTCAATCACTAATTGTGCATGGACATTTTGGGTAGGTTCACCTACCCCTGTTATTGAAAATAATTGCAATGCCAGTTTTCAATTTACAGCAGGAAGTTATCCGGTCCAGTTAAGCGTAACAGATGCAAATGGATGTGTAAGCTCAGTAGTCAACACAGTAACTGTAGATTCTATTTCTCAATTAGTGATTAGTCCGGGCGATACGACTATATGTTTAGGTGACGCTGTTGATTATATTGTTAGCGGTGTGTTTGATAATATTACTTGGACTCCTAATGTATGGATTAGTGACCCTAATAGTGCATTAGTTACTGTCACTCCATTAGGAAACATCAGCTATATCATCAGCGCTGTAAATGGCGTTTGTGCAGCCGCTTCTGATACGTTTACCATTAGAACAATACAACCTATTCCAATTGAAGTGAATGCAACACCGGAGAAAATTGTTTTGGGATTAACCTCTACGATTACGGCTCAAATTCCTGGTCAAATAGATAGTATAGTCTGGACACCGGATGAAACATTAGATTGTAATAATTGTCCTAACCCAATCGCCTTACCAACTGCTACGACAACTTACACAGCAACTATTTACTACAGTGAGAATGGTATAACTTGTACCAATTCAGCTTCGGTAACAATTGAGGTCTTGAATAATTGTGATCAAGGTATTGTATTCTTGCCGAATACCTTTACACCAAACGGTGATGGTTTAAATGATGTCTTTATGATACGTGGTATAGCGGCTACCAAAATTAATTACTTCAGAGTATTTGATCGTTGGGGTAAGGTAGTGTTTAGTGCCGGTAATGGTCAGCCAAATGACCCTGAATGGGGATGGGACGGAAATGATGTAAACGGACTGCAACTTAATCCTGCCGTTTTCGTCTATATGTATGAAATCGAATGTATAAACGGTGATGTAGTAACCGGAAAAGGTAATGTAACATTAGTTAGATAAAAGGCTTATGACAAAAAATTTAGTAAAAGGAATTTTAGCACTAGCATTGACTGTTTCGATAGGAACAGCTAAAGCGCAAGACGTTCATTTCTCACAGTATTATGCATCTCCATTGCTGTTAAATCCGGCATTGGCTGGCATGAGTACCTGCGATTATCGAGTGTATGCCAATTTTAGAATGCAATGGCCGACTGTTTCGGTGGGGAATACGTATCGTACTACAGCTGCCGGTGCTGATATGGCCATAGGTAAAGTGACAAAGTACAACAGCTTTGCCGGTTTGGGTTTATCTTTTGTTTCGGATCAAGCCGGTGATTTGAATTTGAGCACTAATCGTGTTGATTTGAGTTTTGCCTACCATTTTATGTTGAATAGAAGAGGTACGATGCAATTATCTACCGGATTGCAAGGCAGTTTTTATCATAGAAGTATCAATCCGGCAAAAGCTACGTTCGATTCGCAATATGATCCATTAAATGGCACAGTAGACCCCAATGGTTTAAAAGAAAGTTTTGGGCGAACTCGTGTATTGTTTGGTGATGCAGGATTAGGTATGTTGTTTAGTGCTTTGAGCAAAAAAAATGCAAACTATTATTTGGGGTTTGCTTTGTCTCATATCAACCAACCGAGAATTTCATTCCGACCTAGCGGGCAAGATGGTGGATTGAGTGGCGCAGAGCGCTTATACATGAAAATATCTATTCATGGCGGAATATCTTATCCGATTGGAGAGCGCTTCTTTGTAATGCCTCATTTCTTAGCTTTAATTCAAGGTCCTTCTTATGAGTTTAATGTGGGTTGCAACTTTAAATCACTATTAGGTAATAGCTCAAAAACAAGCAAAACAGCACTTACCTTTGGTGCGCAATATCGTGGATTGATTGATGCCTTGATTGTTTCAGCACGGGTAGATTACAAAGGGTTTGGTGCAGGATTGAGTTATGATGTAAACTTTTCTAAATTATTGCCGGCATCAAGTTCTGTTGGTGCACCGGAAATTTCCCTTATCTATCAAGGTTGTGCACGTAAAAAACCTAAACCCGGTCACTGTCCGGTTATGTTCTAATAGATTTACTCCGATATTTAAAAAGGGTTCGATTATGTCGAACCCTTTTTGGTTTTAATTCTCTTGTAAATCTTTTAAGTGTTTCGCTGCTCGGCTAAACTCCGGGTCGATGTTTAGGCAGTTTTGATAGAGCATGATAGCTTCTTTTGTTTTGCCCAATTCTTCTGCGCATAAACCTTTGCTGAAATGCGCTCCGGCATAAGTAGGTGCAATTTTTAAAGCTTTATCATAATATTCATAAGCCTCGCGAACAGAGTCCATTTGATAATAAGAAAAGCCAATGCCCATGTAGGCTTCTACATTGCGGTGGTCTTGCTCAATCACTTGTTTGAAAGCAGCAATGGCTTGTTGAAGTTTGGAGACCGCTTCGGGAAGTTTGTTGGCGTCATAAAGTTTAACACCTTCTTCTTTTAGCACGTTGGCTTTGGCGTAAAGTGCATCGCTACCGTTTTCTTTCACGCGGATAGCGTTGTCAAAATATTTAGCGGCATTTTTATCTTTTTTCTCTTTGAGCAAAAGACCTATCTGCATGAAAGCATCATAAAACTTAGGGTTAAGTTCTGTGGCGGTTTGAAAGCTGGAAATGGCTTTGCTGGTGTCGCCTGCTTCTTTGTAGACGTTGCCTTTGTAAAAATAGACATCCGCATTTTGCGGGTCTTTTTGTATAGCCGTATTGAGATAGTCTAACGCCATGCCATAGTGTTTGGCAATGTTGGTGTCGATGTATGCCAACTCTGCTGCTTTGACATAGAATGGTATATGAAAAGAGTCCGTGGCGATGGCTTTGTTCATCAGCGAAATGCCGCGAATTGGTTCCCCACTTTTTTTGAAAAGGTCGGCAGTGTATAAATACAATTCGGGGCGAAGCGTGTCTATGGACAAGGCCAAGTACATATCCGTAATAGCACTTTTTAAGTCACCATTAGCTTCGTAAAGTAAAGCTCGTTTGTAGTACAACACTGGATTGAGCGAGTCGAGTTTTATCGCCTCGTTCATTGATTTCAATGTAGGTATGTCGGTGCTGTCTGTAGTGTCAGTGGTGGTTTCTTTAGGGGTGCTGCATTGTTTGCAACTGTTAGTTTGCAGCAAAGTGATAAAGGCTACAAAGAGTAGGAGGGCTGTTTTTTTCATACGTCACAAAGCTAAATTTTATGGGCTTATTGTGTTCTTTTTTATTCGTCAGGGCGGCTGAAGTATCTATGGTTTGTATATTGATTTGTATTTATTAATCAGCTTACTGAGCACTTTTTGCTTTTCCGGCTTTCGATACGGCTAAATTGTTTTTCAGCAATTGATAATTCGGATTGAGTTTCAATCCTTGTTCTCCGGCTGCTATGGCTTCGTCCCATTTTTGCATGGCATTGTAAGCCGAGCAAATGTTGTTATACGCCAACTCATAGCCGGGCTTTAGTTCAATAGCTTTGTACGAAGCCTTGATACAATCTTCATAGCGCTGCAAGTTGTAGTACTCCAAACTAAGGTTTAAGTAGTTTTCGGGTGTAGGTTCGTTTTGCGCTGTTTGCTCGATGAGTTTCAAGCGCTCGTTGCCGGCTGCTACGAAAAGTGGATTGCTGTTCAAGTCATTGAGAAATGAGTTTAACCCTACATGCTCTGGGCTAAGCGCCAATCCTTTTTGCGCTTGTATTATCGCTTCGTCATAGCGCTTTTGTTGGCGCAGGAATAGGCCGTAGAAGTAGAACGTTTCGGGGTTGGTGCTGTTCAGTTGCAGTGAATATTTAAAGTTGGTTTCGGCTTCGGCCACTCTGTTGGTGGCGCCATAGACCACACCGAGGTTGGTGTAGATATAAGAGTAATAAGGCCATTCCTCTTTCGCTTTGTTGAAGTAGTCAATCGCTCCCGGGTAGTCGCCTTTCGCCATAAGGGCGTTGCCGTAGTTCATCAAGCCGCGTCCGTTGCCGGGGCTTTTTACAGTGACATCATACCACAATGTTTCTCCGCTGCTCCACACTTGGGTGCGTTGCCTTACGCCAAAACTATGCGCCACTAAGATGCCCATAAGTAGTACGACTAAAGCATATTTCGCCACCGAAGCGGAGAACCACTTGGCTTCATATTTTCTATACAACAAAACAATATTCCAGACCACGGCTACGCACAAGCCGATGTAAGGGAAAAACGGACGGTGGTCGTTCAACACCTCGGAAAGCGGCACCACGGACGTAGGCAACAAGGCTAATAAAAACCAAAGGATACCAAAGGCCACCGGACGCCATTCGCGTTTGTTCGCACTCACCCAAGCCAATGAAATCAGCCCGATGATGAAAAGAACACCGATGATTACTCGGTCGTCAAACGGATTGGTGATTAGTTTCCAATCGGTGTCGGCACTGAGGTTGAACGGTAAGAAGAAATTGTTGACGTAATGGACAATCACAAAGGGCTGCGTGAGGATGTAGTGCCACTGCGAGGTGTTGCCGGGCGTGAAGCTAGGCGGTATCATCGCTTTGATGAGCCACAGCAAGAACACTATGACGAGCAACAAGGGCGTTACTATTAGCAAGGTTTCTCCAAATTTCTTTACACCCTTAGCATAGAAAAAATCGGCCAGAGAGCTGTCTTTTTCGAACAGGTAGATAAACAGAAAGAGGAGTGGAGCAATCATCACGGCCGGCTCTTTCACCATGATGCCGACCACCGCAGGAATGAGATACACTTGAAACTTGCGCAGCTTAGGCCAATACATAAATACCACCATTGCTAGGAGCAACATCAGGGTGGAGAAGGAGTCGGAGCGAGCGATGATGTAGTTGATGGTTTCGGCATTGGCGGTGTGGACGAGGAATAAACCCGACACCAACAGCGCAGCGTAGGGGTTCAAGGCATCGGGGCGAGCGAGGTCAAACAGTTTTTTGGTAAAAAAGAACAGCACGACACCCAGCAGTAAGAACAATAGGAAGATGGAGCGGTGATAGTAAAACGGCACTGGTTCGCCTTTGCCGCCCAGCCAGCAGTCTATGGCGTTGAGCGTGGTGATGCCCGGTCTGTAAGTTTGGTTGGCGGGCAGGGTGCTGACGGTGGTGGCGTCTTTAAAAAACAAGGGAATGTTTTTGATGTCGCGGATATATTGGTTGGACACGATGGTGTGCGCATCGTCAAAATGAAAGGGATTGTTGAAATGGTTTTTGTAGCCAAACACGGTGAGAATCAGCACAAAGACCGCCAAGGCCCAGAACGCAGGAGATTTGAAGTAAGTGGTTGATTTCATGATAGCTCGATGGTTTGAGTTGCCAAAATAAATTATTTGTGGAAGCTATGAAATTACTATTGGGTTGTTAGCGAGTTTTTCAATTTCATGGCTAAATTTTAGAGAGAGGATTTTTTTGCGCCTTAACTAATCTGTTTCTCCGAAATACCTACTGTAACACTCCGCCATGCGTTTCCTTTCTCCGAATTACAGCATGTTACATTACACACTACGACCGGCAGCAGGCGGTTGCACCAAGTCACTTGACGGACTACGACCGACAACAGGCAGTTGCACCAAATCACTTGCCGGACTACGACCGACAACAGGCGGTTGCACCATGTCACTTGCCGCATTACGACCGACAGCATACGGTTGCTCCCCGCAATCTTCCTATTTGATTGCAGGAGGCTTTTTGTCGGTGAATAATGACTTGTGGTAAGCTTATTTCCCCTCGCTTACTTCACTTTCACTAAAGGGAAAGTTTGCTTTTTGTCGCGGTTGAGGCGGAGGATGTATTTGCCGGCAGGGAGTTGGTGCACCTCGGTGAGGGAGATGATTTCGTAGGTCTTGTCGCGCAAGAAAATCTCTTGGTCTATGACTTTTGCACCTGTGATGTCGAATACCTCGAGGCGGTGCAGTTTGTTTTCGGCACTATAGGTGGCTACGTTCAGCGTTTGGTCAAATGGACTGGGGTAAACCACTGTAGATTGGTCGGCTTGGAGGATGTTGCCGTTGTAGTTCGTTTGGAGGAGCAAGTAGGCGGTGTAGAAGTTGGGGATGCCGTGGCCGTAGTTGTTGTCGGGGTTCCAGAAACGGTCGGTGCTGAGCAGGATGGCTTCTTTGATGTCTTGCGCGCTTTTGTCGTGGAAGGCCTGCCACAAGCAAGCCGCTGCTCCGGCAAAAATGGGGCAACTGAACGAGGTGCCGCCACTATAGCCCACGCCTCCATCGGTCGTAATCACTGCACTTTTCACACCTTGGGTGCAGAGGTCGGGTTTGATGCGCCCCGAGGCATTGGGGCCACGGCTGCTAAAGCCCGCAATGAATCCGGCAGAGTCCACGGCACCGATGGTGAGCGCGCTGTCGGCATCTGCCGGAGCGCTGATGTAGAACCACGAGTTGGCGCCTGAGTTGCCCGCGCTGGTGGCCACGAGCATCCCTTTGCTAAAGGCGCGATTGCTAGCACGAGTGATAATGGTGGTGTTGCCATCTAAGTCTGCATAAGTATGATTGCCGGTGTCGCCATCGAAGGTGGTGTAGCCGAGGGAAGTGGTGAGAATTTTAGCTCCAATACTGTCGGCTGTTTCTGCGGCTGCTGCCCAGTTGTATTCTTCCATCAACCATTCTGCATCGTCTTGTTCGGTGGTAAACAAACTGTAATCCGCACCCGGAGCGGTGCCCAAATAACGGTTGGGAAGATGCCCAGCCAAGCAACTGAGCACTGTGGTTCCGTGGCTGCCGCGAGCATAAACGATGTCACTGTTCTGCACAAAGTTTCTCGTCATTTTGAGGTTGGTGCGCATGGAGTCGAAGCCGGGGATAATATCAGTGTTGTAAAAGCCATTATCCATCACGGCAATGTGCACGCCTTGGCCTTTGTAGCCCAACTGATGCAGTAAATCTACATTAATCATATTAGCTTGATGGTAAGCCGCTCCGTAGTAGTTGGGGTAAACGATGTTTTGGTTCACCTCCATCAGGGCTTCTTCATCTTCAAACTTTTTCAGGCTGGATTTGTAAGGCAAATAATGCAGCGGAGCGATGCTATCGACAAAGCTAAGCTGCCGGAGGATGGCTACATTGGCCGGCACATTGATTTGCACCACCGCAGTGTTGAACCATTTGAGCCGATGGCGAAGTTCGTTGATGAAAGGAGAGATGCTGTCAATATAAGCCGGAGAGATAGGCAGGTCGCTTTCGTCTAGTAAAATGTTTTGTGTTTGTCTGCGGGCAATAGATTCTGCAGATAAAAACTGCTCAGGTTGACTGAGCGAATAAGGACTAAGCTTTTTGTCTTTAAATTTTATCCAGTAAAAGTTTTGTTGCGAAAAACCAGTAAAGTGGGTGATGAAGAATAAAGCAAATAGACTAATACGTTTCATCAATTCAGCGAAGATTAATTATGGTCAATAATGGTCATTCTTATGCGAAAGCCGGTCTCGGGGCCTTCTTGCCAGTCTTTATCTACACGTTGTTTTTTCATCCCTTCCCATTCTTGATAAATCATTCCTACGTTCTTGGCATAGATTTCTTTCCGCAATTTCTTTTCAATAACATTTTCATCGTCCACTTGGTTCACCACTAGCGTGCTGTCGAAGTTAAATCCATTGAGCGAAAGCGGTTGGTGCAGGTTGCTGTAGCGGTAAGTCCAGTTTTTGAAAATATCGTAGATAGTGGTGTTCGGCACGTAGATATTGCCGTTCCATGTTTCGCCATCAGTCTGCGGAAAAACGAGTTTGATAAAGCGAATGTCGTCTTCATTCTTTTGCAGTGTGGTGGTGGTTTGTTTTACGTTCCACACCTTCCAGATACTCCAACCGGCTGTGGCATCCGGCCTACGAAAAAGCTCTAGGCGATAGTTTAACTCATTTTCGTTGTCGTAAAATGTGTCGGCCACCACTTCTTTAAGTTGATAGCGAACCGTGTCGCGCAGATAGTTGGGATTGTTGAAGCGATACGAAATCGAGTCGACATTGTAGGTCACATAATGCCCGGTAGTCAACGGATAGTAATTGTAGTTATAGTCTAGATTGAAATCGTCCTTCTTGTTCGAGCAACTTTGCACAAACACCAACAACGAAAAGGTCAATAAGGCTAACAAAAAATGCTTAAGCATGGTGCAGCGAGTTTAGTTCGGCAGGCTTGGTTTCCGCACTAAAGTTAGAAAAAATCAGTCCACCACCAATCATATCATCACCTTCGTAGAACACCGCACTTTGTCCGGGCGCAATAGCCGAAACCGGAGCCATGAAATCTACTTTGATGCGCTCGTTTATTTGGTGAATTAAGCTCGATTCGCCATCGTGCTTGTAACGCACTTTGGTCATTACGGGCATCACGCCTTCAATGCGCTCGTACTTCTGCAAGTTCATTTTGCCGACCCACATACCGTTTCTGTCCAATTCTTTTTCTTCACCCAACATCACCGTATTTGTATCGGGAAAAATCTCCGTCACAAACATGGGTTTGCCCAAAGCAATCCCTAAGCCTTTGCGCTGACCAATAGTGTAAAATGGATAGCCTTCGTGTTTGCCCAACACTTTGCCGTGTTGATCCACAAAATTTCCGCCACGCACTTTGTCTTCTAGTGTGGGGTCTTTGCGTTTCAAAAATCCGCGATAGTCATTGTCCGGCACAAAACAGATTTCGTAGCTTTCGTTTTTGTTGGCTATCTCGTGGTAGCCCATGTCGCGCGCCATCTGCTTGATGTCGGGCTTATGAAAATTGCCTACGGGAAACATCGTTCTGCTCAAGCAAGACTGACTAACGCCCCACAGCACATAACTTTGGTCTTTGTTCTTGTCCAATCCTTTCGAAATTACATAGCGACTATTTTCTTGACGCACGTTGGCGTAGTGACCGGTGGCAATAAACTCACAATCCATCATGTCGGCTCGCTTCAACAAGGCTTCCCATTTGATGTGTGTATTGCACATCACACAAGGATTAGGTGTGCGACCCGCTAAGTACTCGTCCACAAAATTATCTATCACGAAGTTGCCAAACTCATCGCGGATGTCAATGATGAAATGGCTAAACCCTAAGTCAACTGCTATTTGGCGAGCGTCATTAATGGAGTCTAACGAACAGCAACCGGTTTCTTTTTTGCTGCCCCCGCTGGTGGCATAGTCCCATGTTTTCATGGTGATGCCCACCACTTCGTAGCCTTGCTCGTGGAGCATGACGGCAGTCACCGTGGAGTCAATTCCTCCACTCATCGCCACTAAAACTTTTCCTTTTTTACTCATAACGTAGGGTGAATATAATGTTTGTAAAACAAAGAAGCACGAAACGGGTTCGTGCTTCAGTCAATTTATTGCTTTTTAAGAAACACTACTTGGTTTTATCTTCCAACTGCTTAATCTGTTTTTCCATGGTGAAAAGAAATATAAACAGCACGATAAAAATGATGGTGAGCACTCCGGCTACCACATAATATTTTAACTCGCTGCGAAAAATATCGCCCGAAGCAGAAAGTCCTTGTGCTTGAGTAGCCAAACCGAAGGCTGTGAAAAATGCAGTGATAAAGTATTTCATTAGGCAGCTAATTTTTGACGAACAAATTGAATTCTAACCAACAAAGACATAATCCAAAACCCGAGCAAAATCCAACCGATGCTGGCGGGATAGAAAAACATACGCAAAGAACTGTCTAAGTCGTATTTGCTAAAAGCAGGATTTCCTCCGTTGCCGGGGTGCAGCGAGTCGGTCAGCCTCGGAATAATGTAGATGAACAACATGAATATGACCAATCCAAAAACATTATAAACGGCAGCAATGCGGGCGCGTTTGATTTCATCGGTGATAGAACCGCGCAATACCAAGTAAGCGAAATAAATCATCACGCCCACGGCAGCTCCGTTGAGCTTCGGGTCGTTTACCCAAGGTCTGCCCCAAGTGTAGTTCGCCCACAACATGCCGGTGAGCAATCCGCAGATGCCAAACACCAGAGCCACAACTATAGCTTGGTGAGAAATGATGTCCCATTTCATATCACCCTTGGCTAAGTAAAGAATGCTGGCGATGAGCGAGGTGAAAGCCAACATGGTCATCACGAACCACATGGGCACGTGAAAGAATGTGTTGCGAATACTTTCGTGCAAAATCTCGCGGTAAGGAAAAATCAATCCGGCTGTTTTGTTGACGTTGACTTCGGGCGTACATTCGGCAGAACCGATTAGCGTTCCCGTGGTAGGGGTTGTAGTGTCTGTCAACAAGGTAACGGCATCGCGCAAGGCTACGGTTCCATCGGTAGCGTTGTTGATGACTACATCAAAACTTCGTTTGTCAAATGTTGTGCTTGGATTGAACCCAAAACGGGCAGCAATGCTGTTGTCAGGTTGAAGATAAAAGGTGTCTGCGCAGAAATATTTGGCTCCGTTCTTCAACCAAACCTGCATGTCTTTTTGGTCGAAATGAGTATGATAACCTTTGATGGTAAAATTGGCGACTTGATTTGTTTGGAAGGTGATCGGTGTGACTTCAGTAATGCCCGGCCCAAGCGGAACGATTAAACCTCCAATAGAAACATAAACAAGAAGTGCCACACAAAGCCATTTCCACCATTTTTGATAAAGCCAATTCATCTGCTGTTTGCTGTCCGTTTAGTCGCGCCAAATATAGGGAAATAATATAAGCGCTAAGGTGGGTTGGAGAATATTAAAGGCTAGGAGCATCAGCAAGTTTTGCACGGTTTCGTCCGTAAATTCTTGACTGACAATAGCCGCAGCGGTCAACTTGGTCAGGAAAATGAGGAGCGGAATGATGAGCGGAAAACCAAGCACCGCCATCAAAGTGGCATTGTTGCCGGCTCGCGAGGCTATGGCACTCATGGTGGTGAAAAGAAAAGAATAGCCGGTGCCGCCCAAAAGGATGGTGACGAAGAACAAGCTACAGTTGGTAATCGGGTCGCTAATCATGATGGCGAAAAGCCCGAAAGTAAGCACCGTAAGCAGCAAGGTGAACAAGAAATTGTAAATGAGTTTGGCTACAATGATAGACTGCGGATTAACCATCCAATAGTAGTAGAAAAATCGGCCTTCCGGTTCGCGGAAAAATGAATTCGCTACGGCATTGACCGAACTAAATAGAATAATCAGCCAAAAAATAATACTCCAGATGGTCGGTTCGATGCCTTTGAGCGAGTCGCTGTATTGCAACGCAAAATAAATCAGCAACACAGAGGAAAAAACGTAAAGCAAAATACCACCGAGCACGTATTTATTGCGAAACTCGATTAGTATATCTTTAATTAAAATAGATTTTATGCCAATGATAAAATTCATTGGTCAAATATAAGTTTTTGGGACAAAACTTATTTCACCGCCTATATTCCTCCAAATAAAACTTACGATAATCCGCTAAGCGGTCGGTGTTTATCCAATCTACATCTGCATCTAAAAGAGTGCGCCAGACTTTGGGTTTGTCGGGAATGTGATAAAAGCGGATGTCTTTGTGTTGTTGATGAGCTTGATTAACCAAAGAGTTGAGCAAAGCTTTTTCTTTTTCCGGCATTTTGCCTTTGCCTTTCCAAGTAAAAAAGTTGTTCCAATTGCTGCTATATCGAGTGATAACACGCTGATGTAAAGTGTCGCTGACGCGATGAACGGAGCCGTCTATGCGCACATAGCTGGTATCTTCATTCGTCACCTCGCGAGAGGGCGAACTTCCTGAAATCAATAACTGTATTTTCCCTTCTTGAAATACACCATTTCGCGAGTAGCCAACTAAGTATTTTTGAAAAGGGATAATCTCCTTTTTCAGTTGCTCGTAAGTGGGTTTTGCGCTCGTTTTAAAGTCTATCATCAAGATGAGCGGATTTTGCAAAACAGCCTTTGTGGTATCGAGGTAATTTGCCAATGGTTGGAGATATAATTCTGTCAAGGTTTTACGAATACCCAAGGCCAGCGGCACATGCGCCACGCGCAGTTTTCCGCGATGTGAAAAAACATCCACTTCTATGCTGCCAAATCCATTTTCTAAAGCAGTAAACAATGGCCGTTGATGTAAGTAATCATTGTGCGCATGACCATAACGAATAGTATTGGTTTGCGCTACTCCAACCAAACTCCAAATTGTGAAAAAAAGTGAAAGGATAAATCTCATACGTAAGGGTAGATGGCAAAGCTAATTTAGTTCGGTAAACTAAGTAGTAAGACAGAATTGATAAATGAGCAAATTTTAATAAGTTTGAATTAGAACTAAAAAGATAACCACCCCACAAAACCAACTATATGAACGGAGGAGAAATCATTGCACATACGTTGCAGAAACATGGTGTAAAGTTTTTGTTTACACTTTGCGGAGGTCACGTATCGCCCATTTTTGTTGGTGCGCAAAATATCGGCATTAGAGTAATAGACACTCGCCACGAGGTGAATGCTGTCTTTGCTGCCGATGCCGTTTCTCGACTTTCGAATGTGCCGGGTGTGGCCGTAGTAACAGCCGGACCGGGTTTGACCAACACCATTACTGCGGTGAAAAATGCTGCATTGGCTCAGTCACCGTTGATTCTCCTCGGAGGCGGTGCGGCTACTATTCTCAAAGGCAGAGGCTCGTTGCAAGACATTGACCAGCTCAGCATCATGCGTACGGTGTGTAAATGGAGCACCACTATCAGCAAAGTGAAAGACATTGTTTCAACACTAGATAAAGCATTTGCTGTGGCGCAAGAGGGCGTGCCGGGACCAGTGTTTGTGGAATGTCCGATTGATACTTTGTATGGCGAGGAATTGGTGCGCAGTTGGTATGGCGCCAAGAGCAAAGAAACGCCACCAAAAAATCTGCAAGAGCGAATAGTGCAATGGTACATTAAATATCACGCCAAAAACTTATTTGCCGGAAAAGACAACGTGAAGCTCGACACCCCCTTGCAATCGTTCACTTATCCAACACATAGCAGCAGTGCCGTTAATAAAGTAATTGCTCGACTAAAAGAAGCCAAGAAACCGGTGATGTTGGTCGGCAGTGGAGCGATGATGAACCCACAGAAATCAGCGGCATTGGCTCAGGCCGTTAGTAAATTGGGTGTTCCGGTTTATTTGAGTGGAATGGGAAGAGGATTGCTCGGCAAAGAAAGTGCTTTGCAAATGCGCCATCATCGCAGAGATGCTATTAAAGAATCGGACTTGATTATTTTGGCCGGAGTGCCCAACGATTTTCGGTTAGACTACGGCAATCACATTGGTGGTCGCAAGTTTGTTTCTATCAACCGCAGCAAAGAAGATTTGTATAAAAACAAAACCCCAACCGTAGCCGTTCAAGCCGACCCGCAAGATTTTTTAATTGCATTAGCTAACAGCTATCAAGGTGATTTTTCGGAATGGATTAGCCATTTGAAAAAACGCGATTTGAGCCGTGAAGAAAACATCAACCAACAAGCGGCTGCGCCAAATTCGCAGGGCGTAAATCCTATTCAGCTTTTTCGTGAGTTGGAACCGATGTTGGATGACAATACGATTTTGGTGGCAGACGGAGGAGACTTTGTGGCCACCTCTGCTTATACGCTTCGTCCACGCGCACCACTTAGTTGGTTAGATCCGGGGGTGTTTGGCACCTTAGGTGTGGGTGCCGGTTTTGCACTTGGGGCAAAATTGGTTTTTCCCGAAAAAGATGTTTGGATTATTTATGGCGATGGTAGTGCCGGCTATAGCTTGATGGAATACGACACCTTTAAGCGCCACAACTTGCCCTTGATTTCGGTGATTGGCAATGATGCTTGCTGGACACAAATATCTCGCGATCAAGTTGATTTCTTGAAAAGCGATTGTGCCATGAATTTGGCCTATAGCGATTACGAAAAAATAGCGCAAGCTTTTGGTGGTGAAGGAGTGAAAGTGGACAACATCGATGCTTTCAAATCGGCTGCTTTGGAGGCCAAAGCAAAAAGTAGAAATGGTGTGCCATTCATTATCAATGCTATCATCGGGAAAACAGATTTCAGAAAAGGCTCAATTTCTATGTAATAAACCGACAAACAATGAATGTAGGACTACCCGAAAAACAAAACACCACGCTGCTCATTATTGATGTGCAAGAACGCTTGCATCCGGTGATTGCTGAAAGTGAAAAAGTTATTGCAGCGGTCAATCAGTTGATACAAGGCGCTCAAATTTTAAACTTACCCATATTAGTAACCGAGCAATATCCCAAAGGATTGGGACATACTGTCCCTGAAGTAATTTTGCCCGAGGGAGCACCCATTTTAGAAAAGATATGCTTTAGTTGTATGCACAGCGAAAACGTATCGCAAAGTCTGAAAAGCAAATCGACAAAACATTTAATCATAGCCGGTATAGAATCACATATTTGCGTGCTCAAAACAACACTCGATGCTATCGAGCAGGGCTACACCGTTCACGTGGTGGCCGAGGCGGTTTCTTCACGTTCATTAGCGAACAAACAGTTAGCGCTGGAAAGAATGCGCCAAGCCGGTGCTTATATCGTGTCGGTAGAAATGATTTTGTTTATGCTGTTGGAACAAGCCGGCACCGAAGATTTTAAAGCCATTAGTAAACTCATTAAATAATTCCATCACCCATTTAAACCCCAATCACTATGGAATTGAAACGATTATTTGACTTCTTGACCAAACAAGTTGCCGCCCAACCCAACCGCCCTTTCTTATCAGCTAAATTAGCCGTAGCATCGGGCAAGGTCTGGAAAAACTATTCATTTGCCGATGTGCAAGATGAGGCCAACCGGGTGAGCCAATTACTCTTGGATTTAGGACTGAAGAAAGATGACAAAATTGCCATTATCAGCGCCAACCGACCGGAGTGGAATTTTGTAGATTTAGGTACCATGCAGATTGGTATGATACCTGTGCCGATGTATCCTACAATTTCTGAAAAAGATTACGAGTTTATTTTTAATGATGCCAGCATTCAATATGCTTTTGTTGGCGATGCAGACGTTTTGAAAAGAGTGCAGCCTCTGATGGGTAAAGTACCTTCACTCAAAGGGGTGTACATATTTGACAAAGTCGGTGGCACACCAAACTTGGAAGATGCCGCACCGAAGAAAGAGGCGGTTAACGTCAAAGCCATTGAGGAAATGAAAAACGCAGTTAGCGAACATGACTTGGCTACAATTATTTATACCTCCGGCACCACCGGCAACCCCAAAGGCGTGATGTTAACACACCTGAATATTGTAAGCAATTTGACCAGTGTTGTGCAGATAGTTCCTTTTAAAGAAGGAGAAAAAGCCTTGAGTTTCTTACCGCTTTGTCACACCTTTGAGCGTGCCGTTTTTTATGCCTACAATTTAATGGGTATTCATATTCATTACGCTGAAAACTTAGAAACGATTGGTGAGAATTTGAAAGAAGTACAGCCTTATTGTTTCACCACGGTTCCACGTTTGTTAGAGAAAGTGTACGAGAAGATAATGGCAAAAGGAAACGACTTAACGGGCTTTAAGCGCAAGTTGTTTTTCTGGAGTATGGATTTGGGTGCGCGCTATGAGTTGGGCGTAGACCAAGGTTTAGTGTATAATATTCAGTTGGCGATTGCCAGAAAATTAGTGTTTAGCAAGTGGCAAGAAGCACTAGGTGGTAGAATAGAATTTATCTTCACCGGAGCAGCAGCCATGCAAGGCCGATTGATTAAACTTTTTGCTGCTGCGGGAGTAAATATCATCGAGGGTTATGGTTTGACGGAAACTTCACCTGTGCTTACGGCTAATCGTATGGACGAGAAAGAACGTTGTGTGGGCACAGTGGGTTATACTATCCCGGGTGTGACAGTTAAGCTAGCAGAAGATGGCGAGATTTTAGCACATGGTCCGAATATTATGAAAGGCTATTACAATCGTCCCGATTTGACAGCAGAGGTGATTAACAGTGAAGGTTGGTTTCACACTGGTGATATTGGTACATGGGTAAAACACCACGGAAAAGAGTTTTTGAAAATTACCGATAGAAAAAAAGAATTGTTCAAAACTTCGGGCGGTAAATATGTAGCACCTCAGGTGATTGAAAACAAAATGAAAGAAAGTCGTTTCATTGAGCAAATGATAGTAGTAGGCAACGACCAAAAATTTGTGGCAGCATTGATTGTCCCATCTTTCCTTAATTTACATGATTGGGCGAAGGAAAACGGATTGTCGGTTAGTTCAAATGAGCAAATCGTTAATAACGATAAAATTAAGCAACTTATTAACGAGGCAGTAGAGCGCTACAATGCAGATTTTGGCAAGTGGGAGCAAGTGAAGAAGTTTACATTGATGAGCGAAGAGTGGACAGTTGAAGGTGGACAGTTGACGCCTACGATGAAACTGAAGCGCAAAGTCATCATGGACCGATATGCTCACCATGTCAACGACCTTTACCGCGATTAATTGAACCGCTAAATGCACCAACAACACAACTTCAACTTTCGCAATTGGGCAGGCAACCAATCGAGTGTGGCGAAAAATTATTTTGCCCCCGCATCTGAAGAAGAATTGGTGAATATCATTCGCCAATACCAAAAAAATCGTTTGGTGGGCACCGGTCATTCTTGGAGTAGTTTGTGTGTGACGGATGCAACCTTAATTAGCACAGTTAACTACAACCAAGTGCTGCATTTGGATAAAGATAATCTGCAAGTTACTATTCAAAGCGGAGTTAAACTTTGGCAACTTAATGCCTATTTAGATCAGCATGGCTTAGCATTAAAAAATCTTGGCAGCATTAGCGAACAAAGTGTAGTGGGTGCTATTTGCACAGGGACACACGGCAGCGGTAAAGATTATCAAATCCTCGGCTCGCAAGTGGTGTCTTTTTCGATTATCAAAGCTGATGGCAACAAACAAGTTATTCATAGCGAAAATGACCAAGTATTGTTTAATCAAGCATTGATTAACTTGGGGGCGTTAGGTATTGTGTCTGAAATGACCTTACAAGTGGTGCCTGCGTTTCAATTGCACGAACAAATTTTTATAGAAGATTTTGAAACGGCATTACAGAAGCTCGAGGAGTGGCGAAACACCACTGACCATTTGAAGTTTTGGTGGTTTCCGCACACCGATAAAATGATTGTTTACCTACATAATAGAACACAACAGCCGCGCAATGATAGCCGTTTTCGTCAATGGCTGATGGAAGAAGTTATATCAGTGTATGCTTATCGTTTTTTTGTGTGGATTGGCACTTTGAATCGCAATTGGAGGAAAACTATTAATCGAATGTTGCTCGCCAATTTTATTCGTCCGATTGACCGCATAGAGAAAAGTTATAAAGTGTTTAATGTGCCTCGTCCACCTATTCATCGCGAAGCGGAGTGGGCTTTTGATGTGGCGCTCGCTGCTGATGTGTTGAGAGCATACAAGCAGAAAATTGATAACTCATCGCATCGCATAAATTTTTTACAAGAAATCCGTTTCTCTAAGGCTGATAATTTTGCGCTTAGTCCAAGCTTTAGTCGAGATACTGTTTGGATAGGATGTTATAATATTGACAACTTTGGTTGGGTAGAATTAATGCATGATTTTGAAGAAATCGGTAAGCATTATAATGGCAGACCGCACTGGGGGAAAGAATTTACAGTCAGCAAAACTTACTTGCAAGGTCAGTATGCCGATTGGTCAAAGTTTGTCGCACTAAAAAGCCAATTTGACCCCATGGGAAAGTTTGAGAACAAGATGATTGCAGAATTATTTTCTTAAATTCATTTCATAATTGTTGTTATGCCTTTCAAATCTATACTGCGTTTTGGTATGCTATCCGGATTGCTTTCGCTCTTGTGGTTAGCGTTCGAGTTTATGTTCGGTTTGCATGATGCGTACATCGATTTGCATCCCTATGTGACCATGTTTGGTTTAATCATTCCTATTGGGGTGATGTATGCTATGATGAAAAAAATGCATCATGATGCTGTAGCTCATTTAAACTTCATGGATTATGTCAAGCCCGGATTAGCATTAGCTTTTTTGATGGGTGTTTTTGCTGCTCCGATGCAATTAGTCTTTCACTACGTCATCAATCCCGATTTTTTTGAAAATATGATTAGCTATGCCTTAGCAAATCGCTATTTCAAGACTGTTCAAGAAGCCACTGCTGAGTTCAATTTTAATGCCTATCTCCTAAAAAGTGTTGTCGGTACTTTTGTGTTCGCTGCTTTTTTAGCACTATTGATGGCATTTTTAAGATCTCGAAAACACAGATGAAATACTTTCCACTCGCTACTTTGTTTGTATTTATCAGTATTGCCGCGCTGGCTCAGAAAAAAAATATGGACACCAACTCCTTAAAACCATATTACCTCGTACTGCTCAAAAAAGGCACAAACCGTACGCAAGATACCATTCAAGCTGCAGAAATTCAGCAACTACACTTACGTCACATCAACGAGATGGCCGCTTCGGGAAAACTCAACGTAGCCGGCCCTGTGCTAGATGAAGGCGACTTGCGCGGTATCTTTATTTTTGATTGTGAAACGCAGGAAGAAGTGGTGGCGCTGTGCGAAGCCGACCCGGCTGTGAGAGCCGGTCGCTTGACTTACGAAATTTATGCTTGGATGACCCAAAAGGGCACCTGCTTCAAGTAGTTGAATTATCTTTATTATATCCTAAATTCCAGATTATGTTTCGTTATGCACTCATTGCTTTTTTTATCCTGCTATTTTCTGCTTGCGAACGTAAATCTTCTGAAAATACTTCACCCAGTGTTAAAGACTATTTTAACTATGGCGAACAAGACATAAAAACCGCAGGGGTGCGCATGATTCCCATTCAAACGCCCAAAGGCACTTTCAATGTTTGGACAAAACGGATCGGTAATAATCCTCATATTAAAGTACTGATTTTGCATGGCGGGCCTGCGCTCACTCACGAGTACATGGAATGTTTTGAAAGCTATTTTCCAAAAGAAGGATTTGAGTTGTATGAGTACGACCAGCTTGGTAGTTATTATAGTGATCAGCCCACAGACTCTAGTCTTTGGACCTTGGAGAGATTTGTGGAGGAAGTGGAGCAAGTGCGTGTGGCGCTCGGGTTGAACAAAGATAATTTCTACCTGTTGGGCAATTCTTGGGGCGGCATTTTGGGTATGGAATATGCCCTTAAATATCAGCAAAACTTGACAGGATTAATCGTTTCAAACATGACGGCTGATTATGCCAAATACGGAGCCTATAATGCTAAGTTGAGAAGCGAAATGCGAAAGAGTTTGGTGGATAGTTTGGAGCGTTTTGAGCAAGCCGGAGATTATACGAACCCTGTTTATCAGCAATTGGTTTTTGATGAATATTACTGTAAGCATATTTTGCGTAAACCTCGAGCAGCATGGCCTGAGCCGGTAATGCGTTCGTTTAAACATGTCAATCAGTTTGTGTATGAAATTTTGCAAGGTCCCAGTGAGTTTTTGCCGGGCGGACGGTTAGTAGGTTGGGAATGTTGGTCAAGGTTGAACCAACTGACTGTGCCTACGTTAATGATTGGTTCGCGCTATGACACTATGAACCCCGAAGAGATGGAGCAGATGAGTAAACTTGTGCAAAATGGCACTTATCTTTATTGCCCCAACGGCAGTCATTTAAGCATGTGGGATGCGCAAGAAGAATACTATCCGGGGGTGATTGATTTTATCAAAAAGACAGACGCGTTAACCAAAAAATAAGACCTAAGTTTTATTCAGATATTTGTTCTTGTATGGCCACGCTTTATCCTTCACTTAAATTTATTCCTAAAGATAAAAGTCTTTTCTACGCCACGGTGCGCCAGCGCGTAGATGCCTACTTTGCCGAACGTCAACTCAGCCGCCATGCCGATGGGCGAATGATCGTAAAAAGCATAGTGATGATTTCGGCATATATCCTACCTTTTCTAGTCATCCTTTTGTTGGGCTTACCTTTTTGGGCAGATTTGCTGCTTTGGGTCTTGATGGGATTTGCTTTGGCGGGTATCGGCATGAGTGTGATGCACGATGCTAATCATGGCGCTTATTCCGACAACGATACAGTGAATTATTTAATGGGGCATACGCTCACCATGCTCGGTGGCTCTGTTTATAACTGGAAGCTACAACACAATCATCTCCACCACATGTACACGAACATTGTTCATGCAGATGATGATATTGCTGACAAGGTGATGCTACGTTTCTCGCCACACACGGAGACAAAACCCACACACCGCTTTCAATACATCTATGCGTTTTTCTTTTACGGCATCTCTACACTCTACTGGACTTTAGCCAAAGATTTTTTGCAATCAGCACGATACACTAAGCATGGCGTCAATAAAGCAGCCGGGGCGGAGCAACGAAACGTCATTCTGCGCTTGTGGGTCAGCAAGGCGGTATATGTGTTTGTTATGTTAGTGTTGCCCACCTGGGTATTTGGTGTGCCCTTTGGCGAAGTGTTGTTGGGTTTTGTGATTATGCATTTCATTGCGGGAGTGGTCTTGACATTTGTGTTTCAGTTGGCGCATACCGTTGAAGGCACCACACATCCTTTGCCGAATGAGCGCGGTATCATTGAGAATGATTGGGCGGCTCATCAACTGCAAACTACGGTCAATTTTGCTCGGCACAATAAATGGCTCTCGTGGTACGTGGGTGGATTAAACTATCAAGTGGAACATCATCTGTTTCCGAAAGTGTGCCATGTACACTATCCCCAGATTGCCCCAATCGTGCAACAAACTGCACAAGAGTTTGGCTTGCCTTATTTGCAAAATAACACCTTTGGCGATGCACTTCATGCACACTTTGCTTTGCTCAAACGTCTAGGCAAAATGCCGAGTTTAGATGAGGCGATTGCGGGGTGATAGACAATTTATTTCTCCCGTCTATTCCTTAACTCCTACCATTCTAATCACATCCGCTTTCCCTTCGTGATATTTTCCTTCGGCTAGGGTAGTTTCTAGCGTCTCCAAGAGCTCAAAGTGTAGTCCGGCAAAGTCTTCCTCTAGCATCGCTACGGTATAGGGCATGGCTGAGTCTTTTGGTCCACCGGAGCTGTTGTTGAGTTGAAGCGGGTTAAACGCTTCGAGAATGATTTTGCCGCCCAGTTTCAGCCATACGACAGCATTTTTATGAATAGTTTGGCGAATGGAAGGAGGGAAATGAGCATATATGAATGCCACAACATCTAAGCTGCCCTGAGCATATTTCACGGTTGTTGCATCCGCAATTTGATACTCAAATATTATATTGTTTTTGGCAGCTAGTTGCAGGGCTTTGCTTCGACCCACTTCGCTGCCATCAAAAGCCAATACTTGCCAACCATGGTTGGCGGCAAAGACCGCATTTCTTCCTTCTCCTTCGAAAGGAAGAAGGAGTGTGCCCGGCTGGAGTTTTCTAAGGTAATCGGCAAAGAAAACATTCGGACTTTCACCATACACATATTCTTCGGTGCTATATCTTTCGTTCCAAGGGTTACTCATAAAATAACTATTATCGAGGGGCAAAATTGAATAAATAAGCTAATGCTGGAGTAAAAGTATTCATATTGGGTTTAAATAGTTGTTATATTTAGGCTATGAACCCATTCT
>Ga0315903_10003531_pt1 | contig 21643 bp, 24 predicted proteins | sample LakEriMetagenome_7_FD_203524 | JGI IMG/M metagenome (GOLD analysis project Ga0315903, IMG submission 203524) | Freshwater fungal communities from buoy surface, Lake Erie, Ohio, United States - Buoy 2 MA119 | ecosystem: Environmental > Aquatic > Freshwater > Lake | place: USA: Lake Erie, Ohio... | reverse complement strand
GGTATTTGAAGGAACTTAAGAAATTGACTATTCCATTGATGTGGGGAGAGTGGAATGTGTTCAGTGAAAAGGGTGAAATGTTCAAAAATGGACATATAAAACATCAAATAACGCCACAGCATTCTGAGTTAATAGAATACACCCCAATGGATAAAATCGGGGACTCACCACATATATACATTATAAATGTGTATGCTAGGGAATTCTTCATTAAAAACAAAGATATAGGGTTTAAATGTATTTCTGATAAATATGTAAACGATATTAGAATTGGAAAATCAAAAATTTTAATGTTTTTTATTTATGAAGGTTATTCTGGTACAAAAGGAAATGATGATTTTGAAATGATTGAAAAATGGAGAAATGAAATGAACTTCCCCAAAGATTCAATTTATTATGTTTGTGGTAATTTATTATCGGATCAGATTGTTAAAAATCATGATTATGGATATCAAGCTAGAGGAATTCATTATTTCGAACCATGGAATAAGTATAATGGACCAATTGTTGATTTTATACCGTCAGATGAAAAATTTCTATTTTTATCATACAATAGGCAAATAAGAAATCATAGAATTCGTTTTGTGGTTGACATACATGAAAAAAATCTATTAGACAAAGGTAGAATTAGTTTAAATAAAATAACATACTTCCCATTCACCATAGATGATGAGACAAAAAACTATTTCAATCTCAATACACCAATTATGCTGGACACATTACCCGAACTTAGGTATAATTTGGCCTGCAATTTAACAATAGAAGATTATCAAAAAACTTTTATCTCAGTTGTTACAGAAACTATGGTTGAAGATGGTACGTTGTTTTTTTCAGAAAAAATATGGAAACCAATAATGGTTGGACATCCATTTATCTTATATGGTAATTACAAATCTTTAGAGTATTTAAAATCTTTAGGATTTAAAACATATGGTAAATGGATTGATGAGTCGTATGATGATGAGAAAGATGAAAATATTAGATGTAAAATGATTGTATCTGAAATAGACAAATTCAATAAAAAATCATTGAATGAATTAAAAATAATTAGGGAAGAAATGAAAGAAGTTATTGAATATAATTATAATCATTATAAAAAATATTACATCACTAAATATAATTCACACGATAACTCATTAACTATAAGAGATGTATTATTAGAAATATGGAATGACATATCTGACAAAGACATTAAAAGAAAATTAATATGAAGATAGGGTTTATTGGTTTAGGTAAATTAGGTAAAGAGGCTGCCGAGGTAATGTCAGAAAAATATTATGTTGAGGGTTATGATATTGTTGACGTACAAACTAAATATTTTTCAGTTGTTAACACATTAGAAGATGTGTGTAGAGATAAAGATTTGATTTTTGTTGCAGTACCGACCCCACATGACCCACTTTATGATGGAAAAGAACCTACATCACATTTAGAACCAAAAGATTTTGACTATTCTATTGTGAAAGGTGTATTAACCAATCTCAATAATTTTATTAATAAAAATCAGTTAGTCATTTTAATTTCGACAGTATTACCCGGTACAATCCGAAGAGAATTTGAACCATTAATTAAAAATTATAGGTTTATATATAACCCATATCTAATTGCTATGGGTTCGGTAAAATATGATATGGTATTTCCCGAAATGGTTATTATTGGTACTGAGGATGGTTCACATACTACCGATGCAAAAATATTAAAAGATTTTTATGTAACAATAACAGATGTTAATACCAGATATGAAATAGGAACATGGGACGAGGCGGAATCAATAAAGATTTTTTATAATACGTTCATATCAACAAAAGTGGCGTTAGTAAATATGATACAAGACGTTGCCGAAAAATTGGGTAATATAAATGTCGATGTGGTTACAGGTGCACTCGAAAGAAGTACAAAAAGGATTGTTAGTGCCAGGTATATGAAATCAGGTATGGGTGACGGCGGTTCATGTCACCCGAGAGATAATATCGCTTTAAGATATATGGCTAAAAATTTGGGGTTGGGATATGATTTATTTGATTCAATTATGACAGCAAGAGAAAAACAAGCCGAAAATTTGGCGGATAGGTTAGTTCAATTACAAAATGAATATAATTTACCAATAGTAATTCTTGGTAAGTCGTATAAACCAAATGTAGACATTGTTGATGGATCAACATCATATTTAACTGGACATTTTTTAAATAAAAAAGGTAAAAATTTTATATTTGATCAGAACATAGGTAAAGCGATTTATTTAATTTCACATAGAAATGAATTTAATGGATTTCAATTTGTGGATGGTAGTGTGGTTGTGGACATGTGGAGGGAATTTGAAAGAAAAAATAATAACATAATAGTAATAAAATATGGAAATACGAGAAAATAAAAATATCCTCAATTTAGTTTATGATGAATGGGATGAATCAGGTAACCCATATCCAAATGCATCAATTTTTTATAATAAAAATTGGAGATTTTGGATGTCGGAAGGTCTACCACAACATTATCTAAATGAGACAAAAAGATTAGATAAATTTATTTTAAATAGATGTAAAATTGAAGATGTTTACAATAACCCAAACGAAAAATTTTATTACATTATTGGAAATGCCGCCTGTGATGTATATCATCTATTTATGGACAATATGCCATTTAGTGATATTGTTTTGAAATGTATTAAAGAATGTGATAATTTTTTTATTGTGTTTAGAAGTGAACATGAAGCAGAAAATGAAAACTCATTTAGACTATTAATAAAAAAATTGAAAGAATTAAATATTGAAGAGAATAAAATATATGTAATAAATAATAATTCAAGATTAGAAGAATACAAGATAAAATATATCACAAATATAAATGTACATACATTATCCTTTCTTCCAAATTCATCAACAATTGTCTTGAATAATATTGAAAAATCTGATTTTATTGAAAATAAAACAGGTAAGTTTTTCATGACATTTAATAAATCACCAAAACCACATCGTTATTCACTATTAATATTTTTAATGTATCATAATATATTAGAGGATACAAATTGGTCATTAGTTCCTGATTATGAAATTAATTTAGATGTTAGTTTTATTAAATCAATAGTAGATACGAATGACATTGAAAAATATGAAATGCAAATAGAATATTTAAGAAATTTACCGTTTAAAGTGAGTGACTATGAAGTTGATAAAAAATGGTTTTCAGAAAAAAATAAATTAAATACTGATGGGTTGCCTCATTGGATGAGAGTACCGGAATTTAAATATAATTATGAAAATTCATATGTAAATTTAACAACAGAATCAAATTTTTTGGATGATACAAATACAATCCATATAACCGAAAAATCATTTAAACCATTTTTCCATTATCAATTTCCATTGATATTAGCAACACATAATCATATTAAAATGATGAAAAAAAAATATGATTTAGATTTTTTTGATGATATTATTAATCATGATTACGATGACGAACCAAACCAAAAAATTCGTTTTAAAAAATTTATAAATGAAGTTATTAGAATTAATGAAAACAAGAAAGAATTTATTGAATTTTATAAAAATAATAAAAATAGATTTGAAAATAATAGGTTAAAAGTCTTAAAAAATTTGGATGATGAATCGGATTATTTATTTTTTAAAAACTTAATATGAGAAATTTATGGACATTTGGTTGCAGTTTTACTGCGGAATATTATCCTATCGACTTACCAAATAACAAGTCATTATATGATGATTATAAAAAATGGAAAGGGTATCTTCCAAAAGTTTGGCCAACATTATTAAGTGAAAAACTTAATTGTGATTTAAAAAATATGGCATGGGGAGGAGAATCAAATTACGGGATATTAAATAGATTCTTTGATGTGTGTAATCAAATAAAAGAAGATGATATTGTGATATTTGGTTGGACTCATTGTGCTAGATTCGTGGCGGTAAATATGGTCGAAGAAAACTTCCAACAAATATTACCATCAATGTATAATTATCCTGGTACTAATTTATCTGAAAAAACAATAAAAGAAATATTACATAATAGAACAGACAAACTTTGGATAAAAGAAGTGGAAAATTGGATTAAATTTATTAATTTATATTTTGAAAAAATAAATGGTAATGTTTTTCATTGGACAAGTGACTTTGATATTTTTAATAAAAAAACAGATTTTATTGATTTTAAAAGATTCATAGTAGTGACAGACCCCAACCACGCATTTAATCACGATTTAATGACATACATTTCAAATACTAATAGAGTTAACGGTAAAGAGGTGTCAAAAATAATACATGAAACAAGTGGAGAAGTTAATGATTGTCATTTTGGTGAATATGGACACATAGCACAGTCTGAATATTTCTATAAACATATAATTAATTACATATAATGAAAATAGGTGTTAGTGGATGTTCACACTCCACACCAAGTTATGGTAAATCATGGGTTAACTTTTTAAGTGAAAAATATAACCCAAAAATTATTGAGACATTTGCGTCGGGAGTTGGCAATGAAATACACATAGAAAAAATAAAATATATTTTTGAAAACCATAAAGATTTAGATTTCCACATATTTCAATTGACTGACCCATCTAGATTAGTATTAGGTATTGATGGTAATAATATTATTGATGAATATAAAAATAGATTCGGTATATCTAATGTAAATTTAGACCAATTGTGTTCAGAAAGGTTTTTTAAAAATGCCAGTTATTATACATTTACTGTTAGAGACAGTGCAACACAAATAGACAGAGTATTAAAAAATGTAAATCCAATACAAATAAACGATTTTTTTGTAAATCACATATTAACTTCCGAATATAATTTAAATTTAAAAGTTTTTCATACTTTGATGACTTTACAGACTTTATCTGAATTTTATAATAAAAAAATATTATTTTTTAGTTGGTTTGTGGATATAAAGGAATTGGCCGAGAAGTCTGGATATGCCGATATTATAAAAAATATGAACATTATTGATGGGTATGTTGAGGATTTCACTAAAAAAAATAAAGTACCTAAACTCTCCGTTGATAACTACCATTATGGTGGTGATTCACAAGAAATAATATTTAAAGGATTTTTAGAAAATCGGATAGAGGATTTTATTAAAAATAAGTTATGAGATTGATATGTTTTGGGGACAGTTGGACAGCAGGACACGGAGTTGAATCTGATTTAAAATATAAAGAAGATGCATTCCCACCTAAATTTATTGAAAATTTAAGAAATCAAAATTCTTGGCCGAGATGGTTAGGAGAAAAACTTAATTGTGCATATGTGAATATGGGTGTGTGTGGATATGGGAACGAATATATACTCAGAAGTGTCATCGATTCAATCGATAATGGTTTTTTAGAAGAAAATGATATTATAATTGTTATGTTGTCATATCCATATAGATATCATGATGAACATGATGTTATTAAAGTATATAATAGAATGGAAAATCTATTAAAGAATAGAAAACATTTTTATTTTAATTCTTTTTATCCCACGTTCAAACACGAAAACTTTGATACAGGAAATTTACCTGATTATTTTATTGAACCAAATAAATCAATTTCAGATTATTTAAAAGATTATGAAATAAAAAACGATATTTCCGTATGGGAATATAACAGTAGAATGGTTTGGAACGACGAGAAAAATTTTTGGGAAGGAGATTACCACCCAAATCTATTGGGTTATAAATTCATTGGTAATTACATATATGAAAATATCATACATAAAATATGAACGAAGAATTTAAATATAAAAAAAACAATCAAATTTTATTTCAAAATTATTTAAAATTTTTTGAAAATAAGTTAGAAAATTATATTCCTGAAATACATGAAGAATCGGATTTTTATGCATCTTTATTTGATTTAAGAAGTTTAATCGAACTACGACCAATCATAAAAAATCATTTGTATTTTTTAAATAATAATAAATTGGGTATTAAGTGGGGATTACAGATATTTCACGGAAGTGAGAATGAATTCTTTATAAAAGATTTATTAAAGGATTTCAATAACATTGTTTATGAAAATCTAAATATTTCAAATTTTAAAGATAGACAAACACATACCGAAATATTAAAAACAAGCGATTTTTGGAAAAGGTCTAAAGGAAAAAAAATACTAATTTTTCAAAATGATTCTATGTTATTAAAAAATGGAATTGAGGATTTTTTAAAATGGGATTATATAGGTGCTCCATGGAAAAAACCAAAAGAAGGTTGTATTATTGGTAATGGTGGTTTATCTTTAAGAACAAAAGATAAGATGATAGAAATTACGGAAAAATATAAATCGGATTATGGAATGTGGGAAGACATTTATTTTTCAAAATATTTGAATGGGAATGGATTAGCCGATTTAGAAAGTGCAGAAAAATTTGCGATGGAGGATGTGTATTGTCCTGACCCCATGGGAATACACAATCCCATAAAAATTGAAACTAAATTATTAAAAGAAATATTTGAAAAAAATGTACCTGAATACTCCTTATAAAATTACATATGATATTGAAAAGTATCCATTTAGACGTATTGTTTCAGAAATGTTAGAAGTTCAGGGGGAAACAACCTCATTAGAAAATTTACATTTATTGGAGCATTATGATTTATTAATCAGAGAGAAAGACCAATCCACAATTTGGCACAAAAAATACTACGAAAAATGTAAAAATGATTTCCTACCAACTTATTTAGAATTAGTTAAAGAATTAAAAGAGAGATTTGATTATGATAAAATTGTTTATCAAGTAATCCCAACGTTTAGAGTTCAATTGGCCAATGGAAATTTAGCAGTAGGTGAATGGCACAAAGATAAGGCTTATAATCATGGAACTTCTGAAGTGAATTTTTGGATGCCCTTTGTAGATACCAATGATTATAACACTATTTGGATGGAGTCTGAAGAAGATAAGGGTGACTATAAACCATATAAAGTAAATTATGGTGAAATATTAGTTTTTAGTGGTGCCAATTTAAGACACGGTAATAAACCAAATGAATCAATGTCAACTAGAGTATCTGTGGATTTTCGTTTTGTTGATCCTATCAAATTTATTCCTAATGAAGGAGGTTCAATTAATATGAAAACCAGATTTATGATAGGAGAATACTTTGAGACTATGTAAATTTGACTTTATTTTCACCACCAATCTCTTTATATTTAACACAGATATGAAGAATTTCAAATGGCCATTAATTAATGACAATATAACTAAAGCAGATAGACAGATTTTATCTGATTTTATTTTATCGGACCAAAGATTAACAAACGGACCAAAAGTAAAAGAATTTGAATCCATATGGTCAAAATGGTTAGGTGTTAAGTATAGTACCATGGTTAATTCTGGTAGTTCCGGAAACTTCATTTCAATGGCAATTGTTAAGGCATTACGAGGAATTGGAGAAATAATTGTCCCTCCTCTTGGATGGGTTTCAGATGTATCATCAGTAGTACAATTAGGAATGAAACCCGTATTCGTGGATGTGTCAATGGATAACTTATCAACTACATCTCAGAATATAAAAAATGCAATAACATCTCAAACAAAGGCAATTGTCCTTGTACATTGTCTCGGATTTAATGCAATTAATGAAGAAATTATAAAAATAGCAAAGGAAAATAATTTATTGTTGATTGAGGATTGTTGTGAAGCTCATGGTGCGACATTTAATAATCAGAAAGTAGGTTCTTTCGGAGACATCTCCATATTTTCTTTTTATTTTGGTCATCATATAACAACAATCGAAGGTGGAATGGTATGTACAAATGACATTGTTATTGACGATTTATCAAGATTACATAGGTCACACGGAATGACAAGAGAAGCGTCTCAAATAGTTCAAGATCACTATAAATCAACATACCCCAAATTAAATCCATTATTCACATTTGCAGTACCTGGATTCAATATGAGAAGTACTGAATTAAATGCCGTTTTAGGTATTGAACAAATGAAACGTATAGATTATAATATTGAAAAACGTAGACATAATCTAAGTGTGTGGTTGGATAATTTAAATCCTAAAAAATTCAAAACGGATTATAATATTGAAGGTAATAGTAATTTCGCACTACCATTAATAATGAGAGAAAATAATACTAACATATCATTAATATGTGAAATACTTGGTACGTGTGAGGTTGAATATAGACTCGGTACTGCCGGTGGAGGAAATCAAATTCAACAACCATATTTAGAATCTTATGATTATGGTAAAGTTGGGACTTTTGAAAATATAGAATATATTCATGATAATTCGTTGTATGTTGGAAATCACACGGATTTAAGTGATGAACAAATAATTGATTTGTGTAAAAAATTAAATGATGTTTAAAGATAAAAAAGTTTTGATTACTGGTGGTGCAGGTATGATTGGTAGGTCATTAATTGATATCCTATTAAGTAAAGGTGTACAAATTAGTATTGCTGATTTAACTAAACCAAAAGATTTACCTGATGCTGTTGAACACCTACAAGTGGATTTGAGGTTCTTTGATAATTGTTTGGACATATGTAAGGATAAAGATTTTGTTTTTCATTTAGCAGGAGTGAAAGGGTCCCCAACAATGGCAAAAGAACAACCTGTAGACTTTATGGTACCGATGTTACAGTTCAATACCAATATGATGCAGGCGGCATTTGAATCAAATGTAGAATGGTTTTTGTATACGAGTTCTGTCGGGGTGTATGGACCATCTGAAATGTTTTATGAAGAATCTGTATGGCAAACATTTCCATCACCAAATGACAAGTATGCTGGTTGGGCAAAAAGAATGGGTGAATTACAAGCAGAAACTTACGGTATTCAATATAATTGGAATAAGATATCAATTGTTAGACCGGCAAATGTTTATGGACCATATGATAATTTCAACCCAACAAATGCTATGGTAGTACCTTCATTAATAAGAAAAGTACAAGAAAATGATGTTTTAGAAGTTTTTGGTGATGGAACACAAATTAGAGATTTTATTTATTCCGAAGATGTTGCCAGAGGAATGGTATTTGCAGTTGAGAATAAAATAACACAGCCAATAAATTTAGGTTCAGGAAGAAGACAAACAATAAAAGATTTGGTTGATTTAGTCATAAAACATTCAGGTAAAGAAGTTGAAATAAAATGGTTAACAGAACATTCTGGTGGAGATAAAGTAAGATTGTTTAGTATGGAAAGGTCAAGGAGTTTAGGTTTTTTAAATACCGTGAATTTGGATAATGGAATTAGAAAAACAACCGAATGGTTTTTGAACAATAAAGATATTTTAGATAAAAGATATAACGCTTTTGTAAATCATTAAGATGGGAGATTTTTTTAAAAATAAATTAGTGGTAGTTACGGGTGGTTCTGGTTTCATAGGAACACATTTTTTGATGGAACTTATAAACAGAGGTGCTCGTGTCAGAACCCATGTACATAAAAAAGAATTACAATTCAAACACCCAAACGTTCAAGTACTTTATAATTTAGACTTAATGAAATTGGATGAATGTATTAAATTAACAGAAAATGCCGATTACGTAATTCATTGTGCGGGTGAAGTGGCACACCCATCATCTGTACCAACGGATGTTCAAATAGCAATGAAACAATTAAACTTAATTGCCAATGTATTAGAATCCTGCACTAAAAACAAGGTTAAAAGATTTTTAGATTTGAATAGTTCTACAGGTTATCCTGATATCAGAAGACCACTAACAGAAGATGAATATTGGATTGACGAACCATATAAATCTTATTATGGATATGGTTGGATGAGGAGATATAGGGAAAAATTAATGGAACACGTCTCCAAATTTTCTGGATTAGAAATTGGATTGGCAAGAGGAACGGCAATATTTGGTCCATTTGATAATTTTGATTTGAAGACGTGTCACGTTGTCCCTGCACTTATTAAGAGAATATTAAATGATGAAAATCCATTAACAGTATGGGGAAGTTCGGATGTTGTTAGAGATTTTCTTTATATAAAGGATGTTGTTAAAGGTGCACTTTTAATATTAGAGAAGGGAGAATCAATGAGACCCTATAATTTAGGTTATGGTGGAGGAATTACTATAGGTGAGATTGTAAATATAATTTTGAAAGTTACAGGAAAGAATCCAGAAGTTACGTGGGATGATACAAAACCAACTACAATACCTTTTAGAGCTGTTAGTACTGAAAGAATACAGAATGAGTTAGGGTTCACACCATCATATAGTTTTGAAGATGGTATTAAAGAAACTGTGGAATGGTTTAATAATTTTAAACTAAAATCTAAAAATGAGTAATATATTAATAACAGGTGTTTTGGGGATGGTTGGGTCACACATGGTAGATTTTCTTTTAGAAAAACCGTGTAAAATATATGGATTTTGTAGATGGAACGAATCGATGGATAATATTGAACACCTTACTGATATTATTAACAAAAAAGAAAGAATACAATTAATATATGGGGATTTAAATGATTACGCTTCAATTGTAAATGCAATTGAAATATCTAAACCAGATTATGTTTTTCATTTAGGTGCACAATCATATCCTCAAACAAGTTTTGATTCACCCTTAGAAACATTACAAACAAATATAATAGGTACCGCAAATTTATTAGAGGCACTCAGAAAATCACCATATAGTGATGCCCATATACATGTATGTGCATCAAGTGAAATTTTTGGTAGAGTTACTAAAGATAAATTACCAATTAATGAAGAGTGTTCATTACATCCAGCATCACCCTATGCAATATCAAAGGTTGGTACTGATTTAATTGGTAGATATTATGGTGAAGCGTATAATATGATGGTAATGACCACCAGAATGTTCACACATACAGGACCGAGAAGAGGTGATGTATTTCATGAATCATCATTCGCAAAACAAATTGCCATGATTGAAAATGGGTTACAAGAACCTAAAATATTTGTGGGTAATTTAGATTCACTTAGAACATATGCTGACGTTAGAGATGCGGTTAGAGCCTATTGGATGTTATTGAATATTAACCCGTCTTCTGGTGCGTATTATAATATTGGTGGAGAACACACATGTATGGTGGGAGATACATTAAGATACTTACTTTCTAAATCTAAAATACCTGACATTGAAATAATTGTGGATAAAGATAGATTAAGACCGATTGATGCCAATCTACAAATTCCTGACACAAAAAAGTTTCGAGAAATCACGGGATGGAAACCCGAAATTAACTATAACAAAACAATGGACGACTTATTAGATTATTGGAGAGATAAAATAAATAGCGGACGTAAATATTTAAATAGGTGAGTTATATAATTGGTATATCGGCATTTTATCATGATTCTTCTGCATGTCTCTTTAAAAACGGACAGTTGTTGTTTGCTTGCGAAGAAGAAAAATTCACAGGAATTAAACACGATTCATCATTTCCAAAGAAAACGTTAGAGTATATATTCAAAACATTCAAAATCGATAAAAAAGATGTGGAAATGATTTGTTATTATGAGGACCCTAAATTAAAAAAAGAAAGAGTAATCAATAACATAAAAACACAATTGTTTTCAAATTTATTATATTCAATAAAATCTTATTTCAAAATAAAGAAAAACATAAAAGAACTAAATACATTTTTATCAGAGTATAAGAATGTATTTTATTCAACACATCACGAATCACATCAATATTATTCGTATTATATATCTGATTTCAAAGATGCCGTGTGTTTATCGGTGGATGGTGTCGGTGAAATAGATACATTATCTTTGGGGATTGCTAACGATAACAAAATAAAATATCTACCATTATCCGAATACCCACATTCATTGGGGTTATTCTATTCGGCCATGACATCGTTTTTGGGTTTCAGACCTAACGAAGGTGAATATAAAGTAATGGGATTAGCATCGTATGGTAATCCTGATGTGTATATTGATAATGTGAGAAAATTAATAAATTTTGAAAACGGGGAATTGAGATGTAACATGGATGTTTTCATTTGGAACAAGTCAGAAAAAACCATGTTCAATGAAAAATTATCAGAATTATTGAGTATAGAACAGAGACTACCAGATGAAAAATTAGAACAAATTCATATGGATTTGGCGGCATCAATACAAAAAAGATACGAAGAAGTGTTTTTCAAAATATTGAATACAATTCAAATAGTTACCGAATCAAAAAATTTATGTTTGAGTGGAGGATGTGCATATAATGGTACTGCTAACGGTAAAATATATGATAACTCACCATTCAAACATCTCTCCATACCACCCGCACCGTCAGATGCAGGATCTTCCATAGGTGCATGTATACATTATCTTTCCAAAAATGGGAAACTCAAAGATAAGATAACTAAAAATCCATTTTTAGGTCCGATGTATTATGAAAACGATATCATTAAAGTCATTAAAAATAGGGTTGGTAACAAATATCATAGATTCTATAGTCAACAAAAATTAATACAATTGGTAGCATATGAAATTAGTAAGGGTAAAGTGATTGGATGGTATCAAGGACATTGTGAGTTCGGTGCTCGAGCATTGGGTAACAGATCAATATTAGCCAACCCAATGTTGGATGGTATGAAAGACAAAATAAATAGAGTAATTAAGAAAAGGGAGGGATTCAGACCATTTGCACCGATGGTGATGAAAGAAAAACAACATAACTATTTTGAGATGTTTGAAGATGTTCCCTATATGAATCAAGTTGTAAAAGTAAAACCGGAATATATTAATATATTAAAAGCGGTTACACATGTTGATGGAACGGCCAGAGTTCAAACAGTCCACTCACACACTCAAATACATGATTTGTTAAAAGAATTTGAAAAAATAACAGGGTACCCAATTTTACTAAACACATCATTTAATGTTAAAGATAAAACAATGGTATTAACACCAAAAGATGCCATTGACACGTTTTTTGATACTGAAATGGATGTATTAGTGATGGGAAATTATGTAATATATAAAAACAAAATATGAAGAAACTTATTGATTGGTTTAAAAAATTATTGTCAGAACGTAAGAAGAAAAAAGAATTCAAAAAGAAATTGGAAGAACTGAGAAAAAGAGACCCATTTATTTATAATCATTAATTTGATTTTTTGGTTTTTTTTTCTTATATTATATCTATGATATATTGGTTCACAGGTCAGCCAGGAGCTGGAAAAACCACTTTAGGTAAACATTTAGAGACATATCTTCTACATTCTAATAAGGTAATCCATATTGATGGAGACGATTTAAGAGATATTTTCCAAAATAAAGATTATTCCGAAACAGGAAGAAAGAAAAACATTGAAAGAGCCCAAGAGATTGCTCTTTTTATGAGTAAAAAGGGATATGAGGTTGTTGTGACTTTAGTATCACCATACCGAGACCAAAGAGAACAATTTAAAGAAAATAACGATGTACGTGAAATCTATGTGTATACAACTGATGATAGGGGTAGGAATAATTTTCATGTAAACAATTATGAAAAACCACAGGACAACTATTTGGACATAGATACTACGAACATTTCAATTATATCTTCTTTTAATGAATTGATTTCAAAACTTGATTTATGAAAAAAATAGAAATGAATGAAACATATGGATACGTGGATTTCATATCAGATGAAGAAAAGAATACTCTTTTGAAGTGGACATTCGAAAACGAAGATAAATTTTTTTCAAATAAAATTGGTGAATACGGAGAAGGAAAAAAAATTGGGATACTACAAAGTATTGAAAACTCACCATTAGAATTAGTGAGTATCATAAAAAAAAGAATAATTGAAGTGGAAAATATTAATGATTGGGTTTTAGACCCAACATTTCAAGATGCCATTGGTATAAACAGGAAAGGAGGTGCAATACATCAACACACCGACCCAAATCTTGATGGATATACTCATGTTAGATATAATGTAATATTACAATATCCAGAAGAAGGTGGTGATTCATTATATAATGGAAAAATAAATAAATTACAAGAAAATATGGTATGGAGATGTGTGGCGGGTAGGGTTGTACATGGAAGTACCCCCGTTATTGGGGATAGACATAGGGTTACACTTACATTAGGATTTCAAATAAAAAATATAGTTAAAGAAACTAAAAGTTTAATATGAATAAAAAGTATGCATTGTACATAGGTCGTTGGCAAAATTGGCATAAAGGACATGAATGGTTAATTAACCAACAATTAGACAAAGGAAAAAATGTTTGGGTTGCGATTAGAGACGTACCTAAAGATGAAAATAACCCTAAAAGCGCACAAGAAGTATTTCAAGAATTAATTAAAGAACCCTTCTTTAATGATAATTTTGATAGAATACTTCTCTCAATTATTCCAGATATCGATAGTGTTAACTATGGTAGAGGTGTTGGTTATGATGTTATTTATCATGAACCACCATCCGAAATTGCTGAGATAAGTGGAACAAAAATAAGAAATGGGGAAATTGACAATAACGGATTAAATATTAAATAAAAATAAAATATGTTTAAATATACCACCGTTAAAAACTTTTTAACTAAAGATGAATGCGATAGTATAATGAAATATTCTTTAGCGAATTATGAATTAAAAAATGCGACAGTAAGAGGAGATTTGGTACCAGATAAAAAATCAAGAGTATCGGATGTTGCGTTCATAAATTATGATGATAAATTTTCATTTATGAATGATAGATTTAAGGAATTATTATTTCCGATTATTAACATAAAAGGTCATGAACTGAATTTTGAAAACAATATATATCAATTTACCGAATATAAAGTTGGTGAGTTTTACGATTGGCATATCGATGTTGGGATTCAAGATAACCAAAAGACAAGATATTGTTCAACAGTTATACAATTGAATAATGATTATGATGGTGGTGAATTACAATTAAAACCCGACGGCGATGGAATTTTAACATTAGAAAAGGGAGTAGGTAATTTGTTTGTTTTTTTGTCTTCGATGATACATAAAGTGGCACCTGTTACAAACGGCACTAGATATTCATTAGTTAATTGGTTTCAAACGAAACCTATTGAGAATTATAAAAAAACCTTAATATAATGGTTTCAGTAAAAAGACACATAGTAAAAACAATCACATACAGAATATTTGGTAGTTTTGTGACATTTGTTTCGGTTGTAATCTTAACTAAAGACGTAAAAATATCACTGTCTTTAAGCGTTATTGAATTATTGATAAAGCCGATGACCTATTTCATACACGAGAGGATTTGGTACAAATACGTGAAATTTGGGTTAAAAAATACAAAATATGATGACAAAAAAATAACTTTTTAATATAATTATAGATAATATGAAATCACTTATTACCGGTACCGACTTCATTAGAGATATTGATGGTACTTTCAAAGCAATTGAAACAAACACTAACGTGTCACTATGTGTGGACGTTTCTCGATATTTAGATATTAACGTTTTTACCGATTTTATTACTAATAATAATATTCAAGAAATAGTGATTATCCACAATAACAACAATATGCAAATTGTGGATCATGAAGGTGAAACAGAAGAAAAAAATCAAAATTATATTGATGATACGACTGGTGTAAACTTAATTAGATTGTTGAGAGACATTTACAGAAATACTAATATAACGATATCCTCCATTAAGGTAGATGATAATTCAATTACAATACCGAATGTTGAGGATGGTGAAGGTAAATTAATAATAAGATTAGCATATGACACAACAGCATTGATTGATGACACTTATGCCAAAGATAATTGGGAGTTTTTAAAATTAATGTATGATACTAATCCAAATTTAATACCTAAAACATATATAGACGATGAAATTTTGGGATTCGATTCGATTGGGACGAATTTGAGGGATAATAACGACCACCCAAATTATCTCATAAAAAAAAGAATTACACCAACAAATAGTAACATCTATCCAAAATTATTAAAAGTAAATACAGTAGAAGAATTAGATAACATAAAAAATAATTTACAAATTGATGAGTATCTTCAAGAATTTATATGTGACCCTAATAATTTGTTTTTAAATAAATTAAAAGTTTATAGAAGTGTAGATTTAATTTATGGTTCAAATTTAGATATTTTACATCTATGGGACGTAGAAGGAACTAATATCTTAGATTTAGTTAGTACTCCTGACTATGATGATAATAATAATGTACAAATATGGGATAGAAATAGATATGTCACAAAATACAATTCTTTATATCAAAATCTCGCAATAAAGTTATCTGCAGATTCTGGAACAAAAATACTAAAACCTAACAATGAAATTATAACAATAGACCAACTAAATGTTGGCGACAATGTAAAATCAATTAATTTTCCTTCACTACCGATTAATACTAGTGAATTTTCCACCCTTTCATGGACTGGACAAACTTCAGATATCGTTGAAAATTACTCAATAGAAAATTCTGTGGTTGTGAGTAAAGTGCGAAAAGAATATTTTGGAGAAATAATTGAATTTCAGTTAGATGATGGATTAACATTTTCCGATGTACCACATGCAATGGTCTTAACAAAAAAATTAATTTCTGGAGTAACTGTGGCTAAATTTACACTATATCAACATATAGAGATTGGTTCAATTTTATTTATATGGGACAACGAAACAGAAACTATCGTAGAAAGGACTGTTACAAGTTTAGGTTTTTCACATCAAAGTATTTCTGCATACTCACTTGATGTTAGTCAATTTGATTTATTTTTAACATTGGACGAAAGTAGTAATAATAGATATGGGTTAATCACACATAACTATAGTTACGATTGTAGAGTTTTTTATTGTCCAAGCCCAACCATCTATTATATTAATAATACCGGAGTTGATCCTGGTGGTTGTGCACTTTGTAATAGTGGCGGTTGGGTGGTTAATGCATGTTCATTAATATCGGCATGTTGTAGAGTTCAATACGGCAACCCAAGTGCGCCATATTTTGAAGGACCTGCGTATGAGTATTGTGATACATGGACATCAACACCATGGGGAGGTACATGTGTTGACTCACCATATTTCCCTTCACCAGGTGCTTGGTGTAATAACCAAAAACCACCAGCACCTTCCCCACCTCCTGGATATTAATTTTAATAATCTAAAAAATAATAAAAAAATATAAAATGGCAACAGAAAATAACAAAAACCTAAAATATCCGAATAGAACTAGTATTAAACCTGCCAGAAAAAAATTGAAAGATACTAACCAAATAAACGGAATTAAAAACGTAATTAACGTTTTTATAAATGCGTTGAAAATTAAACATTTATAAATTAATATTAATGAATTTAGGATTAAAACAAATCATATCGAATATTGTAAAAGATCCTTCGAAAATTGTTACAATTCTTGATGCTTGGGTGGCCTCTGCAAACCCTACTGAAGAGCAAAAAAATTTGGCTGAAGCTAGATGGAATATATGTGTGGGTTGTGAACATTTTAGAGAAAAAAGAGATGTTACGGGTGATCCTTATTGTTTTAAATGTGGATGCAATTTAAGAAAGAAAATATTCACAATTAAATATAATGAGTGTCCTGAAAAAAAATGGGAACCTGTTGATGAGTTATTATGGAAAGATACTCAGAAACAAAAAAAATCAATTTTATAATGTTTATTGAAAATAGTTTTTTTTACATTTCTTTACCAAGATGTGCATCTACATCATTTATGGCAAGTTGTATCAAACAAAATTTAACGATAAAGCACCTAAATGAAATCTACGATATTGAAAATCAAAAAAAAACACAAAAAAAAGATAATCGTGAAATTAATTTTCATGAATTTCAATACGAATTTTCACACGTACACGAACCACTAATAGGTTTAAGAAAAAAATTTGGTGATGAACATGAGGTCATATCGGTAAAGAGAGATAAATACGAAAGATTCATTTCTTTATGGAAACATATTATTCATGAAATGGATTTAAAGGTTGATAAAGATACATTTCAAAAATGTTTGAAATTAAATTTGGACGAAATACTTTTTTACGATAATTATGATGTGCTGAACCCAAGAGAGGTTGATAAAGTTGTAAATGAATTCATTTTAAAAAATGAATTATCTAACATTAACGACTACGGAAAAAACATGTTAAAAATTTTAGTGAGACCTCATTCATCATATCACCATTATGATCCGAATATTATATGGTTTGACTTTAATGAACTTTATAAATTAGAAGAATGGGTTTCAAATAAATTAAATATTGACTTTAAATTATTAAAAATTAACTCAAGTCAGCACTATAAACCTAATTTAGTTTTGGACGATAACTTTAAAAAGAAATATGACTTAATCTATAAAATTTATGATGAATTTAAAACAAAAAAAACAATTTTATAGTTTAAAAAATGATTATAACAATATTATCCGAACCAAGAAGTGGATCAACAAATCTTACAAATTGGTTTTATTTTAATGATGAGTTCACAGTAATGTTTTTACCGTCCAATCCAAAATCTAAATGGTTTAATGAAGAAAAGAATCTTGAAAAGTATAAATACAAAACAGAACATCTCTTAGTTAAAGAAGATTATTATCATTATAAAGATTACTCTGAATTTTTAAATACGTCAGATAAAAAAATTTATCTATATAGGGAAAACGAAAAAGAACAAATAGAATCTTGGGTAAATGCTGTAATGACAGGTAATTTCGATAACCCATGGATAAAAAAAATTGAAAAAAATGAAGAACAAGAACTTTTTTTTAAGCAACTTAAATTATCCTTTAAGGAAAAATATTTAAATAATGATGATAACTTTATAATCTCGTATGAAGATTTATATTACGGTAATGGTATAAATAGGATTATAGATTATTTGGGTATTGAAAATTTGAAAAATAAAAAATTCCCATACGGTAGTAGATATAGAATTATCAAAAATAATTCAAAAAATCTAATATGATAAAATTTGAATTGTCTATCGGAGATTTGGTTTGCTTGAAGCCAAATTATGAAATTTTAAAAATCAGTTTAGACAATTACATTGAATATACAAATTATATTGAAAATACAATAAAGAATTTCAATAATGAAATTCAATGGGAAGATATGTTTAATCTTGTTAAATCAATAGAAAGATTTCAAAATTCCATGATTATGTTCATTGGAATTAAGGATAATTGTGCATTTGGACATGTGTGGTTTAAAGAACACAATGACGGTTACCTATTATTTAACTTATTCGTAAGGAACTTAGTAGAACAAAAAATGTGGTCAGGAAAAGAGTTTGTTTCAGATATTATAGATAAATTTTTCAAAAATGATATAATATATTCAGAGACAGATGAATGGAATATAAAATCAATTAAATTATTTGAAAAAATAGGTTTCAAACAAGTTGATTCTTTTTAATTATTTTCTTATATTATTTCAATGAATATATTGGTACATACATCCTTTATTGGGGATACTGGTTATAATAACCATGCTAGATCGTTCTTCACATCATTAAACAAATATCATACCGTAAAAGTTAGAAATTATACTGTAGGGAGTACTTGGAAACATTATACCGAAACCTGTCATGATACTGAACCATATATGACAGATGAGATGAGAGAAATGTTAATCCTACAAACTCTGTATAATTCAGATGGTACAAGGAGTGATTATCCATTAAATGGATATAAAGGTAATTTCAAACCTGATATTAATATTGTATTGAACGATGTTAATCATTCTTATTTTTATGAGAATTATGAAGGTTATACAATTGGATATAACGTATGGGAAACAACAGAATACCCACAAGATTTTTTTAGACAAATTTTAAAATTTGATGAATTTTGGGTACCCAGTGAATGGCAGAAAAATAACTTGATTAGACAAGGTTATCCTGAATCAAAAGTTTTCGTTGTTCCTGAAGGTGTTGATGGTGAGACATTTAAACCGGCAGATAAGGTTACACCCAAAGATAAATTTAGATTCTTGTTGTTTGGTAGATGGGAATATAGGAAATCAACAAAAGAAATTGTAGAGACATTCATAAAGACATTTGATAAAAATGAATCTGTGGAGTTGGTCGTTTCTGTTGATAACAAGTTTGCCACCGATGGAATGAATACCACCGAAGAGAGAATGAATCATTTCGGTTTAAATGATGAGAGAATTAAAATTGTACATTTCCCAAGTAGAGAAGAGTATATCAATTACCTACAAGAAGGTGATGTATTTGTTTCTTGCGCCAGAAGTGAAGGTTGGAACTTACCATTGATTGAGGCGATGGCATCAGGAACACCATCAATCTATTCCAATTGGGGTGCACAACTTCAATTTGCCAAAGGTATGGGAATACCTGTTGGTACGTTGTATGAAGTACCAGCTAAAACACAAGACCCATCATTCGTTGGTAATTACATTGAACCTGATTATGGTGATTTGTCAGTACAAATGAAAAATGTCTACGAGGACTACAAATATTATAAATTAAGAGCTAAATCTGAATCATTAAAGATTAGAGAAGATTTTAGTTGGGATAAAATTGCTAAGGGAGTTGCGGACAGATTCGTAACAACACCAAAGAAATCCAAAGACTTTGTTTTTATTACCACCGGCAATTTAAATTATATGCCGGTCATAGAGAAACTTGTTAAGTCATTTAACGAATTCTCAACTTCTAAGATAGTTGTATATGGTGTTGATTGTGACATACCATTTGATTATCCAAACTTAATCAAGAAAAAATTATCCATACCATACTATTCCGAACATGACAGATGGTATTGGAAACAATATGCTTGTATCGAATCTTTAAATGAGGACTATGAAAATTTTATTTGGATTGACGGTGATGTTGTAGTGAATTATAATATCGATGACATAAAGAAATATTTTAAAGACATTACAAATTACCCACTCTCAGATATACATAGACAAGAGGAGTTTTATGGATATTATACGATTGACGACAATAAATTTTCACAATCGTTTAATGAAAACTTAGCCAACAAATGGAACGTGGAGAAGAAACATCCATATAATCATGTTTGTATGTTCATATATAATAAACAATGTAAATGGTGGTTTGAGGAGATTATTCATAATTACAAATCAATAGATTTAAAAGACTATCACAAATATTATTTATGGAATGATGAAGGTATTGATAATGCAATGAGATGGAAATATAACTATACCAAACATCTACCATTGTCAAATTTCGACACATCGTCATATGATGGAGATAGTGGACAAACTCAAGAACAATTAAAAGACTTCTACACATTTTGGAATGTTAATGGACCATACAATTTCAATAGGATTTATGGTTATCAATATGTTCCTAAAGATAAATCACAAATTTTATATTTTCATGGAAATAAAGATTCGAATAATTCGGATAAGATGATTGAATTTATTAAAATGAAAAGAGATGATAGTTTTTACAAATCAGAATATTTCTTTTTAGGTGAAAACGAGTTACTGAATTTGGGTGAGATATGGAATATCGAGGGCAGTACAATGGATATTGCATATAAGTATGGTTGGCCACATGCAATTTATCATGAAATTTATAATTTACAAGATTATTACCATAATCGATTCAAAAGAATTCATCAAGGTGATGTTGTTGTTGATCTTGGTGGGAATATTGGTGTTTTTAACAGATGGGCATACAAAGAGGGAGCATCAAAGGTTATTTCATTCGAACCAGACAAAAGATACTTTGAGTTGCTCTCAATGAATGC
>Ga0315903_10003527_pt1 | contig 21654 bp, 35 predicted proteins | sample LakEriMetagenome_7_FD_203524 | JGI IMG/M metagenome (GOLD analysis project Ga0315903, IMG submission 203524) | Freshwater fungal communities from buoy surface, Lake Erie, Ohio, United States - Buoy 2 MA119 | ecosystem: Environmental > Aquatic > Freshwater > Lake | place: USA: Lake Erie, Ohio... | reverse complement strand
TAAATTATGAAAAACAAAGAAAGAAATTTAATCACAATTGATTTGAGTGGTTGTAAAAATTTGAATGAATGTGCGAAAGTTATTGATATGATTACATCAGGAAAAATTAAAATAACAACCAATATTATAAAAATCTAAATTATGAAAAAGTTAATTATCATTTTAATGTTGACACTCACATCAAATGTGTTTTCTCAACTTGCACCACCAAGACAAAAAATTGATTTACATTTACCAACAACAACTTACAATACTAAAGAACCGATTGTAGGTCCACTTGTAATGTTGGGAGGAGCAGCATTTACTGCGGCAGGATTACTAACACCACCAGTAATGGTTGGAGGTTCAACAACAGAACCAAAACCATTCATACAACAAGGTGTAAGAGCGGCAGCAATCATTACAGGTTCAGTTGTATTTACAACAGGTTTGGTAATCACAATCGCAGGAAAATAAATAAAACAAAAACAAAGTATATGAAAAAGTTAATTTTAACATTAGGAATGGCATTCGCCCTATTTACAACCAATGCCCAACAAACCACCCAACTTGGTATTGTTCATATTGATAAAAACGCAGAAGAAGTTCCCGTTGATTATTGGTATGTTGTTGATGACAAAGATATGGAAAATCAAATGTTCTACTACAACAAAGTGGAGATGACACAATCTGTATTGAAAAATATGTTGGCAGCTTACGGACAAAGTTCAGAGACACCATTTGGACAAGATGAAGAAGGTGACAACTATTGGATTATCACACATCCAAGTGGAAACATCGCGTATCTTTATTACTCTTTGGATGGTGATTCAGGTTTCTCAATGATTATTTCTGTTACACGATGAAAAAGATTAAGTTTAGCAAAAAGAATCTAAACATTTGGGTTGAATCATCCGATGGTAGAATCAAATTGATTAAAGTCCCTTTTAAATTGAAGTCACAATTCATTCAGAAATTTATGAGGGACAATCAACTACCAAAAGAGATGGAAGTTGCTGAATGGATTATTAATATGAAAGATGGTTTTTATATCTAATGAAAACAAGAATCCACGTAAATCAACATCATATAAGAAGTAATAAGACAAAGGACACAAAACTTCCTGTGATAACAGTTAAACAAGGAAGAAAGAACACCTATTGTAATGAGGTTGAGATACTCGGTCCGAGTAGAATCATTTATTGTGGAAGTGGAGATGAAAAACCATTGTTAAGTTGTGGTGCAAGAGTTGTGATTGAAACAGAAAGTGAGGTAAAAATAATTTCGTAGATTCAAAATAATTTAGTATCTTTGTGATATGGGAAAAGTTGTCTATGTCAAAGTTAGTCTGTATGAGAACGGAAATATATTTACAAAACAAAAAGTTTGTAATGTTATTCACGAAGATGAGTATAACAATGTTACAGTAAAGATGTATAATAGTGACATTGAAGACTACGAGATTAGAGTTTTAAGGGATGGACAATATTCTACAACACCTCACTTAATGGATTTTGATTGATATGAAATATAAAATAACACTTATTAGCGACACACACACCAAACACAATAAACTTGATGGTTTCTTGGATGGTGGTGACATACTCATACACTCAGGTGATTTTATGTCTTCAGGATATAACGAAATGGAGGCAATGATGTTTTTGAAGTGGTTTGATGAAATAAAGAATTACGATACAAAAATATTCATTGCTGGTAATCACGACAGATGGTTTGAAAACAGCCCACAAGAAGTGAAAGGTATTCTTACTGGTTTCAAAACTATTGACTATCTTGAAGATGAGTTAATGATGCTTGGTGGTGAAAACTACGATGAGATGATAAAAATATGGGGTAGTCCTTGGCAACCTGAGTTTTACAATTGGGCATTCAATCTTCCTCGTGGTGAGAGGTTAAAAGAAAAGTGGGATATGATTCCAATGAATACAGATATTCTTATAACTCACGGACCACCATTTGGAAAACTTGATTATGTTAATTATGGTAAGAGTAATGTTGGGTGTGAAGAACTTCTTAAACGTATTGAAGAAGTAAAACCAAAGATATTTGTCTGTGGGCACATACACGAAGGTAGAGGATATGTTTTTGATGGGAATACACATTACTTCAACGCGTCTGTGTTGAATGACAGATATGAATTTAGAAACAAACCATTCACTTTTGAATGGGATTCTGAAACAAATGAAGTTGAGTTTATATGAAAAAGTTCTGAGTCTTAATATTTATTAACAAATGGATAAAAGACTCAGAACTGTTATAGCGTTACTTAAATCAATGAAAATTGAAGAGGTAGGACTTCGGATGTCCTTTGACTATTCAAATCTTGAAGAATGGGATCAAAGGTATTGGATACCACAAAAGGGTAAATTTATGGACTTACCAGGTTTTGTTGATAGAACAATGGAAGAGTTCGCCGAATCATTATTAAATGAAATATCACGATACAATGATTATGATGTGGATAGTTGGTGGGAACTTTATATGAAAATTTTTCCTGAATCAAGTAAAATTTTAGTAACAAGTGAATGTAAATATGAGAAAGAAAATTATCGTGAAAAAACATTAAAACTTACTGATTTAAGTGATAAGAATATAGAATTTATTGAATCAACGGATTCTAATAAAATAGATTTTGATTTTAGTGGAAGATATGATGATGGGAGTGTCAGGTATGTAGAACATGATGATAGAGAAATAAATGTTGATGATGATTCTGATTATTGGGGAATTACCAATGAAATTATGAAAGAATTTGAAGGTAAACATTGGAATGAATACGAAGGATGTTCAGGTTCAATTAGAATTTGGGGTGAAGATATTTTTGTAAGTTGGACATCTTATGAAAGTGAATCGAGGATAAGTTTCAAAAAGGTTTATACCATTTAAAAATAAACTATATTTATTATAAAAAAAATATGGAAAGAAAAAGTGAAGATTTAACAAAAAAATTATACGAAGAACTGTATAAAAGAGGTTTGTACGAACAAGAAGATGACGAGGAAGAAGAAGAGGACGACGAAGAAGATGAAGAAGAGGATGACGAAGATGAGGAAGATGAGGAAGATGAGGAAACAAATCACAATGACGATTTTTGTGAGTTAACCTGTAAGATTCTACATTCAAGAAATCAAGCACACGTATTTCATTTAGGAGTAACAGGAGAAGGTTCTTTTGCTGCACACAAAGCATTGAATGACTATTACGATTCAGTAATCGGTTTATATGATGGGTTAATAGAATCTTATCAAGGTAAATACGGATTATTAAAAAATTATAAATCTTTTAAAATAGTAAGTTATAAAAATATGAAAAAAGTTATTTCATATTTCGAAAACTTAGTTGAAGAAATTGAAGATAATAGAGATTGTTGTGATGACTCGTACATCCAAAATCAAATAGATACCGTTCAAGAATTGATATACTCAACAATTTATAAATTAAAATACCTTAAATGAGAATAATACTCAGTGAAAATGAAAAGTCTGAAATATCTTCTCAACATGATGAGATAGATAGAAAACTTCTTATTTTTTTAATGAGACGTATCAAAATAGAAAAAAGAAAATTGGGTGGTAACTGGGGTGATATTGAACCATTAGAAGTTACTGAATATACTTTTGAGGGGCATCCAAGTTATGGATTCACAAGTTATGATTCAAAAAAAACAATGGAGAATAAGATTATCAGGATGTTATTTGAAAATGATATAATTGAAGATGTTTATGATATGGATGAAAGAGACCCCGAAAGAGTAAAAATTGTAAAAACAGTTAGAAATTTTCTCAATTTCATTTTGAAAGATAAAAAATAATTACTAAATTTGTTTATTGTTTAACTTAAAAGAAAAAAAATGGCGACAAAATCAGGTAAAAACGGAAGGTACATTACAAAAGTTGGTTTTTTAGATATCTATGCTAAAGATTCTTATAAACCTAAAAAAGAATCAAAGTACAAATATATCAAGCCAGATATAAAATCCACAGTTTACAATATCCTACACGCAAAGAAAATAGTCAAAGGTAATTTTATGACTAAAGACGAGGCGGTTCAAAATGCAATTGAATTGTTGGGGGATAAAAGAGTGAACTATTCATTATAAGAAAAAAGTCGGATTTTAATCCGACTTTTTAATTCCAAATTATATCAATATCATTATACTCAATTGAAAAAGAAGCTAATACCTTCTCAACAAATTCTTTTAATATATCTTTAACCTCCCAATCTATTTCCCATGTAGAAGTATCATCTAAACTACTCAAATCTTTCAAGTCATGTATACTATCATCAACCATTATTAATTGAACCGTACCATTTACCTCAAAGTCTAAATTAACGTCTGAAGTTTCATCACTAAAATGTATATCCTGTAATCTGAATTCAAAATCATATCCACCTACACTAATACCCATCTTATGAATTTCATTGGTTGTGAAAGTATTATCGTGTAAATATTTAGCAACAACATACCTCAACCTATCTTGTCCACCCATATATTCAACGTAGTATTCCTCAATAGTTTTTACTTTATTTGATAAACCTAATTTTTGAACAAGTTCGATGTCAAATTTTGGTATTTTATTGGACTCTTCCTCTTTAGTCCATCTATTAAACCAATAGTTTTTTAAAGGGTCTTTAGTTTCCTCATTTAATATTTTTTTTATTAAACTTTTCATTTGTTATAAATACTTCAAAAAAATGAATTAATATGTGTATTAGAATGTTAAAATTTAAATTTGATGATTAAGTATTTATATAATAAATTAAATAGAAATGATTTTGAAAATTAATTATTTGTTTTTAAATTTGTCTCATTATGAAAACTATTACTATAACACAACAAGAAATATGGATGGCAATGAGACCAGCTGTGCAAAAAAATAAGAAAAAATATACAAGAAAAGAAAAACATAAGGATAAGTATAAATAACCCCAATATAAGATATGAATAAAAATATTGTTTCAGAAGAACTTAATAGAATAAAGACTCTAATGGGGTTAATTACAGAAAATGAGATTGAATCAAATGTTTTAAGAATACCATACGTTACCACAGAAAAAAGAAGTAAAGGTAGAAATTCCTTTGTTGTGGTAAAAGGTATTTCTCGTGAATATAAAGATTTGATTCAGTTAAATCCTGAAAAAGATATAATACTTGTTAAAGATAACAAAGAAATAAGTATTGGTAAAAATCCTTTTAAAATAGTTAACATTGAATGGGATCCTATTATTATGAATAATGATGGAAAATTTAATATGTTAATAGGTTCTGATAGGAGTCTTTCATATATGTTAAAAACGGACAAAACACCCAATAACTATCAAAAAGTTATAAAAAATATATTCAGAGAAATATACAGTAATAAAATAGCTGAAAATGGGGAGTCAATGTATGGCGAATCAGTTCAGGATGAAAACTGTAGAACAAATAGAGGTGTTATAAATTATCGAGGAATAAAATACGGTGAAAATTTATCATTGGTATCCAATTGGTCCATATTAAATTATTTTGACACTAATGTTGAGGTTATATCTAAGTTGTTAGAAATATTCTCCAATCAAACAAATACAAGTTTGGAAAAACAGAATTTAAATTTTGAAGAATTTAAAACAAAGTTTTTAGGTTGGTTATCATCAAATGGTGAGGAAATATTAGGGCCTGACTCAGTATATCTTGATGATTTAGAAAAATTAAATCTATCAACTATTAAAACAGGAATTATAAACGAACAAAACGGTATCAAAATTTTACGTAAGATACATAATATTGAAGAAGGTGGTATAACAGAATATTGCCCTGGATCGATACAAGATACTAGATTTGGTAGAGATTTGAAAGTTAATGAAGAAGATTTATATTACCAAATTAAACCATTTGCTGGTACTCTACAACCAAGTAAAATAGAAGAGTTCAAATATTTAGTCCCAACGAGGTCAATGAAAAAATATAATCCTAAGTATGTTGATAGATTGTTGTTTGTTAACGACAAGGGAAACAAGTATGTTATATTTGAAAATAAAGATTACGAAGTATCCTCAAAAGGGGATTACGTTCTATTCAAAAACGACCCGTTATATGAAGCCTAAAATTAATATATTAATTACTAATGATCAATTCCAAAGACTTAATGAAAGTTTTGATTATGTGTTGAGTCTATATGGTAAAATGAGAAAAGGTGAAGAATTAAAACCTTCTGAAAAGGATGTTCTAATGGCATTTGAAAAATACCGCTCCAAAGGAGGAGATGAAGAAGATTTCGTGTTTAATTACGATGATTTATATGACTTAGATGAAAGAGAAGGATTAGAGTTCACATATGATTTGAATGGTAAAACATTTATATTTACTTTTTCTGAAGAGTCAAAAAAAGCGAATGAAATAGAATTTTTTGGTGAAGTTAAATATGATGGTAATGAGTATTTAGGTGTCATTGCTACAGACAAACGAGGATATATTGTTGAAATGGATTTTTATGATGTTCAGTCTGACGAAGACATTAGATTACAAAACATATTAAATCAAGAAGGGAATTATTATGAGATTGAAAATTTCTTTCAAGAAGAAGTTATACCTGATTTAATGAGATGAAAATAATAATAACTGAAAAACAAGCAGATAAGTTATTCAACCAAAAAGTGGTTTGTAAAAAATGTAACCACTCATGGAAAATAGAAAAAAATGATAAACTACCTTTTCTGTGTCATATGTGTGGTTGGAATCAAGAATTAAAAAAATATCAGGACGATGAATTACTCAAATTTTGGAGAAAAGAATTAAATTGATTCCTCTAATTTTTTAATTAAAATATAATTTTTTTCAAACACTTTAAGTTTCTTTTTCAAATTTTTTTTACTTCTTCCTTTTTTTCTTTCTTTTTTTGCTCGTGCCATTTTCTTATATATTGTTTTTATAAATATTTATAAATTAAAAACAATAATGAGAATTTTACTTTCAGAATCACAAATTCACTCAGTAATACAAAAATCTATCAATGATACAATTACAAACATGAAAAAATATTGTGAAACTGAAGATGAAAATATAGACTCTAATGTTTGTGATTTATTAGATACCCTGAATAAAATAGATGTTGTTAGTACAAGTAAAATAAAAACAACCACAGGAACTTTTATTGGTGTGTTAGTTAATATTTATTATGAAACGATATTTTCATATATAGATTATGAAGATTTTCTTTATGATTTAGGAAGAGCAATTAAAAAAAAATATGGGTTGAGATTAGTTTTTGAAGTTAACGATGAAATTAATCAAAAAGAAAGAAATTGGTGATGAGAAGTTTTATAAAAAAAATATTAAGAGAGGAAGTTAACTCAGAAAGAAAAAGAACTTTAACAACCTTAAACACAGTAAAAAAGTTTTTAGAAAGAATAAAGGTTTCTGATAAAGTTTGTAAATATTTCATAATGTCTCTACATAAAAGAGAAGAGACAGAAAAAACAAGAGTTATTGTTTTTGTGGCTCCAAAGTATAAATATGGAGCCGATATGGACAGAAAAAAAATAAAAAAACAATTACAAAGTGTTTTTCCTTTTGTTTATATGGTTGATGAGTGGCCTGTTGAGGGTAGTTCTGATTGTAGTGTAGTAAATAATGCAATTAAACACTTAGAAAATACTGACTTCTACAAAGAAAATGATGTTTTAATTTTCGACCCTTTGAATAGAGAAAAAGAAGAGTTAGATGAGAAATGGAGTGAAAAATATAAAAAGAGTATTAACTGTAACAACCCAAAAGGTTTTTCACAAAGAGCTCACTGTCAGGGAAGAAAGAAAAAATTAAACGAATCAAAAACTGAAATAGACATCACAAAAAAACAAATAACAGGGTTCAAATTACTTGAAGCTCAACTGAAAACAAGATACCCTTTTATTGAAAAAGTCATACCCATGATAGAGGATTATAAAAAATATGGTGTGTTATTACCAATTTCTTTTGAGTTTAGTATAATAAAGTTTTGGAAACAATATTCAAAAGAAATGTTTGAATATATAAAAAATAAAACATATTTAATTTCTGTTTATGAGGATTCAGCCCCCTTTTTGATGAGATACATAAATACGGGCGTTGATTATAATAATTTTGGAAGTGAATTCAATAAAGAAATAATCACCTTTATGAATAGATTATATGAAAGATATCCAGAAAAAATGAGACTCAATACCTTCGAATATATTTCCGAAAAAGATTTAAATGATATAGGCGTTCAGATATCAATAAGTGATTATCAGAGATGGAAAGAACAAAATGAACCTATAAATCTAATCATAGATTCTTGGATACCTAAAAAAGGAGAAATAGAAAAAGTTTTAGGAATTGAGAGTGAAGACATAAATATGTTATCCGAGTCAAATAGTTCAGGATTAAAAAATTACTTCTTTAAAATATGGTCGGAACAAAAAAGTAAAAAAAAAATACCTTTGATACCTGACTTAAAAAAAATAGGTCTTACAAAAAAAAGAAAAGAAATTGTAGGGTATTACAAAGAGTTTATTGGTGATATAAGTTTAACAGATAATTTTAAAAAGTTTTTAAAAGACAATATTTTTGATGAAAACGAAATAAAATTCGGAACTGAAATTGAAAAAATTAAAATAAAATTGGAAAGGATTGATATAGAGGAGTTAGATAATGGTGAAATTAACGTATATACCAATTTCAAAATATTAGACGGTAAAATGTTAATTGACGATTCCAATCGATTACATAACTTTTCATCAGATGATATACCAATTGATAATTTTGTTGAGTATTTTGAGTTTACCGATTATTTAGAAAATTTAGTTGAGGATTTTATTGTTAAAGAATCAAGTAATTTTGGTTTGAAGATATACAATATAACTGCAAATGTATTAAGAAATTAATGAAACTATACGAACAAATAACAAGGATGAGGACTTTAATGGGGTTGGAGGAAAAATCAACTCTTATGTTAATTCTAAAAGAATCCGCACCTCCTGGTGGATTTTTTTCCGAGTTAGGAGCTTTGTTAAGAAAATCATCAGGAACACTTTCTAGTGACGAAATAAAATACTTAAACGATATTTACGACGAATTCAATTACAAATATGGGTTAGATTTAAAATTAGAAGGTAATACAATTGATGATGTTGTTAAAAAAAATATTTCTAAAATACTTAGTAAACCACAAAGCGACATATATGACATGATGTATTCTGTGTATATTAAAAATGTATTCTCCTCAACTGGATTAAGTAAAATAGTTAGTAGCGTTGACATATTAAAACAAGAATTAGAAACCCTTGCAAAAAAATATGGTAATGAACCATTATCGGATGATGGTTATTTTAGTTTTGGAACTGCTTTGAAAAAAGTTTATGAAAATAATGGTGATATAAGTATACTTGGTCCTTTTTTAGAGGCAAAATTTATGGACAAACTTGACATTTTAATAAGCAAATCAGATGGAGACATTAAAAAATGGGCTGAGGAATTGAAAAATAAAATAAATTTTGAAAATAGTCAGATAATTCCTGATAACGTAAAAACGGACATTGATGTACAAATCCCTAAAACTACTGATGAAGTAACAACCCCAATTGAAACAAAAACACTTAGTTCAGATGAGATATCAAAAAAATTAGAAGATATATCATCAGATGACCAAAAAATGAGAGACACCATTGATGGGGATTTTGATTTTGAAGTAGATTTGGCCAATCAACAAAAACTAAAAGAATTAATGGGTAATGACTATGATTCTTTTATGAATAATTTAACTACTATAGATGATATAGAAAATGTATGGATTATTGTACAACATTCAGATAATGATTTAGCTTTCCAACAAAAAATGTTGGAAGTTTTTAAAAACAATCAAACAAATTTCACAAATAAATTTCCTGCAAATGCTGAAGATATCAAAATGGGTATAGCGATGTTGGAAGATAGAATTATGGTAAATTCTAACACAAGTGTTAGTGGTATTAGGGACACCAATTTGGCGGATTTTGGAGATTTAAAAAATGGTAAACAAATTTATGGCACACAAGGTGGATTGACAGATGATGGAGTATGGATACCGAGACCAATAGAAATGGATGGAGAACTTAGATTTTTTGAAACGCCAGAACAATTATTAAATGATGTTGATTTTCTAAATAAGTTAAATACAAAAAGGAAAAGCATGGGGTTACAACCAATGGAAGATTATTTGGAAATGATGAATAAAAATATTACCCCAACACCTAAAGTAGAACCAAAAACAATTGATTTAAAGTCTATTGACGATAAATCGTTGAATGATTTATTTGCGGATGATTTATACTTTAAGGCAAAAGGAATTAGTTTAATAAGAGAATTGATAAATGATAATCTTTCAGAATTAAATAAATTATATGTAGAGGCAGCACCCAAACAGGAAGTTGAAAATTATTTAAGAGCTCTTAAGTTGTTAAAAGAAAAATTTGGTGATCAAAAAATATATCAATCAATGCAAACTGGTAATCCTAAACTAACCACAATAGACGATTTTATAAAAGATGTTGAATTAAACTATAAAAGAATATATGACTCAGATGGTAATTGGTCTCCATTAAATAAATTAGATACTAATTTAAAAGACATGCCAAAAGAATTAACTACTTTTATTAAAACAACATTATCAGATGATGAATATAGTAATTTAATTAAAAAAATACAAGAATTTAATAATGCGCCTGCAAATTCAGAACTCAAAACTAATCTTAAAAAAATATTAAATGATGAATTCGAGAATGTTAAAACAAAATTAAAAGAAAATGGAAGTTACGTAAAAAGTTGGTTAGATAGAGTTGATGATGTAACAGCAAATATAAAGTTAAATTCTGAAGTTGGCACAAATGCTGAAAATAAAGTTAATGAACTTTTTGAAGAAAAAGGGTTAGAAGTGCTTTATACCGCTAGTGATGGATCACCAATAGATGTTTCATTAAATGTTGACCAAATTATAAACGACACTGAAAATATATTTGGTGGAGGTGTAAAAACAGTACAAACTAAAAACGCATTATCTATTACGGAAGGAGAATTTGTTTATATAAATGGAAGACGACAATTTAAGTCTAAAAGTGGAACGGGAAGTTATAAAGTCGTAGTTTGGATGACACAAAAGATATCAAAACCAAGTCAAATAGATTTATCCGCATTTTATGATCGTAGAAGTGGAAAAACTATAGTCGCTGGAAAACAAAAAAATCTTATAGGGTATAATACAGACCAAACACCCGTATATGGTGGTAAAACAGAATCACCTGGTGCAAACCCAAGACCATTTAAAAGTGACCCCAAAAGAGGCGCCTTTTTTATAGAGGCTGACACTCCAAAAATAACAAAATAATATTATTTTAAAATGAATTTAGAAGAAACCATAAGGAGGATATTAAAAGAAGAAATTGAAAAATATATTGATGAAGAAGATGAACTTGAGGAATATGCAAGGACTCTTAAAAACGCAAGAAGACAAGGTGTTGGAATGAGATTTCCAAAGTCAGCAATTAAATCAAACCCATCAAGATTTAGAAAGTATAGTAGAGAAGAACAAACAGAAGGTGAAATAACTGAAAGATGTTGGAAAGGTTATACACAAAAAGGAATGAAAACAATGTTTGGAAAACGTTATCCTAATTGTGTAAAAATCAAAAAGTAACACACAAGTTTTACTAGTTAAGTTTTTTTGTTTATCATTTTGAAAAAAGTTATTTCTTAATGAAAACTGATTTATCAAAACAAATTACTCAGTTCCTAAAATCACAATACGGAGATAAAGATTATTTAATTATTTCAGTCAGACAAACTGACTACGGTTATTTAGTCATATTCAACGTAATTTTAAAACAAACTGATGGTTTATGGGCTAGTATAAGTAAACAAATCAATACAACTATTGTAATAAAACAACTATGTTCAGTATTCAACTTACAAAAGAATCAACTCTCAGTACATAATATGATGAAACCACATTATAGTAATTATTTAAGTTGATTGTATTTATAGATATGAGTTTGAGACAAAACATCTTACGAATAATTAAAGAAGAAACAAATTTACAATCGAGACTTCTATCAATGGTAAAAGACATCGGATTTCAAAAAACATCAATTGCTGTTGGTGGACCTGAAAACCTATTAAAAATACTTGGAAAAGATAAAGAGATAGTAATGCAATATCTTCTTAGTTTTTTTGATAATTTAAACCTTAGTTATTTTAGGGGTAATCCGATTCTATCTCAAGGTTATGAAACATTTTTAGAGAAGTCGTCAGCATTTTGGGGTGGAACTATTAATGTGTATGATGATGATATTTTGTATATTTTGAAAGATGTTCCTTATGAATTATATAAAGAATATAGAAGAGATTTACTGAAAGAACTTATACGTAGATATCCAGAAATAAATGACGGAAACGAAGTTTATGTTTACAAAAATAGAGGTAAATATGGTAGGATTGATAAGTTTTATGTAGATGAAGAAAATAATGAAGAAGTAATTACCGAAAGCTCATCAATTCAAGAAAGATTAAATTCATTAATGAAAACAAGTGGTGTTGTTATTGCTTCTAAAGCGGTTGGCGGTCTTGACAATTTAGTTAAAATATTGAAACTTGATTTGAAAGATGTCGAAACTCAAGCGATGTTGGTAAAAAGTTTCATTTATTTTAACGTAGAAGAGGACATTGATGTGGACTTTATAGAAGTGAAAAATAGAGCAAATCGTAAGATAGTTAAGATATATTTTTCAACAGGTAGTGACGCAAGAAATATAGATTCTTGGTACGCTCATACTATCAGAAATAAGATGATTGAATTTTTCCCATTTGGAATAGACCTTTCATGGCATCCTGTTAACTATCCACATGCCAAAATACTGATAGATGCCGTAAATGGAGGTTCTGTTGATTTTCCAGAAGAATAAAATTTTAACTATAATATTATGAGTTATTTAGTTGCAAATTTACCACCAATACAATGTTACGTCAGAAAAGAATACCTTTATGACCTTCAAAAAGGATTTGGTGAATTTGAACCCTGTTATTGGGTATCAGTAAAATCAATAAAAGGAAAGGCATTATATATAGAATCATATTTATCAAATTATGGTGCGGTATATGATAAGTTACCGATATCGGCTTATGTTTGGAGGACGGATGTCAAATCTGAAGAATTACTACCTTTAGATTTTCTTGAAATATGGGATGCGTTTTCATACAATATTACAGTAATAAAGAAATCTACGTTATCGGGACTTACTTGTAAGGTTTTCATGAAAGATAAAAAATTGTATGATGGTTCATATATGTTTACGATTGATTCGTGTCATTCAGACCCAAATGAAATAAACGTATCTTTATCTGAAACACCTAATGAACACAAGTCATTTAATATAATTAAGTTAGACAATGGTCAATTTGCTGCACAACCAAACAACAGGGTCTTATTCTACGACCAATCATTAACACCTGGTGGAATCAAAACACCCGATTTCAAAGTATCAACAAAAGAGTTTTATTGTGAAGATGGTAATAAATGGGCTGTTGATGATAATGACGATTATTTTTATAATATTTCAGACAAAAATTAAACCCACACTTTAACAGGTTGTGTAGTCCTTACTCAAGTTGTATCTTTGTAGAAACAATAAGAGATATGGAAGCAACAGTATACGTCAACAACAAGTATTTTTACAAGAAAATCTTCACAGTTAAATGTCAGGTAAAGGAAAACAAAATCAAATGGGTTGGACTTGACACATTTGGTGAGGACTATAGATTCCGTTATATGACAATCAGAGAGAACTCACTTGGAAAATATGTTACATCTGAATACTTTGGGGGTAGAGTTTACATAAGACATATTGAAGATTAATATATTTATATATATGAAATTTAAATATTTGGTCTTAAGGAGATTATATATTGCTGATGAATATATTGAGGATTTAAGTCCTAATGACGTATGTAAACATTGGGTAAAAGATGAGAAACGTGAGTATGTTAGGGGTGCTATGCTTGAAATTACTAGACATATACTTGATACGCTTTTAGATGAATTTTCGGAAAATTACAATGAAGTTTTTGACAAAATATTTGGGATTTTGATTGAATTTGATTACCGAAGAAAAATTGGAGATTTCTTTTCAGGATCTATGGAAAATTGTCAAAAAAACATACGAGAGTCAGAGGACAAAAAATTACCTTCTTTTTTTACCAGAAGAATAGACCATCATAAGTTCGAAAAGATGATGAGAAAGGGCATTCCATACATATTTCACGACTCAAATTCATTACAGGAATTCAAATATAAGTTAGTAGAAGCCACATTAGAAAATTATATTCATTACAAATATGATATAAACATTGATGAATTACCGCAAGAAGACAAAGACACGTTCATTCAATATATGATTGAGGTTTATGATCCAGTATTAACAGCATATTACAGGAACTATTATAAAAAATGAGAAGAATAATTAGACATATATTAAATGAGGAAACAAACCTTCAAATAAGAGTTAAAAAACTTATGTCTGAAGTTGGTTTTGTAAAGGCGTGTAAAATTGTTGGAGGATTTTATAATTTAGTTAGAATATTGAGTGAGGAATATTTTACAAAAGATAAAGTTGTAAAAATGATTGGTGATATCTCTTCTGAATTTGGTGAAGATGGTAAAATATATTTTTATGACTACGAAATAGAAATTAGTTTAGGAAGAGATGTTTATAACGATGGTTCTTACCAAGAAACATCCATATTTTATGTTGATAAAAATGAAGAATATTATAGTAAAACTTGGATGTATGATGAAGATGGACATATGTTTGATGAACCAGATGATGATGGTGTTGGTTATTTAGATGAATTGGATTTATCTACATTACATAAAATATTAAACAATATTGTTCAAGTATTTAACATATGAAAGAACTAATAAGACAGGTTTTAAAAAGTGAGTTATCTCGTAAAAGATTACAAAACGAAAATGTGACAAAAAGTCAAGTTTCAATTTTGAGAAGGATTGATTCTGTTGATTGGTGCGTTGAGTTTTCAGTTAGAGAAATAGAAAGACAATATAATGGGATATGTAATACAAGAACTCCTGAAAACTTTGTAGAGACTGTAATTGAAAAGGTTGGTGATAGTATGTATTGGGATTATTTTGCTGACACAATAGATGATGGTTCTGAAGAATGGGGACAGATGTATAGATTCATTGAGAAATATGTAGAACATAAATTTGGTGATAAGTTAAGACAATTTTATCATGTAAACTGTGGAGATTAAATGAAAGAAAAAATCAGACATATATTAAAAGAGGAAACAAAATTACCTGCACTCATCAGAAGGAGAATACCTGCTGACGTATTAGAAAATGAATTTCAAGACTCACTGAAAACAGCATTTGATTTAATTAAACGTGGACGAAATACTCATTTTTTCCGTTTCACATATGAAAAATTATTAGAACACTTTATATATGTAACAATAAGTATGTTAATTGATAGTATTCACTATGAGTTATATATCTCACTACCTGAAGATGTACAATGGTATGATGATGTTTATAAAATGTTAGAGGAGCACTACAGAGAAAGAATAGTTGATAAATTCATGAATCATTTCCAAATATGAACCTACAAGAAAACATAAGAAGAATATTAAAGGAAGAGACATCTTTAGAAAAAAAACTATTAAATAGTATAGAAAAGATTGGAGTCCTCAGAACTTCAAAAATGGTAGGTGGAATAAATAGACTATTAAAAATTATTGGTAAAAATATATTAAACAAAGAACAAAAGGTTAATTTAATAATTAATATTGTAGAAGAATATGGGGTAGATGGTATTCTTATTGAGGTTTCTGAATATGATATTTTTGTTGACATAGATATTAACTTTACAGAGTCAAGAGACTATACGACAGAAGTAACGGATTTATATTATAACGGGAGAGCAGACATTCAACAATACCCATATGATTATGAAATGGAAGAATACGATTATGATAATTTTGAAAGAAGGGGAGTTTATATAAAAGAATTTTCTGAATCAGATATCGATGGTATCATTAGTAAGTTAATTAGATACAAAAAACTATGAAAGAACTAATAAGACACATATTAAAAGAGGAAACATCACTTCCATTATTTGTTAGGAGGAGAATTACCCCACAACAAATGAGAAAGTCATTCTTAAATGCGCTTTATTATGTTATTGAAAGGTTTTTAGGTAAACATGGATTCTTAAGTTTAGATAGATTTAAAGAGTTGGTAATTTCAGAAATGATGGAAAACATTCACCCATACACCAAACAATACGGTGTATTGAACGACCCATACGAAGATGATGAAACATACAGAATGATAAACGACAGTTTGTCCAAACATTATAGTGATGAGATAGAAGACAACTATAACACGTTCTTTGGGAAAAAAGATATTAATGAATCAGAGGAAACTTACATTCAAAGAAAACTATTAAATAGTATAGATGATATTGGTATTCTTAAAACATCCAAAAAGGTAGGGGGAGTTGGTAACTTACTTAAAATATTAAAATCGCACAAAGAATTGTTAATATATCAATACCTTACAGAAAACTATTATCCTGATTATAATTGGGGACCTGAGTTACATGATTTCTATAGACAAGAAATTGAACAATATGGTATTTACGATTTTCTAATTAACGACGACCCAGCATATTCATATCTTGGTGAGTGGGATGGATATGACTATTTATATACACTATCAATTGGTAATCGTGTTAGAAATGAACTAACTGAGTTGTTTGGTGATAGGTGGATTCCTGTATTCAAAAAATGGTTTGAGGATAACTCAGGTCTTGAGGTTAGGGATATTGATTTAGAAAATAAATATTTAGTATATTAAGTATAAAATGAATATAGAAGAATCCATAAGAAAGGTATTAAACGAATGGTATGCAAAAATTGATAAGGAAAAACAAGCGGGAGTTCCTTATAAAGTTGTGGAAAACCTCATCAATAAAACAATGTCAAAAAAATATGATTGGTGGAAAGGTTTAGAAATAGAGGAATTAAGTTTTGCCGAATCAATTGATACTGTTACAATATATGGAATAATTAATATAGATGAAGATTGGGGTGGAAATCAATACATAGAATATAATTACTCACGTTCTTTTCCTGGTAACGATGGATGGGAAGACCCTTATGAATATGAAATAGTTCATTTGGGTGATATAATTGGTAATGAAATGTCAAATCAATTATCAAAAGATTTAAAACCAATAATTACAGGAGTTACAAAATACAGAAGTACAAAGAAAATAAGAATAGGTGTACTAAAAATCAAATTTGTTTAAATGAAAAAACTTATCAAACATATATTAAAAGAGGAAACATCTATACAGAAGAAGTTGCTCAACAATATAGAAAAGATTGGATTTATTAAAACATCCAAAATGGTTGGTGGTTTAGAAAGGTTATTTAATATAATAGGAATAGAACATTTAACCAAACATAATAAGATTAGAATCATCAAAGAAATTATAGGTTTAAATAATGAGAAATATATTACACTAAGTGAACTAAATGAAGAACCTATATTGGTGGATGATAATGATGAAGAGTTCTCTCAAATAGAAATATTATATCCTATAGATGTTGCATTATTTTATTACGATAAAAATACAGGAAGAGATATGGGTGAAGTTTATAGGGTATATGATGATTTAAAAAATTATATAGTAGATGATATCTTTAGTATGGTGATTGGTTATTATTATTTAGAGAATAATTAAAGACTACACTCTTTCCATTCACATATATAATCACTATAATTTCCTTACTTAAACAAAAGAGATATGGAATTATTAGAATCATTACAGTGGAGATACGCCACAAAGAAAATGAATGGGGAGAAAATCCCACAGGATAAATTAGATAGAATCCTTCAGGCAACAAAACTTGCACCAAGTTCATATGGATTAACTCCGTATAAAGTAATTGTTGTGGAGTCAGAAGAATTAAAGGAAGGGTTAAAGAACGCAGCTTACGGACAGACACAATTAACAGATTCATCACAGGTGTTGGTATTTGCAACATGGGACACAATAACCGAAGGTTCGGTCGATCATTTTATTGAGACTGTAGCAAATGAAAGGGGAATCACCACAGATTTATTACAGGATTACGGTTCTACAATTAAGGGAACGTTAAACTTTATGAGTGAAGACCAAAAGATTACATGGGCACAGAAACAAGCATACATTGGTTTAGGTTTCGCATTAGTAGCAGCCGCCACAGAAGGAGTTGATTCTACACCAATGGAGGGATTTAATCCACTGTTGGTAGATGAGGTTCTAAACTTAAAAGAAATGGGTTTAAAATCAGTTGTACTTCTTCCATTAGGTTATAGAGATACAGATAATGACTATCTTGTTAATCTAAAGAAAGTAAGATGGAGTGATAATGATTTCTTTATTACAAAATAATATATAGATAAAAACAATATAACCTATTCACTCATTACAAAGGGAGACATTACAATGTCTCCTTTTTCATTCATTCATATGTTATATTGTTTTTCTCCCCCCATTTAATGAATGGGTGTTACAGTCCCCTTTTTAGTAAACGGTAAATAGTCCCCATTTTACAGTTGTCCATATAATAGACTAAATTAATACACATAGATTAAATCTAATGAATGTTCACAATTAAATGATGTTCACGTTTTGTGAACAAATAGATGAGGTGAACAACTAAAGATTTATTTAGTTATCTGTTATGGTGTTCAGTAATAAAGGATGTTCATTGTTAATGAACAAGAAGAAATAATGAACAGTAAAAGATGTTTACAAGTGTTAATTAGTTGTCTAAATTTAACAGGACAGATGTTTAGTTGAACCCTAACGGGTGTTGAAGAATTGACTATAATGTCCTATTCTAACGACATAAATGTCTGTCACCCGCTATAGTACCATAACTATATACTTTTCGCTGGAGAATTGATGTAGTTAAAAAAGTACTTTTCTTGATACCGCTAGAGGGGGAAAATTGGTCTTTACACTACTAAGAGGATAGTTTTTGGTGGTAAATGGTGGGGATAAACAATGGGGAGGTATTGTTAAAAAGTGGGTGAGGGGATTGTGTGGTGTGTAACCCTCGACTGACATTTTGACAAAATCAAGTTTTTTAACATATAAAGTTATCAACAATTTCCCCCTGACAGTGTTAAAAACAATAATTTATGAAAGAGATAATAGAGGAATTTGTATGTACCGTAACTAAGGATAACCGTACCATCACTGTGACATATTGTCATCCCACTTATTCCCACAGTGGAACGTGTATCTTTGAGACCCACAATATAATGGGGACATCTAAACCAATCAGACAGAAGTTTATTATTATGACAAGTTGTGAGATGGGGGATGTAATAGAATATATCTATCAGACAAGGGGATTAACTTCTGAGGACTTCAACGAGGTGAGTCTTCTAATAAGGGAACACTCAAGAGAACAAGCTGAGTTAGTCTCTGAATAGATATATGATAAGACCTGAGATAACAATAGATAAAAGACAACAGAACATTACCCCAACACTAAGGATTGGTTTCAAGGTCACACATAGGGGAAGAGTATAATCCATCATATAATATAAAGATACGAAAAATTATTTATATTTTCTAATTTAATGATATATTTATTGTAGACATTATTTTCCCCACAGATGGGAATTAGTTATTCAGTCACCCAAGTGGTACGTAAAGAATAAGATGAGGTCAACTAAATAAAAATGTTTAATCTCCACGTTAACGATGGGGAATTTGTTATGCTTATATATATTATAAGCAGGCTGCCTCTGATTAAGCTCCAATGGTTGTTCCCCACAGCCCGTCTCGGAATTAACCACTGACAATACAAAGGTACGGATAATAATTGACACCACCAAATAATCCCCCATCTTTTTTAAAGGTTTATTTATCAACAACTTATTAACACACTTATCAACATGACATTATGACACGGGGAGGGGGTATTACCTTTTTACCCCTCCCTCCCCCATACTACCTGACATAATGACCCCCTCCCCCCTCCCGTATGCCCCCTATATATGACATTTTGTCGGGGGAAAAGGGGGTTCAATCCCAAAAGTGAAATATACGAAAAAAATTTCTGGAAAAATTTTTGGGAAAATTTGGAAACTATTTTTCTTTATTGAAGGGTGGAGGGTTTTTTAATACATTAATATATTTATAAATAAAAATTATTATGAAAAATATTAATCAATACAAAAATAGATTTAACCAATTATTGGAATCGACAATGGGGAATGTAAAACCGTTGATTATGGAACAAGAAACTGGCAACACAATAACCTTTGAAGTAATTACAAATAATTGGAGTAAATTACCTAATGATTTTAATGGGTATTTAGTTTTTCCAAATTTGATTACACTGAGGCCACACTTAATTCCAAACGGGGAACAACTTTTAAATTATTATAATAGTAATAAAGACAACTTAACTGCAGACGGGTATGTATGTTATTTAAACAATAATGTAATGTATCTTATACCGGTAACAATTGATAATGGTCAGGTTGGTTCTGGAGAATGTTCTGTAGAAAAAGGTACAACGGAAGAGTTTAATAATTTTTATGGTAATGGAAAATCCCCTGATTATAATCAATTACCACAAGGTTCAACAGAATATATGATTATCAAAAAAAATAATGATATAAATTATTCATTACTTGGTGTTTTAAAAGGTGGAAGTTTTTGTTGGACTCATTTATTTAAAAATTTAACAGATAAATACAAACATCTGTCCAAATGTTGGACAAGTTAAAATTAGTTTTATATAAACCTCCCCTCCAATAAAGAGGGGTTTTTTATTTAATGTACATTCATTAAAAAATATTCTATCTTTTATAAATGAATACAAAAGTATGTTCCGACTGTAAAATAGAAAAATCAAAAACTGATTATTATTTAAAGAATAAAAAAACGGGACAAGTACAATCGTATTGTAAATCATGTTCAAATATTCGAAGAATAGAACGGGATAGAAGATTCAGAGAAAAGGGATTACATAAAAGAGAAATGAAAGTAATTGAAATTACTACTACTTGTAATTGTTGTAAAGAAACAAAAAATACCATAGGAAACTTCAACCCCCAAAGTAATGGGATTAATTTTGAGAAGGTATGTAAGTCCTGTAAGAATGAACAGGTAAGAAATAAATTAATGATTGACCCCATTTTTAAAATGAAAAGACATATTAGAACTATGATTAGAAAGAGTATTAAAAAAGGGGAATATACAAAACAGTCAAAAACATATGATATTCTTGGAATTGATTATAAAGGATTTAAAAACCATATTGAGAATTTGTTTATTGATGGAATGAATTGGAATAATCATGGTAAGTGGCATTATGACCATATTGTTCCATTGGTGTCAGCTAATACTTATGAGGAGATTATTAAATTAAATCATTACACAAATATTCAACCCCTATGGGCGAAGGACAATTTAAAAAAGGGGAGTAAAATTTTATAATCTGTAAAATAAAAACCTTATAATCTGTAAAATAGAATTCTTATAATCTGTAAAACACGACCCTCTTTTATTTTAAGTCCAAATAGTGAAAAAAAATTT
>Ga0315903_10003521_pt1 | contig 21670 bp, 23 predicted proteins | sample LakEriMetagenome_7_FD_203524 | JGI IMG/M metagenome (GOLD analysis project Ga0315903, IMG submission 203524) | Freshwater fungal communities from buoy surface, Lake Erie, Ohio, United States - Buoy 2 MA119 | ecosystem: Environmental > Aquatic > Freshwater > Lake | place: USA: Lake Erie, Ohio... | reverse complement strand
GACATGGGACTCGCCTGGGTCCACTTTCCCGTTGGCCACGGTGGTCTCGGCGTCTCCCCAAGGTTCCAGAAGGCAGTCAACGAACGCATCTTCGCCGCGGGAGCACCCAACGCCCTCGGGCGCAACCCCATCGGGCACGGCATGTGCGGTCCTACGGTCGTCGAATGGGGAAGCGAGGAGCAGAAGCGCCGTTACCTGCGTCCCTTGTTCACCGGCGAAGAGGTCTGGTGCCAATTGTTCAGCGAGCCTGGATCGGGTTCGGATTTCGCGGGGCTCTCCGCAAAGGGTGTGCGCGACGGTGACGAGTGGATCGTCAACGGTCAGAAGGTGTGGACGACGCTCGCGCACATCTCCCGATTCGGTCTCCTCGTGGTGCGCACCGACCCGGAGACGGTCAAGCACGCCGGCCTCACGGCTTTCGTCGTGGACATGCACGCACCCGGAGTCGAGGTGAGGCCCCTGCGCCAGATGACGGGCGAGGCTGAGTTCAACGAGGTGTACTTCACCGACGCGCGGATTCCCCATGCCGAGATGCTGGGCAACGCGGGCGACGGATGGCGCGTGAGCCTGACCACGCTCATGAACGAGCGTGTCTCGATCGGTGGCGTCATGCCCGCACGGGGTTCCGGTGCAATCACCCACGCCGTGGATGCCTGGTCGCGGCTCGATCCTTCCTCCCGGTCGGCGAGCTCGCTCGACGAGTTGATGAAGTTGTGGAGCCGCGCCGAGGTGCTGCGCCTGACGAACATCCGTGCCAATGCCCTGCGTCGCATGGGCACGCCCGGACCCGAGGGATCAATCGGCAAGATGGCCGGAGCCAACCTCAATCAGGACATCTACGACTTCACGATGGGGCTGATGGGTGCCGGCGCACTGCTGTACGGCTCGTACGCGATGGACCGACCCGAGAGGGCCATGGGTTTCGATTCCCTGCAGAAGGCCTTCCTGCGGTCGCGGGCCAACACCATCGAGGGCGGCACCACCGAGGTCATGAAGAACATTCTCGGCGAGAGGGTGCTCGGTCTCCCGGGCGACGTGCGCGTCGACCGCGAGGTGCCCTGGAACCAGGTTCCCCGCAACTGATCGCTGGGGCCGCTCAGGCCCCGTGGACGAGCAGCACTCCGAGGAGCATGGCCGCGAGCGAGGCCAGCAATCCGACCGCGCCCCCGATGGCGAGGGCAGGCCGGCTCCTGCCGAGTTGGTGCACGAGGACCGCAGCGACGGCGAGACCCACGAACAGCATCTTGACGAGGAACGTCGCCAGGTAGTCGCCGTCCCGGGCGGTCACGTCCACGGCGGCGATTCCCCAGAGGCCGGTGACGACCACGACAGCCATGGCCGACCAGGCCACTCTCGCGAAGGCCCGGGCCACCACGGGCAGCGACCCTGGATGCTCGGCTCGCAGGCGGGGGACGATTCCCGCCAGAGCGATCTGACCGCCCACCCACACCGCCACGGCGAGCAGATGCATGAACGTACGGACCGACCCGACGTCGAGCTCGATCACCGGGACACCAGCGCCTCGAGGACCGAACTGGCGGCCAGCCGACGGTCGTCCGCCGACGGTGCCGAGACGAGTGAGGCGCCGGCGAGAACGGTCAAGGCAGCCTCGACGGCCGATTGCAGCTCCCGGATATTGCGGGGCGGAGGGAAGTACTCGTCCTCGTCGGTGACGTGGATCTCCTCGACGCCCTGAACGGGGGCGAGCAGGGAGATGACCTCGGCCACGAGCTCCTCCGGGGCGCTAGCACCCGCCGTGACGCCCACCGTGCCGACGAGGTCTCGTGGCAGATCGGCGGCGGTGTCGACGAGGTGCACACGGCCGCACCCGGCCTCGATGGCCAGTCGCTCGAGAGCCCGGGTGTTGGAGCTGTTCTGGGAGCCGATGACCACCACTGCATCCACGCGGGACACCATCTCCAGCAGAGCGCTCTGACGATTGGTCGTGGCGAAGCAGAGGTCGCTGCGTCCCGGCGTCCAGACCTCGGGGAAGCGTTCGCGCACTCGCACAGCCACCTCCTCCCACTCACGATGACTGAGGGTCGTCTGGGCCAGCATCGCCACAGGCTCGTCAAATTCGGGGAGCGCATCGACCTCGGCAACGGACTCGACGCGCGAGATGGCGTGCGGGGCGACGGCCATCGTGCCGACGGCCTCCTCGTGACCCTCGTGACCGACGTACACGATGCGGAAACCCTTTCCCGCCCGGACCTTCACCTCGTGGTGGACCTTGGTGACGAGGGGACACACCGCGTCGACCACGTGGCTACCGCGGGCGCGGGCCGCGGCGACGACCTCCGGTGCAGAGCCGTGGGCAGACAGCATGATCGGCGAGCCCGGCGGGACCTCCTCGATGGAGTCGACGAAGACGACACCTCTGGCGCGGAAGCGGTCAACCACGACCCGGTTGTGCACGATCTCGTGGTAGCAGTAGACCGGACCATCGAAGGTCCGAACCATCCATGCCAATGCCTTGATCGCCATCTCGACTCCGGCACAGAAGCCGCGCGGCGAGGCCAGGAGCACGCGATCAACGGTCATGCGGTTCCCATGATACCCGTGGGGACACACGGGTAGCCTCGAGGCATGTTGGTCGTCGGTTCCCCGCTCCCGACCGTCGTGTGCGAGATCGTGGAGGTTTCACCGGGTTCGCTCGCCAACCGCGCGGGAATCCTTCCCGGTGATAGTGTGGTGAGCGTCAACGGAACCGTTCCGAGGGACATCCTCGAGTGGCGTCGTTCCGTTTCCGACCCCGAGGTGCGGCTCGTCCTCGTCCGGGGAGGTGAGGTGCTGGAGAAGGCCCTTATGGCGGAACCCGGTACCGCGGTGGGACTGACGGTCTCCAGTGCGGTTTTCGACCGCGTACAGACGTGCGACAACCACTGCGAATTCTGCTTCATTTATCAGCTCCCCAAGGGAATGCGACGCAGCCTGTACGTGAAGGACGATGACTATCGACTCAGCTTCCTTTTCGGCAATTTCACCACTCTTACGAGGTTCACCGAGGCCGATCTCGAGCGTGTGACGGACGAGCGCCTCTCTCCGCTCCACGTGAGCGTCCACGCCGCGGACCCATGGACGAGAGCCGCGATGCTGCGCAATGAACGGGGCGGCACGAGCCTCCGTTGGCTGGGTTCGCTGTTCGACGTCGGGATCGACGTGAAAATGCAGATCGTTCTCTGCCCCGGGGTCAATGACGGCGAGGTGCTGGAGCACACTCTCGCTTCGCTCGCCGAGCGTCATCCGCGTGTGATCTCGGTCGCCATCGTTCCTCTCGGACTGTCGCGGCACAATTCGGAGCCGCGCATGCGAGTGCACACCGTCAACGAATCACGGCGCGTGGCCGAGCAGGCGGGACGGTGGCAGGAGAGATTCCTCTCCTTGACGGGACGGAGGGTCGTGCATGCCTCCGACGAGTTCTACGTCCACGGCGGCGTGGATGTTCCCCCCGCGGACCACTACGAAGGCTTCACCATGCTCGAGGACGGCGTCGGACTCGTGCGGACCTTTCTCGACGGTTTCTGCACCGGCCGCGCCGAGGTGCCCCTCCGGGACGCGGGTTTCTTCGGATCGGTCGACGGGCCGTCCCCCAGCGACTACGTGCCCGCACTGAACCCTGCGGCGGACACCGGCTTGCGCGCGACAGTCGCCGTCCCCGTGTCGTCCCCCCGATCGCCCCGACGTAGGCGGGCGCGATTGGTCGTTCTCACGGGTGAATACGGCGCTCGCGTCATCGGTCCCGCAGTGGCCGAGGCGTTCCCCGGTCGTGACGACCGGATCGAGGTCCGATCGATCGTCAACGGCCACTTCGGCGGCAACACCGCGGTGTCCGGCCTGCTCACGTATGCCGACATCCTCGGCGCGGTGGATCCGTCCGAGGACGCCGTCCACCTCATTCCCGACACCTGCCTCAACAACGGACGTTTCCTCGACGGTCCCACTCTCGCCGACCTGCAGCGTCACGTGGATGTCGAGGTCCTTCCCGCCGACGGTGCGGCACTTCGCCATCGCCTCCGCGGACACCTCGAGGGGCGAGACTAGGACCGTGGAGGACAACCAGCGCATCGCCGACGTCAACCTCGGCGTCGAGGACGAGTTGCCGACGGTCGTCATCGTGGGCCGACCGAACGTCGGCAAGAGCACGTTTTTCAACCGTGTGGTGGGTGAACAGCTGGCGATCGTGGAGAACCGTCCCGGTGTGACCCGCGACCGTCACCGGCATCTCGCTTCCTGGCTCGGCACCGAGTTCTGGCTCGTCGACACCGGAGGCTGGATGCCCGGGGGTTCCGCGCTCGATGAGAAGGTGTCCCGTCAGGTCGAGGAGGCGGTCCGCGGGGCCGACTTGGTCCTGTTCATGGTGGATGTCTCCGTCGGCCCCACCGACGACGACGAACGGATCGCCGAGTGGCTGCGGCGGGCCGCATCGCCTGTTCTTCTCCTCGCCAACAAGGTCGACAACGAACGTCGCGAACAGGAGATGTGGGATTTCATGTCGCTCGGAGTCGGGGATCCGTATCCCGTCTCCGCGCTCCACGGTCGTCGATCGGGAGACTTCCTCGACGTCGTCGTGGCCCATCTACCCGCACCGAAGGACACGCCCTTGCCCGACGAGCGGCCGGGAGAACCCGGGGTGCCACGCGTTGCCCTCGTGGGGAGACCCAACGTCGGAAAGAGCACTCTCTTCAACCGGCTCGTCGGGGAGGAGAGATCTGTGGTGCACGACATGCCGGGCACCACCAGGGACGCCATCGACACCCTGGTGGAGACCGAGGACGGTCCGCTCATCTTCGTGGACACCGCCGGCATGAGGCGCCGGAGTCGCATCGACGACTCGGCGGAGTACTACTCGCTGGTTCGCGCCCTGCGGGCCATCGACGAGGCAGACGTGGCCATGCTGGTCATCGATGCCACGGTCGGGGTGACGAGCCAGGACCAGCGCCTCGCCGAGCGCGTGGATGCTTCCGGGTGCCCGATACTCGTGGTCCTGAACAAGTGGGAGGTGCTTGAGTCGGAGGCCCGGCGTGAGGTCGAGGCCCAGTTGGCCCGTTTGTTGTACTTCATCAACGACGCACCCGTTCTGAAGATGTCCGCCCTCACCGGAAAGGGCGTGCACAAACTTCGTCCCGTTCTCCAGGATGCAATCGATCAGTACCGACGCAAGGTCCCCACCCGGGACGTGAACCGGGTCATCGCCGAGGCGCAGCAGCAACAACCTGCTGCGGGCGGGGCACGCGTGCTGTTCGCGGTGCAGGGTGCCTCGGATCCGCCCACCTTCACGCTCTTCGTCAATCGTGAGCTGCCCGCGCCGTACCTCAGATACCTCGAGAGGCGCATCCGGGAGGCCTTCGGCTTCGGCTCCGTGCCGCTGAAGCTGCGGGTCAGGCGCAAGGGGGACTGACGTGCCCTGGTGCGAACCGTGTTCGCGGTATTTCGCACCCTCGGCGATGGCAGCCGATGGCTCCTGTCCGAGGTGCGCACAACCCGTGGAATCCCACACCGTCTCCGGTCGACCTCTCCGGGGATCCGATCTGCGTCGACTCGCGGCCGACGATGACGGCGAGCCCGAGAAGGCTCCCTGGCACTTCACCCTCCTCGTCGTGCTCCTCGTCGCCTACCTGGGCTGGCGCGTGGTCGACATCTTCCTCTGAGGGCGGGGAGGAGGCCGTTAGCAGCGTTAGCATGGTCGGACATTCGGGCTGTGGCGCAGCTTGGTTAGCGCGCTTGTCTGGGGGACAAGAGGTCGTGGGTTCAAATCCCGCCAGCCCGACCACGTATGTGCGGACGTTTCGTGGGCACCTTCGACGGGGCCCGGCTCATCGCCGAGCTGGGGGGCATACTGCCACTCCACGACGTCGAGGCGGTTGCCTTCCGGTCCTTCAACGTCGCACCGACCACCATGGTGCCCGTGCTCGTTGCATCCCACGGCGCTGTCGTGCTGGAGCCCATGCAGTGGGGCCTGGTCCCGGCCTGGGCGAAGGATGCGAGTCGCTCGGCATCCATGATCAACGCCAGACTCGAGACGGCCGCCGAGAAACCTTCGTTCCGCGGTCTCGTATCGGGGAACCGCTGTCTCGTTCCGATGGACGGCTTCTACGAATGGGACCGCGCAGGACCCGGGCCCTCGGTGCCGTACTTCGTGTCCCGGTCTGACGGGAGGCTCCTGTTGGTGGCTGGTCTGTGGACCAGGTCGGCGGCGATCGGGGGAGGACCATCCGTGGCCATGCTCACCGAGGAGAGCGGGGGAGTCCTCTCACGCATCCATCATCGCGCCCCCGTCGTACCCGACGATGCCGCCGCGTCGCGATGGCTGATGGAGGGAACGAGCTCATTGTCCGACCTCTCACATGCGGCCCGCGCGACCCTCAGGATGCACCGGGTGGGCTCTCGGGTGAACTCCGTTCGCAACAATGACCCGTCGCTCCTCGAGGAGGACGACGGCACCGGCTCTCCGACCCAGCCGACCCTCTTCTAGGGGGGTCACTTCAACGCGGCGGCGATCGCGTCGGCTTGCTCGTCGAGCACCGACCTGTCGACGGATGCAGCGGCCCGGGAGAAATCGATGTCGGCCATTGAAAGGGTCGGCACGAGATGTACGTGACAGTGCGGCACCTCGTATCCGGCCACCACGAGGCCCACCCTCTCGCAGGTGAAGACCCTCGTGAGCGCACGTGAGATGCGATGGGATACAGCGAACACCCGCGCCGCCACGTCCTCAGGCAGGTCGACCCAGTGGTCCACCTCGAGGCGGGGAACCACGAGGAGGTGACCCGGAGCGATCGGATTGATGGTCATGAAGGACACGCACACGTCGTCCCTGTGCACGAAGGAGCCGGGAATCTCCCCGGCGATGATCCGGCCGAAGACCGAGGTCATCCGTTGTACCCACCGGAGACGCTGAAGACATCGCCCGTGCAATACGAGGACTCCGGACCGCACAGGAAACGAACCATGGCCGCAACGTCGTCGGCACGGCCCATGTGGCCCTTCCCGATGCGCATCGTGATGCCGGCCCGAAGAATCTCGCTGAAGGGGGTGAGCAGGGGGGTGTCGATGTAGCCGGGGCAGACGGCGTTGACGTTGATGCCGAGGGGTGCCACCTCATCGGCCACCGATTTGGTGAAGGCGATGATCGCGGCCTTGGCGGCCGAATAGTGCGGGGCACCCGCGGCAGGGCGGAGACCGAGCACCGAGGACATGTTGACGATGCGCCCTGACCGCGCGGCCTGCATGTGGCGCAGTGCCGCTCTCGTCCCATGAAAGACCCCGTAGAGATGAACACGGATCATGCGGTCCCACTCGACGTCATCGAGGTCGAGGACATGGTCGAGCGGAACCATGTCCTGGATGCGTCCCTCCATCCGACAGACCTGATTGTGGATCATCCTGTCGCCCTTCGCTCCGGGATTCGGAGGCGCGATGCCCGCATTGTTCACCATGATGTCGAGACGACCGTGCCGGGCCGCGACCGCGTCGACGACGGAATCCACCGCCCGAGGATCGGCGACATCGAGGTGAACGGCAGTGCCCCCTACCGCGACGGCCACCCGTCCGGCCTTGTCCTCATCGATGTCGGCCACCACCACGTGGATTCCCTCCCGGGCGAGCAGGCCGACGACCGCTTCTCCGAGGCCCGAGCCACCGCCTGTGACGATCGCGACCTGTCCGTTCATGGAGTCGTCCATGAGCCGACACTATTCCGACCCCGGCTTCACCGACACACCCACCGATGTAACCTCTCGTGGTGCGTTACGGCAGAATCCTTACCGCCCCGAATGTCATTTCTTTGGTTCGGCTGTCACTGCTGCCGTTCTACGTATTGCTGCTGCTCGACGGCAGGGTCGTGGCCGCAGCGTTCCTGCTGGGGGGGCTCAGTGCCACCGACTGGGTCGACGGATGGGTCGCCCGGAGGTTCGATCAAGTCACAGAGTTGGGCAAGGTGCTCGATCCGGTCGTCGACCGCATGGTCTTTCTCGTGGGGGCGACGACCCCGATGCTCACCGGAGACCTGACCCCGTGGTTCGCCGCGCCCGTCATCGCCCGGGAGGCCTCGATCGCCCTCCTCATGGTGGGGGGCACACTCCTCGGCATGGAGCGTTTCCCGGTGACGAAGGCGGGCAAGTGGGCCGCCTTCGCTCTCATGTGCGCGGTGCCCTGGATCACCATCGGCTCGGCCGGCGGGGTGTGGCTCATCGTCGAAGTCGTCGGATGGGTGGTCGGTGTCCCGGGACTCGTTCTCTCCTGGTACGTGCTGGCTCGCTACCTGCCGTCCGTGCGCGGTGGCATCGCAGCCGGTCGCGGCCCCCAAGGGGTACGGTGAGTGCATGAATACGCCCGAGGACCTGCGTTACACGAAGGACCACGAGTGGATCCGCGTGGAGGGAGGCGTCGTTCGCGTCGGAATCACCGACTATGCCCAGGACGCCCTCGGCGACATCGTCTACATCCAACTGCCCGAGAAGGGGCGGCGTGTCGTCCTGAACGACGGGATTAGCGAGATCGAGAGCACGAAGAGCGTCAACGACGTGTATGCACCCGTCAGTGGGACGGTGACCGAGGTGAATCCCCTGCTCTCCGAGAGACCCGAACTCCTGAACACCGACCCCTACGGCGACGGATGGATCTGCACCGTGTCGGATGCCGTGCTCGATGAGTCCGCCCTCATGACCGCGGGGGAGTACCGGGCCTTGGTGGGGGGCTGAGGTCGCCCCATGGCCTTGGTTTTCTGCAACAAGTGCGCCCACCGGAATCCACCGGGTTCGGCGTTCTGTGCCGCCTGCGGTGCGGTCCTCGAGATCTCCGACGAGCGCACGATCACGATCGCCAAGACGGACCCGCTTCAGGACGCGACGGGGCCGCTCGACGACGTCATCGTGGACCTGGATCGCATAGAACCGGGTCGGCCCATCCTCGTCGTGCGCGGCGGGAACGAGGAGGGGCGGTTCTTCACCCTCGAGGCGGACATCACCACCATCGGCCGCCACGGGTCGAACGACATCGTTCTCGATGACATCACCGTGTCGCGGCGACACACGACCCTCCGTCGTGCAGACGCGTCTGTGACGGTTCGCGACGAGGGTTCGCTGAACGGCACATACGTGAACCAACGAAGAGTCGAGTCCGCGGCACTCCGACAAGGGGACGAGCTACAGGTGGGCAAGTACCACCTCGTCTACCTCGAGAGTGCACGGGAATTGTGATGTCGGCAGCCGAATTCCTCTCCATCGGCGAGGTCCTCGCCCTCCTGCTCGACGAGTTCCCCGACGTCACCATCTCCAAGATCCGGTTTCTCGAGAGCCAGGGATTGATCGACCCCGAGCGCACCTCGTCGGGATATCGCAAGTTCACCGAGGGCGAGGTGGAGCGGTTGCGATTCATCCTGCGCGAGCAGCGGGAGAATTACCTGCCCTTGCGCGTCATCCGGGATCGACTCGGCGATGACACCGACCTCAGTGCCGAGTACCCCGCGCCCACGGGGGACGTCACCACATCCGGACACCCGGCCGCGCGCGGGGGGCAGTCCCGCCCCATTTCCGCACCGGTTGAATCGGCCTCGGCGCCCACCTCCGCGCCCGGTGCCGCACCGCCCCTCGACTCGCCCGTGGAGAGCATCATCCCCCAATTGCACGACCATGAACAGCGCCGTATCGCACGGGAGCACTCCGATCGGACGGAGTCGATCCCACGGGACGACCTGCTGCGACTCCTCGCCATCAACCCCGAGCTCCTTCGTGACCTCGAGCACGCCGGTCTTGTCTCGGGCCACGATGTGGGCGACACGACGTTCTTCGACGGGCACTCCATCGAGGCCGCCAAGATCGCAGCGCGTTTCTCCGAGCTCGGGGTGGACGTGCGTCACCTGCGGACATGGAAGGGTGCGGTGGACAGGGAGATGAGCCTCTACGAACAGCGGATCCTCCCGATGCTGCGCCAGCGCAATCCGGGCGCGCGCGAGGAGGCCCTGACAATGCTGGAGGAACTCGTCGAATTGGGAGAGCACATGCGCGCGGCGCTCATCGCGCGAGAGTTCACCCGCATCAAGGAACAGCAGTGAGCATCCGCGCACTGTCGGTTCGCGGGATCCGTATCGACCGGGCGGCGAACACCCCCGTTCTGTCGCTGCGCGAGGACGAGGCTCCCCGGCGAACGTTGGACATCTACATCGGAGCCCCGGAGGCCGCGGCCATCTCGGTGGCCCTCGAGGGAGTCACCGTGCCGCGACCCCTCACGCACGATCTCTTCTTCCGGTCGATCGAGGCTCTCGGCGCCAGCGTCGAGCGGGTCGTGCTCACGCACGTATCCGACGGGACCTATTTCGCCGAAATTGTCCTGTCGGACGCCGCCGACGAAGAGGTGAGGGTTTCGGCCCGTCCGTCGGACGCCGTGGCACTCGCCCTACGTGCCGGCTGCCCGGTCTATGCCCACGAGGAGCTGCTCGAGACGGCGGGCACCTCGGCCCAGGAAGAAGAGGTCCGGTCCGAGGAGATTCTCGACGAGTTCCGCGACTTCATCGAGAACATCTCCCCCGAAGACTTCGACACCTGACCCCTTGACGCAAGGGCCGGGGGGACGTAGCGTCTCACACCCGCGTAGTTACGCGGACGTGACAGGGAGCACTCATGACCCCAGAGACCTTCAGCGGCACGCAGGCCGCCCAGATCGCCGGAATCACATACCGCAGGCTCGATTACTGGGCCCGTACCGACCTCATCCGTCCTTCGGCGGCCGACGCCACGGGGAGCGGATCCCGACGTCGGTACGCCTACCGCGACCTGCTCGAGCTGCGCGTCGTCAAGAAACTCCTCGACGCCGGTATCCGACTGGAGGCCATCCGATCGGTCTTCGACTACATGCGTACCCACGTCGACACCGAGATAGGCGCGGCTCATCTCGTCATCGATGGTTCGACCGTATTGCTCTGCGACGGCGACGAGTTGATCGACGTCCTCCGGCACGGCCAGGGCGTGCTCAATGTGCTGCCGATGTCCGGTGTGCGAGACGAGGTCGACAAGCGAATCATCTCGCTGACGCCCGAACTCCCCGGCGGATCCGCCACCGGGACCATCGCCGTCTGAGCCGTGCGTCTCTCACCCCTCGACGGAGAGCATCGCACCCTCGGTGCGAGAATGGTTCCGTTCGGGGGCTGGGAGATGCCGCTGGCGTATCCATCGGGAACGCTGGCCGAGCACGCAGCCTGCCGTGACGCGGCCGCCGTGTTCGATGTGTCCCACCTCGGCACTGTCCGGGTCGAGGGGTCCGATGCTGCCGAACGGATACAGCTCGCCTTCACGAACGACATCAAACGCATCTCGCCTGGCCGTGCCCAGTACACCCACCTTCTCGACGTCGACGGTTCGGTGTTGGACGACATCATCGTGTGGTGGCGCGACAGCGGGCTCGTGGACGTCATGCCGAACGCAGCCAACACCGAGAGGGTTCTCTCGGCCGTGGGCGGTCGGGATGTGACGGGGGAGCGGGCCGTCATCGCGGTGCAGGGACCCACCGCACGCGCCGTCGTCGGGATGCTCTCCGTTGAGGCCGCGTCGGTGCCGCGCTTCGGCGTCGCTCCTGCCTTCATGGCGGGTGTCGATGTGGTCGTGGCGGGCACCGGTTACACGGGCGAGGACGGTGTCGAGATCGCGATTCCGCGAGACGCGGCTCCGCAGGTCTGGCAGCAGCTCCTTCTGGCCGGTGCCGTCCCCGCGGGCCTGGGGGCCCGGGACACGTTGCGCCTCGAGGCCGGGCTACCGCTGCATGGTCACGAACTGGGACCCGGAATCTCTCCGCTCCAGGCAGGACTCGGATGGGTCGTCGCCTGGGAGAAGACCGAGGTGCGCGGCATGTCGGCCCTCCTGGAGGAACGTGCTCACGGGTCCTCCCGTCTCCTGCGAGGAGTCGCCACCGAGGGCAGACGCCCGGCGAGGGAAGGGAGCGAGGTTCGCAGTCCCGGTGGCGGAACCCTCGGACGGGTGACGAGTGGAAACTTCTCGCCGACCCTCGGGCACGGCATCGCCCTCGCACTCCTCGAAACCGGAGTCCGGGTCGGCGACGAGGTGGTCATCGATGTCCGGGGAACCGATCTGCCCGGACGCGTCGTAGAGACACCCTTCGTCAGGTGACGGGACCGGGGGGCGGCGGCGGAGGCTCCGCGACCGGAGGAGCGGACCTGCCCGGACGCATGTTGAGGACCGATCCCGCGTTCTCGGCGAGAACGGTGAGTGGGGAAAGGCGTTTCCCCATCTCCACCAATTGGCCCGCTGCCTCACCGAGAGTCGCCACCGCGCCCATCGCAGCACCCATCTGGGGCATGAGGCGTCGGAGGGGTTCCTCCACCTCGTCGAGCAGTGCGTTGACCCTCCGCGTCGTGGCATTGAGATTGTCCACGGTCGAGGCCAGATTCTCGAGGATGGAGACGAGGGACTCGGTGGTGCGACGCCCCGTGTCAACAGCCCGGGCAGCGAGGTCGATGGGGTCCACGAGAGACAACAGACCCATCAGTTGATCGAGCGGACCGGCCGACGATGCACCGGCGGACGAAGGTTCACCGGTGTCGGTCGGAGAATCCGTCATGTTCTCGCCACCGGAGTGAGAGCGCTCTCGTAGGCCTCGATGGGGGCACACGTGCACACCACGTTGCGGTCCCCGCGAGCCGCGTCGATGCGGGACACGGGCGGGTAGTACAGCCGACTGCGCAACCTCGGGAGCGGGAACAACGCCTGTTCCCGGCTGTACGCGCGATCCCATGCTCCCGTCACGTCGAGGACCGTGTGGGGGGCATGGTGGAGAGGCGAGTCGACCGCCGCGATCTGTCCGTCGAGAACCTGCTCGACCTCGCCACGGATCGACAGCATCGCCTCGCAGAAACGGTCGATCTCCGCGAGTGACTCGCTCTCGGTGGGCTCCACCATCAGAGTGTTCGCCACCGGGAAACTCATGGTCGGCGCATGCAGACAGTGGTCCATGAGACGCTTGGCCACATCGTCCACGGTGAGATCGGTACCCTTCAAAACGCGACCCACGTCGAGGATGCACTCGTGCGCGACACGTCCGCGGGCGCCGCGATACAGCACGGGGAAGGCATCGTCGAGCCGCGCGGCCACGTAATTGGCTGAGAGGATCGCGTCCGCAGTCGCCTGCAGCAATCCACGGGCACCCATCATGCTGATGTACACCCACGGAATCGCCAGGATGCCGGCGGACCCGTGACGAGCCGATGCGACGGGACCGACGGGCGACCCGGGGGAGACGGGGTCCCCCGGCAGGAAGGGTGCGAGGTGGGCGCGCACAGCGACCGGCCCCACGCCGGGACCCCCTCCGCCGTGGGGAATGCAGAAGGTCTTGTGCAGATTGAGGTGGCTGACATCGGCCCCGAATCGACCGGGTCGAGCGGTGGCCACGAGCGCGTTCAAGTTCGCGCCGTCGACATAGACCTGACCCCCGTGGTCGTGGACGATGGCACAAATGTCACCGATCGCCTCCTCAAAGACGCCGTGTGTCGACGGATACGTGACCATCAGGGCCGCGAGCGCCTGGCCGGCTGCGGCCGCCTTGGCGCGAAGGTCCTCGATGTCGACGTTTCCGTCGGCGTCGCAGGCCACGACCTGCACCCTCATGCCCGCCATGACGGCGCTCGCCGCATTCGTTCCGTGTGCGCTCGACGGAATGAGGCACACGTCCCGACCGTCATCCCCCCGGGAGCGGTGGTAGGCCCTGATCGCGAGGAGACCGGCGAACTCTCCCTGGCTCCCGGCGTTCGGCTGGAGGCTCACCGCGTCGTAACCGGTGATCTCCACCAACATCCGCTCGAGCTCGGCCACAACCCGTCGTACACCGGTGCTCTCGTCGTCGGGGACGAGGGGATGAAGGTCGGCGAACTCGGGCCACGTCACGGGTTCCATCTCGGTGGTGGAGTTCAACTTCATGGTGCACGATCCGAGCGGGATCATCGTGCGATCGAGTGCGAGGTCCTTGTCCGCGAGGCGGCGCAGGTACCTCAGCATCTCATGTTCCGTGCGGTGAGCCGTGAAGACCTGCTGCTGCATGAATTCGTCGGCTCGGAGCCAGCCGGCCGGCAGGCGCGTGTCGTCGTCGTCCGAGGAATGACGCGGCGCGCCGAACACAGCGAGGAGACGATCGACATCCGCGAGCTCCGACGGCTCGTCGAAGGATACCGACACGCTCCCGGCCCCCAGGATGCGAATGTTCATTCCCGCCGCGCGACACGCGGAGGCGAGCTCCTCTGCGACCACGCCATCGACCCTCACGGTGTCGAAGAAGGGACGGGCCATCGTGGAGACTCCCGCGATGCTCAGAGAGTCTGCGAACACGCAGGCCATGCGGTGCACGTGCCGCGCGATGCGCACGAGACCCTGCTGTCCGTGCCACACGCCGTACATGGCGGCCACGTTGGCGAGCAGGACCTGCGATGTGCAGATGTTCGACGTCGCCTTCTCGCGACGGATGTGCTGCTCGCGCGTCTGGAGCGCGAGACGCAACGCAGGACGACCCGCCGCGTCGGTGCTGGCTCCGACGAGTCGGCCAGGCATCGTGCGCGAGAGAGAGTCCCGAACCGCCATGTAGGCGGCATGGGGTCCGCCGAAGGCCATCGGAACCCCGAAGCGTTGCGTCGATCCGACTGCGATGTCGAATCCGACGCGCCCGGGCGGCTCCAGCAGGCACAGCGAGAGGATGTCGGCGACACAGACAGTGAGCGCACCGGCGGATCGGAATGAGTCGACGAGACCGGTGAGGAATTCCGGGTCACGCACTTCGCCGTCCGATCCCGGCTGGGACACGACGAGAGCAAAGCACCCGTGGGGCTCGGCTTCTCCCAGTGGACCCACCCGCATCTCGAGACCGAGGGGTTCGAGGCGCGTACCGAGAACGGCGATGGTCTGGGGATGGGTGTTCTCGTCGACCCACACCGCCCCGCCCGAGCTCTCGGCACTCCTGCGCGCCATGGACACGGCCTCGGCCACGGCAGTGCCCTCATCGAGGAGGGACGAATTGGCCAATGGCAGACCGGTGAGCTCACAGATCATCGTCTGGAAATCGAGCAACGCCTCGAGTCGCCCCTGGCTGATCTCGGGCTGGTACGGGGTGTAGGCCGTGTACCAGCCGGGATTCTCCAGCACGTTGCGGCGAACCACGGGAGGCGTGATGGTGGGGTGGTACCCCTGACCGATGAAGGACCGACGCACGACGCGATCGGCGAACCGCGAGCGCAATTCCCCGAGGACCTCATGTTCGGCCAGGGGTTCTGCCAACGCCAAGGGGAGACGGTGGCGGATCGATTCGGGAATCGTCTCGTCGAGGAGGGTGTCGAGGTCGACCGCTCCGACGACCTCCAACATCCGCATCCGGTCCTCGTCGGAGAGGCCCAGATGACGGACTGCGAACCCGTCCGCTGCGAGCAGGGGAGAGGTGAGGGAGTCTGAGGGGTGATCCATCCCGGTTCCTGACGACGGTGTAACGACGAGAGGCTAGTCCACCGACCCGTAGGCGCCCGACGACCCCGAGCGACCCCGCATCGCGCGTCGCGCCGCGTCCAGGTCCGCGAGGAATTCGTCCACGAGGGGTTCATGAACGGCATTCACGGTCAGGTGGATGCTGTCCGGGGGTCCCTGGCGGTCCACCCACCATCCCCGCTCGCGCAGTTCGTCGGCCAGGGCGAAGATGCCGGGTCCGTCATCGGCGTCCCCGAAGGCGAGGAGGGTCGAATCGGGTCGGGATCGCAGGCGCAGGTCGTCGCACCCCTCGACATGGGCCGCAATCGCCAGAGTGACGGATCGGGCAGCCGTGGCGAGCCGTTCGTATCCGGCGTCGCCGAGGTGCGACATGACCGCCCATGCCGATGCGATCGGACCGCCGGACTTCGTGCCGAGGATGCCCGAAGAGCCGTAGACACCACCGAGCCAGTTGTCGGTGACGAAGACCTGATCATTGCGCAGAAGCTTGTCCCGGTGCACCAGGACGCCGGCGCCCTTGGCCGTATAGCCATACTTGTGCAGGTCGACCGACACGGATGTCACGCCGGGGACGCGGAAGTCCCACGGGGGGAGCGGCACGCCCGCACGCTCGAGCGCCGGCAACACGACACCCCCCATGCACGCGTCCACGTGCATGTTCACATCACGCCCGACGGCGAGGGCCGCCACCTCGGCGACGGGATCGATGACCCCCTGGGGATACTGGGGAGCGGAGGCCACGAACAGGACGGTGGAGTCGTCCGCCGCAGCCGCCATGGCCTCGACATCGGCGCGCCAATCATTGCGGACGTCGACACGGCGGCTCTCCACGCCGAAGTAGTCGGCACCCTTCTCGAGAGCGGCGTGGGCTGACGTGGGCAACACCATGTTCGGATGAGCCGGGAGACGCCCCTCCCGCCGGGCCCGTTCCACGGCGGCCCGCACGACGAGAACGAGACTCTCGGTTCCACCGGAGGTCATGAAGCCGCGAGCCGACGCAGGACCGTGGAGCCACCCCGACACACACGACACCACGTCGTCATGCATCGAGCGGAGCGAGGGGAAGGCCGCGGTGTTGAGTGCGTTCTCGCCGGAGAACCGCCGATAGGCCTCCTCGGAGAGGGCGAGAACTTCGGGCCCGGCGCTGTAGGCGAGCGAAAAGGCCCGACCGTCTCGCCACTTGACGTCGCCGGTCCGCAGGGACTCCATCGCCGCCAGCACTTCATCGGCGGGACGACCGAGACCGAGAGGGGAAGCCATGGACGCGACTTTAGGAGGGTGTCGATGTCGGGACTGCCGCTCCTTCGGTTGGATTACATAACGAACATTATGAGCAAAAGGTGGGGCCGGAACAGAGGGGTAACTTGACACCATGGTCATGCCGCCGGCCCCCGAACGCTCCTTCGCCAGCGACAACTTCAGTGGTGTGCATCCGCGCTATCTCGATGCCATCTCCGCCGCCAACGTGGGTCATGCCCCGGCTTACGGGACGGACTACCTCACGAGGCGCGCCGAGACGATGTTGCACGAACTGTTTGCGGCCGAGGTCGACGTCCTGTTCACCTTCAACGGCACCGGCGCCAACGTGGTCGCTCTCGGCATGATCCTGCGTCCTGGTGACTCGGTCGTCTGCACCAACTGGTCCCACATCAACGTCGACGAGACCGGCGCTCCCGAGCGGATTCTCGGGGCCAAGCTGCAGGACGTGCACCGGGAGGACGCCAAACTGCGTCCGGATGACCTCCATTCCGCGGCGCTGGCGCTCGGCAACGTCCACCACGTGCAGCCACGCGTCGTGTCGCTCACGCAGTCCACGGAGCTGGGAACGCTCTACACCGTCGAGGAGATCCGGTTGCTCTGTGAGGCGGCCCATGCCCATGGACTGCTCGTCCATCTGGACGGTGCCCGACTCGCTAACGCCGTTGCGGCACTGGGGGGCGGCGATGAGACCCTCCGGGCGATGACATTCGATGCCGGAGTAGATGTCGTGTCCTTCGGCGGGACCAAGAACGCCATGATGGGCGCCGAGGCTGTCGTCATTCGATCGGAGCTGGCCGGCGGTCGCGGCGGGCTCGTGCGCAAGTCGACCACTCAACTTCCGTCCAAGCAGCGTTATGTCGCGGCCCAGTTCGTGGAGGCACTGCGTGACGGCTTGTGGCTCGAGACTGCAGCGCATGCAAACGCGATGGCCCGATTGCTGTTTGACTCCCTCGCCGACCTCGATGAGTTGCGTCTCTCCCCTCCCGCCGTCAACAGTCTGTTTCCTCTCCTGCCGGCTGCCGCGAAGAAGGCGCTCCAGGACTGGTGCTTCTTTTGGGACTGGGATCCGGCCGTCTCCCAGGTGAGGTGGATGACCTCGTGGGACACCACCGAGGAGGACATCGAGCGGTTCGCCGCGGGCGTCCGACAGGTCCTGGCGTCGTCCTGACCCGCCCCGTTCTCTGCCCCCGCCGGGGAAGCCATATGACCCATAATTGACCCTTCGGATAATTCACGGCATAATGGGGTGGTCAGCGATCCAAAAGCGGGGTGCCATGGCCGTCGGCGAAGTCTTCACGCAGCGCGACTGGGATGAATCGTCCTGGTCCGAGTCGGCCGAGTGCAAGGGTCTGTCCCGCATCTTCTTCCCCCCCGCTGCCGAACGTCCCCAAGCCCGCGAGCGCCGAGAGGCTCAAGCGCGAATCGTGTGTATGTCGTGTGCCGTGCTCGACGACTGTCGCGACTATGCACGTCGCAACAGAGAGTACGGCTTCTGGGGCGGGGAATCCGAGGAGGAGAGGCACGCTGCGGGCTACCGCCTCATCGCGCCCATCGGCATCCGTGCCCGGCACCTCGCCTGACCCTCACGACGCTCCGCTCTCCGTCCGACGCAGCACGATTGCCGCCCAGCCGTCCTCCCTCATGGAGTCGATGACGGGAAGACCGAACGACTCAGTCACGCTCCTCACCTGCTCCGACCGCATTCCCGACAAGATGATCGCGCCTCCGGGTCGGCAGAGTCCGATGAGAACGCCGCTCTCCTCGCGCAGCACCGGGGCGAGGATGTTGGCGACCACCACCGCGTGCGTGCCCGCCTCGCCGGGCGGCGCCCAGCACACGTCATCGGGGTCCAGGCCATTGAGGCGCACGTTCTCCTCGACGACCGAGATGCACCCAGGCGCCACATCCCAGACTCGGGTCCGACACCCGAGGCGAAGGGCAGCCAGGATGGCCAACACGCCGGTTCCGCATCCCATGTCGTAGACGGTGTCACCGTTCGATGCATGCCGCACGAGGAGACGTGCAGCGAGCAGGGTCGACGGATGATTTCCCGCGCCGAAGGCGTCACCCGGCTCCACAAGCACTGAATCGGCCGGCGGCCACTCGTCACGGCACCACGCAGGAACAATCGCCAGACCCTCGGCCACGGGACTCGGTCGAGCGTGTCGACGCCATGTGTCAGCCACCGACCGGGGAATGCCGACGTCTTCGACCCGGAGTACACCGGGTAGGCCCCGCAGAATGGTGGCTGCGATCGCCGTGCTCGTGCGCAGGACCGTGGCTTCCCCCGCCTCCCGCTCCTCCACAGCCGCGACCCCGTGCGACCACAGGAAGTCGGAGACCACCTCTGCCGCTGCCTCGTCGACGACGATGTCGACGAGGTTCCAGACGGGTTCAGTCGATTCGTCGGAGCTGATCACGGAAGCGGGCGCTCTTGTGCACATAGGCCCGCACGCCCATCTCGATGTCGGCACGGCGCGCCCGATCAGGCTTGATGACTGCAGGAGCACCGACGGCGAGCGCACCGGCGGGAACCTCCACCCCGTTGAGGACCACCGCATTGGCCGCCACGATGGCCCCAGTGCCGACCCGTACGCGGTGGAGTACTACGGCTCCCGAGGACACCTGGGCGAAATCCTCGATGAGGCACCCCTCCAGGTGCGCGACGTGGCCGATCACACAGTCATTGCCCACGGTGGTGTGGTGCACCGGGGTCGTATGGACCACGGTCCCGTCCTGGATGCTCGTGCGCTCGCCGATGACGATGGCGCCGTCGTCCCCGCGCAACACCGCACCGGGCCACACCGAACTCTGGGCACCCACCGTCACCGAGCCGATGACGACGGCATCGGGATGGATGTAGGCATCGGGATGAATCGAGGGCACGGCCTCGCCGAGGGCGTAAATGGGCATGCCCCACGATAAACCCCGACGGCCCAGCCCCCGGGAACGATGGTCGGAGTTCCCGCGACGCCAATCCGGGGATACCGTAGGGCCGCTATGTCGCGCAGGATCGAAATCGAACTCACCAGCTCGCGCCCGGACGGGACCTGGACCTGGCGTGCCGCCGGTGCCCGCGAGCCGCGCGGGGTCCTCGAGGGAGGCGTACTTCCCGGCGGCGCCGCGGTGAGCCAAGTGCTCGTCGCCGAGGTGGAGAGCGACCTCGACGGCACGCGGGTCCTGGCCATCGTTCCCCCCAAACAGAAGTCGGCACGCACCGGTCTCCTCGAGATCCTGCCCTCGGAGAAGCCGTTCGAACCCGTCACACAGAAATTGGCGCGTCGCGAGCGCACAGGGCGCAGCGAGGGACGGGGCGATGGCCGCAAGGACGGTCGCCGCCGCGAAGGGACACCCGGCGATTCCCGGCGCGGACCCGCTCGAGACAAGAAGGACGGGGACCGGCCGCGGCGCGCCTTCTTCGAGGCCCCGCCCGAGATACCTCAGCGACCCAAGCCCAAGAGGGTCAAGCCGCGCCGCGAGAACCTCGACGCTGTGCTCGCCCAACTTCCCGAGGCCCACCGTGCCATCGCCGAGAAGGTCGTCGGAGGGGGCATCCCGGCCGTGCGTGCGGCCATCGACGAACAGAACACCCGTGCCGTGGCCGAGGGCCGCGAGAAGATCACCGCGGATGCTCTCGTCGCCGAGGCAGAGCGCCTCCTGCCGAGCCTTCGTCGCGCCGAATGGATCGACAGGGCCACCGCTGCCGAGAGGATTCTCGACGACGCAGACGTGCGCGATCTCCGCTCCATCGTCAACGTCGGCGAGTCCCTCTCCGGTCACGACGACCGCACTCGCGCTCTGCTCGCCACGATGAAGACCGGACTCGCGGCGCGTCAGGCCACCGAGACCCGCCTGTGGCAGGAGGACATCCGGGCTCTCGCCGAGGTCGGACGTATCGTGCGGGCTCTGCGACTGTCATCCCAGCCACCCAAGGCCGGGGTGCCCTTCCCCGCCGACCTCGCCGTCCTGCTCGCCGAAAAGGCCGTGGCGGCTCTCACGACGGATGCACCTTCGGACCGTTGGATCACCCTCCTCGAACATGCGGCGTTCTCCCCTGTGCATGCACGTGTTCAGCCGACGGCCGTTCCCGCCACCGTCACGGAGGACCTGCTCAAGACCATCACCCGCCTCGGCCCACTGATGCCCCAGGTCGCCGCGTTGTTCGGGTTGGAGGTTCCCGCGGGCGCCAAGATGCCGCGCATGCTTCCGCCGACACGGCCCGATCGCAAAGCGAAGGGCCCCGGGCGCGCCGGTGACACTCCCGAGTCGACGGGCTCGCGACGCACTGGAACTCGACCCGAGGCGAAGACGAGCCGCGCAGCCGAGGCGCCGACGCCCATCGAACCTCTTGCGGCGGCAGCGATCGAGGATGCCACCCACACGCCGGCTGACGAGCCCCACACGCCGGCTGACCGAACTGAAGCCCCGACCGACGCACCGAGCGTTCCCACTACCGACGAGTCGACATGAGCGAGCTCGTGCGTGCAGAGGTCGACGGACACGTCGCCCTCATCACGCTCGACCGGCCCGAGGCCCGTAACGCCGTGAACGGGCAATTCGCTCGCGATTTCGAGAGCGTGCTGGACAGGCTCGAGGCCGACGATGCCGTCCGAGTGGCGGTTCTCGGCGCCAACACGTCGGGTCAGGTGCGGCCGGTGTTCTGCGCGGGCGCCGACCTCAAGGCGATCAGCACGGGAGACACCGGGCTCTCCACCCGAAAGGGTGGGTTCGCCGGATTCGTCTATCGCCCTCGTCCTTTTCCCGTCATCGCCGCCGTAGACGGTCTCGCCACTGCGGGTGGATGCGAGATCGTGCTGGCCTGCGACATGGTCGTGGCCTCCGACCGTTCGGCCTTCGGACTGGCGGAGGTGCGACGCAATCTCATCGCCGCCGCGGGTGGATTGTTTCGGCTCCCGCGGGCGATCGGGTCGGCGGTCGCTATGGAG
>Ga0315903_10003520_pt1 | contig 21676 bp, 32 predicted proteins | sample LakEriMetagenome_7_FD_203524 | JGI IMG/M metagenome (GOLD analysis project Ga0315903, IMG submission 203524) | Freshwater fungal communities from buoy surface, Lake Erie, Ohio, United States - Buoy 2 MA119 | ecosystem: Environmental > Aquatic > Freshwater > Lake | place: USA: Lake Erie, Ohio... | reverse complement strand
AGGTCGCCGGGGTGCCCGTCGTGCTGCTTGCTCCCGGCCGAGCCGAGGACGCCGATGACGACGCCGCGGTCGAGCTCCACCGCGAGCGCACGCAGCGCGCCCTCGACCTGCTCGCGACCCTCGACGCTCACAGAGGCCACGAGGTACCCGTGACGCGGAAGCCGGACGACACGAGGCGCTCGAGCCGCGCCCGCTCCTCGCCGTACAGCGTCTTTCGATCCGGCCCGACCAGCTTCAACTCGGCCGCGAACGGACTCAGCGCGATGAGGTGCGCCGCCAGGTACTTCGCCCCGTCGTCCATGAGGTCGCCCCAGATGCGCTCCGGGGTCCGGCGGTACGCCTCGGCGATGCGGGCCTCGACCAGCTCGCGCGTCGCCCCGCCGAACTCGGCGAACTCGAGCAGCATCGTCTCGTAGTCGACGGTCATCGGCGGCCCTTCTTGCGGCGCGCGGGCGCCACAGGCTCGGGGGTCACGTCGCTCTCTGCGGGCTCGGCGTAGTCCGGCTCCGGCTCGGTCGCGGGTTGCGCCGTCGCCTCGACCACAAGCTCGGTGCCGACCGCGTAGGCCAGCGCCGGATTGAGGTCGAGGCCGCGGCGCCACGAATCCGCGGACACGTCGGCGGTCTGACCGGGGCGCACGAAGGTGCCGTCGATCTCCCACTTCCGTTGTCCGCGATTCGTGACGCGGACCATCAGCCGACGTCCATGTAGGAGACGGCCTTCGGCTGGTAGATGCAGGTGCCCGCGCTGCGGCCGTGGCAGTTCACCACGAACGCGAGGTTCTGCATCTGGGGGCTCTCCTCGGTGAAGCCGCCGCCCGGCGCCACGTACTCCACGACGTTCGGGTCGCGCTGGAAGGCGATCACGCGCGGGCCGTCGAGTCCGGCGTCCGCGAGGCCGAGCCGCTGCCACTCGAGGATGTCGATGGGCAGGCCCGAGTCACGCAGGGCCTGGATGACCGTGCGCGAGTCGGTGGTCGACATCACCGAGGTGCGCACGAGGAACGCCATCCCCGGCGTCATCGCGAGGGTGTCCGCCTTGAACTCGCCGACGGTGTCGTCGACGATGTTCTGGCAGAGCTTCACGATGTCCGCGTGGATCTTGTAGCCCTCGGTCGCGGCCGCCTTGGTCGCCCAGGTGCCCGCCGACGCGAGCGCGACGGCGTCCACCGAGCTGTTGTTCGCGAAGCCGCCGAGGCCCGCGACGCTGTCGCCGAACACCGCGAGCGTGTCGTGCTTGCGCTCGAGGATGTCCTTCGCCGCCTTCTGGCGCTTGCTGTCGAGCATGTTGCCGGCCATCGCCGCGCGGGCGAGGTCGTCGATGCTGTACTCGTACGAGGTGCCGTACCGCTTGATCGACACGGTGTTCTCGAGCACCGAGGCGTTCACGCGCGGGAGGTCGTCCGCGTAGTTCGTGATCAGCTTGGCGTCGCCGACCATGTCGTACTGCGGGACCGAGTAGGTCGTCGCGCCCTCGGGCACGGACGTGAGCAGCGGCAGGACCTGGCGGAAGCCGGTCTTCGCATAGATGACGTCGATCGACTGCGCGCGGAGGTGGAGCAGCGCGCGGGCGAGGGCGCCCGTCTCCCCCGCGTCGAGGCGCCGGACGCGCTTCTTGATCGCGTTGGCGATGTCGTCGACATCGATGCGCGCGGCCTCGCACTCGGCGATCGCGCTGTTGCCGTCGAGCCGCTCGATACGGGCGAGCGTCTCCTGGTGCTTGTCGAAGTTGCTGGTCATGGCCTTGGTCCTTCCTCGGCTCAGCCGAGCTCGACGATGGCGAGGCCATCGGTGGATGCGCTGGTGACGTACCGGGCGCCCGCGAGCGCGCCGAAGTTCGACGCCTTCTCGCCGCCGAACTGGCCGGCGACGTCGGCGCCCGACGTGGTGGTGCGGACGTAGACCGGGTCACCCGCGGTCACGGCGTCCTCGACGGTGACGTAGACGCGGCCCTTCGCGATGACGGGGCACTCGTCCTTGTCGGTGTAGGCGTTGCCCGTCGTGTAGGGCATGCGCGAGGCGTCGAACATCGCGACGCCGGGGAAGTCGCGGAGCGAGAGCACGGGGGCCGTCGGCGCGGTGCCGATGGTCGCGGTGCCGTTCGTGCCGGTCTGCGCCGGGATGTACCAGGAGATGAACCGGCGCGCGGCGCCGAGCGTGGTGATCGTCTGGTTGCCGCCGTTCGGGATGAGGACGGTCTCGCGCACGATCTTCCCGTCGACGTCCTCGTACGTGAAGATCGACGAGGTGGCGTCCCAATCGGCGTGGCTGTTGAGCGTCGCCGTGAGCTGCTGCGCGGGGATGATGAGGCCCGCGCCGATGACGCCGTCGGCCGAGGCCGAGGTGATCGTCTGCTCGGTCGCCGCCGAGGCGATGCCGGGCGTCGCGTCGACGATGCTGTCGACGTCGGCGACGGCCGTGGTCATGGGGATGACCTGGCGCTCGCGGTCGGTGCCCCGCTGGCAGAGCAGGCCCACGACGGGCGCCCCCTCTGCGACGAAGGACTCGGTGACGCGCGGCGTGGAATCCGCGGGCATGCCGGCGATCGCGATGGCCGGATCGGTGCCGAAAGTGCTCTGATAGGCCATCAGCGGCCTCCCTTCTCGTAGTTGTTCTTCTGGACGTGGGCTGCCGCGCTGCGGTGCAGATCGGCGATGAGGCCGCCGACGGGCGGAGCATCGGCCCCGCCGTCGACGGTCGCGCGAGCACGGCCGACGCCGCGCTGCTCGAGCACCTTCACCGCGGCGTCGAAGCTCGCGGCGATGTAGTCGGCCGACTTGCCGTCGCAGCGGAGGCCGAGAACCTTCTCGACGACGGCAGCGCGCAGGGCCTTGCTGTCGGTGCTGTCGGTGCGCTCGACACCCGCACGAGCCGCGACCTCACGCACCGAGACGACGTCGGCGACGAGGGCGGCGAGGCGCTTCGGGTCGTTCGCCTCGTCGAGGCGGCGCCGCAGGTCGGACACCTCCGCGTCGCGCGCGTCGAGCCGGGCCTTGATGGCGTCCATCTTCTCTTCAGGCGCGGCGTTGCCGCCGTCCTCGATCTCGACGACGGGCGCGGCGTACTTGCCCTCGGCGTTGACCGGGGCTCCGCAGTGCTCGCACGTCGGCGCGTCCTGGGTCGGCTTGTCGTCGGCCGGCGGAGCATCCGCAGCCGGCGCCGGGGCGACGACCTCGCCCTCGTCCTTGCGCTTCTTCATGGTGTCTCCTTCGGCCTCGTCGACCGCTGACGTCCACACGTCCGCCGCGTCCATCCGCAGCGCGACTTCCGAACCAGCCCGACCCCACTCGCGGGGTCCGAGGGCGGCGTGGTTGTAGGTGATGTTCCGCTGCACCCCGTCGTACCGCTGGCCCTCGAACTCGCCGGGGGTCGGGTCGAAGTCGCAGACGTAGCCGCACGAAATCTCGCGCCGGTCTCCGCGCTCGACCATCTCGACGAGGCGGCCGTCCTGCACGTAGAGGGTCGCGGCCACGTAGGTCCCGGCATCCTCGCGGACGTCGTCGCCTACGTGACCGCGAGCGAGAACGGCGTGATTGTCGGTCCGGACCATCTCGGAGGGGTGCAGGTCCGTCACGGGCGCGCCGCGGAGGCTGTCGAGGGACGTGGCCGCGAACACTTCCTCGGGCGGCCGGAACTCGCGCCGCTCCGTCCCGTCCGCGTTGCGGTAGGTGAGCACCCCGACGCGAGTCAGGCGCGCGTCGACCCGCAGCCCGCCCTGTGGCGTGCGGCGGACGGAGGCAACGGTCCCGGCGTCGAGTCGGATTTCGGTCACCCGCTCACCTCGCCACAGGTGCGGCGGGCGCGTCAGGGCCGCGACGCCCTGACGTCAGTCGTCATCATCGAATATGGGAATCGCTACGCATCGGCAGTTGTGGACGACCACGTCAGCCGAATACCAGCCACACCCCGTTTCGAGGTTGAACACATGCCCCGAGTACTGACTGCGCGACAAGTCGACGACGCGATGGCGCTTCGTCGTGAGGGCCGCTCCTGCCGCGAGATCGCGCTCGCCGTTGGCGCCAGCGAGGACGGCATCCGCCTCAAGCTGCTCCGCGTCGGCGGGCCGTCCCGCGTCTACAGGCCAGCCAGCAACGCGAAGGACTTCCCGCGCGAGGAGGCGGCACGCCTCTACGTCGAGGGCTTCAGCCTGAAGGCGCTCGCCGACCGATACGGCATCGAGCGCCGGACTCTCGCGGCGGCCCTCGCTCGCGCCGGGGTTCGGCTGCGCGGGCGGTCCGAGGCGATGTTCGTCCGCATGGCGCGCACGCCGGAGCAGGAGCGCAAGCGCCTCGCGAGCGCGGCCCATGATGCCGTGCGAGGGAAGCCCAAGAGCCACGCCCACCGCTGCCGACTCGCGGCTACCAAGACGCGGCGCATCGGCGTCGGCGAGGAGCAACTCGCGCGCCTGTTGCGTGAGCGCGGGATCGACTTCACCGAGCAGCACCCCGTCGAGCAGTACAACCTCGACTTCGCCGTCGGCCATGTCGCCGTGGAACTGCGGGCCGGAGGCGGCAACCCGCTCACGAACCCCAAGCAGCGCGCACGCTTCGAATACCTCGCTGGCCGTGGGTGGACCGTGTTCTACGTCTTGGTCGCCAGCGAACACGCCCTCGCCGTGAACGCTGAACACGTCATCGCCGACCTCGACATGCTGCGCAGCCTTCCACCCGGATCCGGTCAGCACCGGATGGTTCGGTGTCACTTCCAGTCGGAGCCCTTCCGCCGTGACGAGGCGAACAAGTTCCTGCCCGGAAACCGGACGACGGAACGCCCGGCGTACACCGTGCGCGACCCGAACGTGTTCGTGCGCGGGTAGGCACTGGAAGTCGACCCCTGGATTCGCGCGCCGGCCGGTCCGCTGGTCGACCACCGGAGGGTCGCTGAAGGTCTGCATCGTGCCTTCGAGGGCGGCATGGTCGGCCCGTACCCGCACGTCCCGGCTGGTGCTCCAGCGGTACCGGGTGACGCCGACGCGCTGCATCCGGGTCCGCGAGAGGTCCGCGTTCGCCTTCAGGATCTGGTCGCGGGCGATCAACTCTGCCCGGCTGCCGGACACCTCGAAGCGTTCGGCGATGCGCGCCCGAAGCTCCTCGACCCGCATCCCGGTCCGCTGCGCCTCGGTCACTTCCTCGAGCACCGAGGACAGAGCCTCGGGGCCGATGGACCGGATGAGCCGGACGTTCTCGGCGCGGAAGCGGTCGAGCTCGGGGCGCAGGTCGAGGTCGAGCAGCGGCCCGGTCACGCCGAGGACGCGCTCCATCTGCCCGCGGTTGTGCGTCTCGACCCGGCCCCACACGGTCGCGATGGTGGCGAGCGTCTCGGCCCCGGCGAGGGCGGCCACGAGCGCGTCGTCGCCGACCATCGACAGGAGGATCGCGCGCAGGTCGTCGGTCGCGTCCTGCCGCTCGGCCTCCTGCGCCCGCTTCAGGCCGGGCTCGAGCCGGGCGAGCACCTCGTCCCGCATCCGGCGCACGGCGGCCCGCAGCGCCCGGACGTACGCCATCTCGGCGCCCGTCGGCAGCTTCGGGGGCTCGGCCGAGCGTTTGCGCAGCCGGCCGCCGCGGGCCCGCACGTAGGCCGCCCGGACCGCCGCAGCCGTCACGGTGCCTCGGGCGCCTGCGGGGGCTCGACGGGCGGCGCAGGAGGCGCAGCGGGCTCGGCCGGCGTCTCGCGCAGGCTCGCGTCGATCTGCACCGGGCCGCTGTCGTACGTCCCGCCGCCGAAGCGGGTCACCGCGACCTCCTCGGGCAGGAGCACGCCCGCGTCGATGTAGGTCTTGTCCGTGCCCGCGATCTTCGCCTCGTGCTCGGCCTGCTCGGTCGGCGACATCTGCCAGAGCGACGGCCAGCGCACGACCCACTCGCTCGGCGTCTGGTCGCCCAGCTCGGCCGCCACGATGCGCACGAGCCGCTCGATCTGCGGGCCCAGGTCCTGCTCGCGGTAGCTCTGCACCGAGTCGTACCACCCGCGCACGTCCGACTCCCCGGTCGCGTTCAGGCCCGCGGGCGACATGCCCATGAGGCGCGTCACCGGCATCTCGCCCGCCGCCGCGAGCCGCTGCCAGGTCTTGTCGAGGATGACGTCGAGTCCGCCGAGTGATGCGTTCTCGTACTTGAACTCCTCGCCCTCGGCGTCGATGAGCACCGCGCGGAGGATGGACCGGACGAGGTTCGCCGCCTCCATGCGCCGCGTGAGCTGCTCGTCTTGCCCGTTGGCGATCATCTCGGCGAGGCCCTTGATCTTGAAGATCGGCTGCGTCGCCTGCGAGAGGATGTTCGACACGCTGCGCCAGTTCTGCTGGCCGTCGCGCAGCACCTCGTACGCGCGCGTGAGCACCGAGAGGCTCCACCCGTCCTGGCGCGCCCGCTCGATGGACGACACCGGCAGGCCCTCGAAGCGCAGGAGCCGCGACTCGTGCACGACCAGCGTGTCCGTCGTCCGGGCCCCGCGCCGGTTCACGCGCCACGTCTCGACCTCGCCGTACTGCGGCGACATCACGTCCTCGAAGTAGGACACCGGCGTCATCTCCCAGCGGTCGAGCGCCGAGAGCGACACGATCTTCCGACCCAGCGCAACCGGCGCCGCGTGGTTGCCGTCGTCGAGGACGATGAGCACCGCCCCGCCGCCGTAGAGCCGACCCCACCGGGCGCCCTCGGTCACGCGCTCGAGCGCGCGCAACTCGCGCATCCGGCGCAGGATGGCCGAGCCCGCTTGCTTCACGTCGGTGCCGGAGTCGGCCGCCGCGCCGTCGTCGACGCTCTGCTCGCGGTCAAGCTCGATGCCCTGCCGCACGGCGTCGTCGATGATGGCGTCGACCATGCGCGCCGCGAGGTCGTCCTCGTAGTACAGCGTTTCGAGGACGCTCTGCGTGGCGATGCTGTTGCGGATGCTGGCGACGGTCGCGCCCGAGAGCCGGTCGACGGAACCCCCGAGGCCCGAGAGCGCGTTTAGGAACCCGTCGATGCGGTCGTCGGCCATGCCACACCGTCACCCGGACCAGCGTCCGGCGTCAGAGCCACGACTTCGCCTTGGCCAGCGCCTCGGCGTACCGCGACTCGGTGAGCGCCTGGAAGGCCAGCGACACCGCGTCGACGGCGTCGTCGTGCTTGCCCTCGGGGAAGCTCTCGGCCTCGGCCAAGAAGGCGTCCGTCCACGCCCCGCGCACGAGCAGCACTCGGCCCGCCTCGACGTGCGGCGCCCACACGCCCGCGTACGCGAGCTTGTCCCGGCTCGCGCGGATGCTGCGGACCTGAAAGCCGGAGAGCGCCCGGAGCGTGGCGTCGCGGTCGACGACGCCGGCCTGGCCTGGGTCCTGCCAGACGACGACGGGCACGCTCGGGCCGTCCTGCGCGGCGATGGCGAGGATCGCCTGCTCGACCTCGCCGGGCGAACCGCGCAGGCCCTCGACGTGCTCGACCACGAAGCGGCCGTCGCGCAGCCTCGACACCTTCGCGCCGCGGGTCCAGTCCGGATCCGGGTTGCCGGGGTGCGGCCGGGTTGCCGCCTTGTCCCACGCGCGGACGGTCATCGTCACCGGGCCCGGCACGCGGTCGATGATCTCGAAGCACCGGCGGGGGAAGTAGAGGCCGGCCGCTGGGCGGATGTTCCAGTTGCCGCCCTTCAGCCGGTCGCGGTCGACCTTCGGCAACGAGTCGAGGCGCTCGATGTAGCCGGGGTCCTTCGCGAGCAGCACCGGGTTGTCGGCGAGCCGCGCGGGCACGAACGTGAACGACAGCGCGGGGCGGCCTGGGTTGCGCTCGCGCACCTCGGCTTCGGTGTCGCTCCAGTCGAGCGAGTCGTCGTCCCGCCGGCAGAACCACCGGATGCGCCCGCTGCGTTCGGGGATGGCGTAGCCCTCGGCGTCGATCCACCAGTCGACCAGCTTGCGCACGAAGCTATCCGGGTCCGGGTTGCACGTCGCGCGCAGCCTCGGGCGGATGCCGCAGGTCGTGCGCATGCGGGAGACGAGATACCAAAACTGCGCCTCCTCGAAGTGCGTCAGCTCGTCGAACCCCACGAAGGCGTACTGCTTGCCCTGGTGCGCGTAGACGTCGGCCTCGTGTTGGAGGTGGCGCAACTCGACCATCGCGCGGGACGGGAACGTCCAGTCGAGATTCGGCGAGCTGCGGGGCCTGCCGCCGAGGTGGCGATAGATGGCCTGCGTCGCCTCCCAGATGGAGCCGCCGCCGACGAGCTCGGGCGACGTGCGCCGGAACATGATCGCCGCGTACCCCTCGACGTGAACGTCCGAGGCCGCATCGAGCGCGAGCATCCACGTCTTGCCGCCGCCCGCGCCGCCCCCGTAGATCGCGACGTCCGCCGGGCTCGCGAGGAAGGCGGCCTGCGGCCCCGACATCGGGCCGATCACCAGCGCGTCGCAGACGCGGCATCGCATCGTGAGCGGGTCGGCCGCACACTCGAGCCCGTCGTCGTTGCAGACGCGCGGCCTACTCACGACCCGCGGACCGGGAAGCGGACCACCACCGCAGCGCCCTCGTGCTTGACCTCGTGCTTCTCGATGAAGTCGCCCTGCATCTTGCCGAGCACCTCGCACGCCTTGATCCGGTCCTTCGGCTCGATGCCCTCGTCGCGCATCGTTCGCGTGAGAAAGGTCTGACGTTCCTCGCGAGTCGCGATAGCTTCCGAAGTGACCGATGCGCGGGCCTCCTCGATGGCCAGTTGCACCTTACGGTTTCTTACGACCTCTGCCCCGCGGACCGCGAGCGCGTCATCTTTCCCCGAGTACCCCGCGAGCTTGGCCGCCCGGGTCGCGTTGCCCTGGGCCTCGCCCACGTACGCCTCGACGAACCGCCTCTGCTTCTCGGTCAGCTCTTGCACAGAAGCCTCTCGATCTCCTCGATGTCGACGTCGAGGACGTCCGCCATCCATCGCCGCGCGATGCGGTCGACTCGTGCGAGTGCGACGAGCTTGCGGGTGGCGCGGATCAACACCTCGTTGACCCCCTGCTTGGTCCACCCGATCTCGTCTGCGATCTGTTGCAGCGTCGCGCCCTCGGGATGGTCCCGAACGAACAGGCGCGCCGCGAAGTCCTCGGCGTACGGCAGCCGGTCGAAATCACGCGAATGCCGCGGCGGCGTCCAGCGGCCCACGTCGGGCAGGCCGCGGTCGTCGGCGCTCGTCGGCAGCTCGCACGGCACCGACTCGGTGACCCATCGGACGCGGGCCCCGTCGAGAGACATCCACGCGAAGCACCGCCGCCGCCGAAGCACGGTGCGCCGCATGACCGACGGCGGGAACATCACGAGCTGGTCGACGCCGGTCGCCGTCGCAGGCGCCGGACGGTAGCCGCGTGCGCGCCGGATGCGGTCGCCGGGCTCGACACCCGGCAGCCACGGCTGCACCATGCCGATCGTGTCCGACCTCGTCGCGTGGGGATGCCCGGTGTGCTGCGTCGTGCGGTCGGCGCGGGCCGAGCCGCGCGAGTGCTGCGGCCTGCCCGTCGGGCCCCACTCGTCGGCGATGCTCGTCGAGCTCGACGTGGGCGCCGTCGACTCGCCGACCGGCATCCGGCTCCGGGTCGGGTTCGCGACGATGCTCCGCGGCGCATGGGAGCCCGCGGCAGAGGCGGCCATCCGCACCTCGTACGAGGCGTGGGCGCTCGAGAGTCTGGCCGCGCTCGAGTAGGTCACGCGGCCTTGGCCTTCCTTGGCTTCCTCGGCTTCGGCAGCTTGGCGGCGACCTCGGCCGCGCGGGTGGCCCAGATGCCGATGCACACGGCGTCGGCCTCGTCGTGGTCCGGCTCGCGTCCGATTTCGTGCGACGCCCGGCGGACCGCCATGAGCTTCAGGGCATCGCTTCGGGTGCCACGCCGAGGCGCGAGCACACGCGCCCGCCACGTCTGCGGGTAGACGCGGACGATGCGCGACTTCGGAACGCCCTCGGCCTCGAGCGCGGCGGCCCATGCTCCCCATGCGGCACCGAGCCCGGCCATGGTAGCGGGGTTCGCGTGGAGCCCTCCGGCGGTCCACTTCTCGCCAACGACGACGAGTCGCGTGCCGGTCAGCGTCGACTCGGCGTCGGCGACGAGCACCGCGGTCGTGCGCGCTTCGTGCGTCGTGGCCGTGCCGCTCGCGATGCAGCGGTCGCGGGACATCACCGCCCACCCCGACACCTCGCCCGGGTCGATCGCGAGGATGGTGCAGGGGTGCGGGGTCACAGCCTCGCCCTCCGCGCGTTCTCCTCACCCACGAGACACCGCTTGCACGGGCTGCCATAGGCCCCGTGCCACTCGTCGGGCCGCAGCTTCCTCGGCACCTTCGCGGTGACGTGCTGCTTGGCGCACGAGAGCACCGAGAGCGTGCAGCCGAGGGGGCCGCAGCGGAACCGCTCGCGGGCGAGCACGTCGAGGTCGACGCACGTCGGCGTGTCGATGTCGTCCGCCATCACGAGAGCACCTGCCGGTACTTCGCGCGGAACGTCTCCCACCCGAGGCGCATCATGTCGCCCTCGGGCAGCGGCCGGTACCGCACGACGTCGCCGTGGTAGGCGTGCGCCTCGATCACGACGGTGCGTCCGTCGGCTCGGCGCCAGATGGTGCCGCGGGCGATCTGCGGCGCGGGAACCTTCTCGTACTCTGGCGTCGTGTCCACGGGATCCACCTTCTGCATCGGCCGTCGGGCCATGGTCTTGTCCGGTCGCGCGTGCGCCACGATGGCCTCGCGCCTCTCGCCTTCGATGCCGTACAGGTCGCAGAGAGCGACCGCGTGGCCGCGCGTGATCTGCGACCGGCCGTGCTCCCAGTTGCGCATCGTGTTCAGCACCACGCGGACCGATTCGGACGCGGTGCGCTGCGAGATGCCGCGGGCCTTGCGAGCGCGCTGAAGCTCGGCGCCCACCTCCGCGTCGAGCTTCCGCATCGCGTCGAGCGCGACCCTCGAGCGTCCGAGCTGCTCGGCCGGGATGAGCGCGTCGGCGTCGAGGCCGAGCACCGCGCACACGGCGGCAAACACCTCGCGCGTCGGAACCGCTCCGCCCGTCTCGACGTGGTTCACCGCCTTCTCGCCGACGCCGGCCGCGTCCGCGAGTTGCCGCTGCGTCATCTTCCGGGCCAGCCGGGCCTCGCGGACGACGGCGCCGTACGTGGGCCGAACAGCGTCGTCTGCTCGCCGCCGCGGGCCGCGCGTTCCAGCTGCTCGCGCGCCATCCTCTCGGCCACCGGGCGCGGGTAGCCCGCCATGAACTCCAAGATGGCCGCTCTCTCCTCGAAGGGTGTGCATGGGTCCATCGGTCATGCTGCCTCCTGCATGGCGCCGAGAAGCGCGCGCCCGATGACCTCGGCGCACTGCGGCACCACGGCGTTTCCGAGGGCCTTCAGTCGACGTCCGTGTGATCCACGTCGAATCCCATCATCCACTCGACGAATCGGGCTGACAGGCGGCCGCCAACTGCCGTCGCGAGCCCGTCGCCACTGCTCGGAGAAAGCCCCGCGCGATTGTGGTTCCCCTTCACCGTCGGCGTCGGCAGCATCCCGCGCACCGCCAGATCCGGCAGGCTCGGCGAGAACTGCCCGTGCGGGTTCCTCGCCCCGCCTCTCCCGCCGTCCCGGGCCGCAGGCGTCGGTAGCATCCCACCCTTCGCCATCGTCGCGAGACTCGGCCGCAGCGGCCCGACACGCCCGCCCGAGCCACTCCGGTTCGTTCCGTAGCTTGAGGCGCTCGGGGTGGGTAGCAACGATGAACAGGCGCCGGCGACGGTGCGGAGCTCCGACGTCGGAAGCTGCAAGATCCGACCACTCCGCATCGAACCCGAGAGCGGCAAGGTCCGCGAGCACTCGTCGCAGTCCAGACGTCCGCAGTCCGAGCACGTTTTCGATGACGACGACCGACGGCGCGAGCTCCTCGACGATTCGCCGGTACTCGAACCAGAGCCCGGAGCGGGCGCCGTCGAGCCCAGCTCGCTTGCCTGCGAGGCTGACGTCCTGGCATGGGAACCCGCCGCAGATGACATCCACGGGAGCTGCATTTGCTCGGCCGACCGATCGAACATCCTCGTACCTCGTCGCTTCCGGCCAGTGCTTCGCGAGCACCTGGCGACACCACGAATCGATTTCGCACTGCCACACGACGTGGCCGAGGCCGGCGCGCTCTAGTCCGAGCTCTAGGCCGCCGATGCCTGAGAAGAGGGAACCAATCTTCACCGCCGCACCCTCCGACGGTCATCGCCCGGCACCGCGAAGAGCTTCGCGTTCTGCGCGAGCCGCGACCGGATGCGCTCGGAGTACCGATCCCGGATCGCGTCCGCGTCGAGGTTCGTGGTGATGAGCGTCCGCGTCCGCTCGCTCTGCCGCGAGTCGAGCACCTCCTCGAGCGCCGGCATCGCGCGACGGTCCTCGACGGGCTCCTGCCCGAGGTCGTCGACGACGAGCAGGTCCGCCCCGAGGTCGAGCGCCACGACGTTGCTTTCCCGGTCGCTCGCCCACCGCTCGAAGTGCGCGCCGATGCGCAGGGCCCGGATGAACTGCACCCGCTGCCGGGTGAGCATCGCGCGGACCGCGGCGACCGTCTTGCCGACGCCGGTCCCGCCCGAGAGCACGAGCGTCGGCCGGTCGCTCGCCAGCCAGTCGCGCACGGCGACGTGCGCCGGGGTGTCGTCGAGCCCTTCGCCCGCGACGAGCCGCCGCGCCACGTCGTCGCTCACCCGGGATCCGACCTGCTCGAGCACGAGCCGAGCGTGCGCCTCGCGAGCCGCCCGCGTCTGAGCCTCGGCCCGGAGCCGCTCGAGCTCGTCCCGGTGCGCGTGCCACGCCTCGACCGAGTCGAACCCAGCGGCCAGCGCCCGCGAGAGTTCCGCCTCGGCTGCGGCCTGCGCCGCCGCCTGCGCCTGCGCGATCAACGCGCCGAAGCCCTCACTTGAATGCGATCGCTGCATACCCGCCCTCCGTTGCTCCTGCCTCGGCCACCTGTCGCGCGAACTCCCCGTGAGACACCGGGGGCGCCATGCCCCGGACCTTCGGCTTGCCGAGGAACCGCCCCGGCTCTTCCTCGACGAGCCACGACAGGCGCGCCGTCGTGCCCTTGGCAGCCCAGAAAGCCACTAGGACATCCCGCAGTCGGTCCGGAGGCGTCAAGGTTGCCGCGGCCCACTCAGCGAGTTTCTGGACGGCTTGGCGGTCCGCGAAGCCGGTGCCGCGGAACGGTGCGCCGCCGGCCGCCTGCCGAGTCTCGGAGACGAGCGCCGCCACCGCCGCGTCGGCATCGGTCGGGGCGACGAGGGACCGGAGCATAGCCTCGGCACCGTGAGAGACGACGACGTGGGCCGCGGGCTCGCCCGCGCTCTCCCTCTCCCTCTCCCTCTCCTGGTCCTTGATCCCTTCCTGGTCCTGGTCAGGCGCGAGAGTCTCCGGAACTTTCGCGAGACTCCCGGGAATTTTCGCGAGAGTCTCGCGAGGGTGTTTTGCCTTGTTTTTGGGCTTGTCCGCGGGAGGCGGCGGGACGTGAGGCTTGCCCGGCTTGTCGACCCGTTGGTGCTTTTCCCAGTTGCGGATTGAGTAATAGGATTGCCCGTCAACCTCGTACGGGACGACGAACGCGAGCGAAACCAACTCGTCGAGCGCTTTGGCGAGCACCTCGCGCGGGTTGTCGTGTCCCGGGAACGCTCGGCCGCCGAGCATGGTGAGGTTCGCGCGGCCGTTGCCGTAGTCGTCGGACAAGATGATCAGGGCGATGGACAGGACGCGGGCCTCCGGGCTCGCCATCGCCATGCGCTCGTCGTCGAGCCACTCGGGCTTGATGCTGCGGATGCGGCTCACGGCGTCTCCTCCGCGCCGAGAAGGAGCCGCACGTTCCCGATGACCTCGGGCCCATGGCCGAGCGTCGCGAGGGCCGACCCAACCGCGACAAGGGTTGCATGCTCCACCTCGTAAGCGAACACCACGCGCTCAACTTTGTCGATGCGTTCGATGAAGTCTCGATGTGACGTCACCAGGCGAGAGTAATCGGCGAGTTGCTCGTCGGATAGGCGCATCGCTGCGATTTCTTCTTTCGTTGCGATTGGCACGTCACCCGCCCGCGAAAAGCGCCATCTGCGGCGCGGTTTCCGTGGACGCGGCGATCAGGTTGCGTCGGGCCTGCTCGTAGTACGACTTCTTGAGTTCCACGCCGACGAACCGACGACCCTCCTGAATCGAGACGTGTCCCTCCGACCCGATGCCTGCGAACGGCGACAGCACGACGTCGCCGGGGTTCGTCCAGAGCTTGAGGGCGCGTCGGATGACATCGAGCTGCAACGGGCAGATGTGGCGCTCGTCGTCGTCCTCGCGGGCACTGCGATACTGGAGCGTGTCGCTCGGGTTGATATCCATCCACACCGGCGATGCGTACCGCTGCCAGAGCTGGACGGGGAAATCGTCGTGCGTGTGCGTGATCGGTTCGTCGTTCTTGCCGGGCTTCCGCATCGTCACGAGGTAGTCTGGGATGCCCTGACGTGACATGGCCGAGTCGGCGCGGATCGTCTTGTGGAGCAGTCCGAGCGCCTTGGTGCGCTGCATGGCGGTCACCGGATCCTTCCAGATCACGACCTCCGAATGGAAGATAAAGCCGCGCGCCTGAAACGCCCTGATGAGGTCTCCGCGAAAATCGCGAAGGCCGATATACCCATCGCGCTCCTTGCTGGTCGGCAAGAGCATGCAGTGCATCGAGAGCAGGCGGCCCGGCTTCAGCACCCGAAACAACTCATCGATAGCGAATCCGAAGTGCCGAAAGAATTCGTCGTCGTTGCGCACGTTGCCGATGTCGCGCGGGCTATTGCTGTACGTGTACAGCGACGAAAATGGCGGCGAAAACACAGAATAGTGCGCGCTGTCACTCGGGAGCCCCCTCAGCACCTCGCAGCAGTCGCCGTTGTAGATCGCGAACTTCTCGCCAACTTCCTGATTCAGAACGTCCATTGTCACGCCTCCTCCGATTGCAGCCATTCCGGGACGACCATGCGAGCCGTCGCGTTGTACGTATTCGTCACCCTCGTCGTCCCGCGCACGTGAGCGCGCACGGACTCGCCGACCTCCGCCGAAAGCTCGGCCGACATAACCTCAGCGTCGCGCTCCTTGCGTTGTAGGTTTTTCACGACGGCGCCCTCGAGCTCGGATGCGAACACATGCACGTTGCATTCGCGCTTCTGCCCGAATCGATGGATGCGCTTCGTCGCCTGGTGGTATGCCTCCCACGAGTCGGTAACGCCCACGAAAGCCATATGCGCGCAGTGCTGCCAGTTCAACCCGAACCCGCAGATCGACGGCTTCGACACGATCACGCGCGCATCGCCGGACGCAAACCGAGCGAGTGCGGACTCTTTCTCCTCGCTGGTCATCGAACCGCGAACCTCCACAGCGCCCCGGATCTTGGACGTGAGCGCGTCGGATTCGTCGTTGAGGTCGCACCATACGACCCATGGATCGTCGTGCGCGTTGACGAGGTCGGCGCACATGGCGACTCGCGCGGAAAGGCTCGCGCGTCGCGCCTGACGTCGTTCCATGAGGCCGGACGCGGGTTCGGCGAAAAGCAGGCCGGCGGCGCGCGTCGTGGCGTCGTCCGCAGAGATCGTGTGGTGGTGAACGTGCATCGGCGGAAGGTTATACGTCGAACCGTCGTAGCCGAGGTCCGCTGGCGTACGGACGAGCGCGCCCCACGACGCGACGAACTCCCAGAACTTCTTCCGCGCATGGCCCTTCAGTCGCCACTTCTGCGTCTCGCCGCCGTCGTGGACGAAATACTCGGAAAGCATCTCGGCGCGAGTGCAGATGCCGAGAAACTCAGCGTGAGTGCCAAGCTCCACGAAGTCGTTGGGCGCTGGCGTCGCGGTACACGCGAGCCGGTATGGGGTCCGACCGAACGCATCGATGAGTAGCTGTAGTGTTTTTGCGCTGTGATGCTTGATGATGCTCGACTCGTCCAGCACGACACCGGAGAACGCAGACGTGTCGAACAGGTGGAGCCGGTCGTAGTTGGTGATGTTGACTCCCGGACGCACGTCGCTCGCGTCGCGGCACAGTGTCACGCCGACTCCGATCTTCGCGCCCTCGTCAACGGTCTGCGACGCGACAGCAAGCGGCGCCAGGATGAGCACGTTTCCGTTTGCGCGTTCCGCGACGTAGTTAGCCCACGACACCTGCATCCTGCTCTTGCCTAGTCCTGTCGACGCAAATATCGCGCAACGACCGCGACGCAGCGCCCACTGCACAATGTCACGCTGGAACTGGAACAGGCCGACTTGATCAACACGCACGTCGATGCCGGACGGCGCGACGCGTGTGAGTTTCTCGCTCACGAAAGAAGAGTAATCCGCTGCATTATCCATTCGATTTTCCCTTGGCCTTTGCTTTGCGATCTGCGGCCCGCTTTCGCGCTGCGCGTTGGTACGACTCGAGCTTCCGTGCCTCGCGAGTCTTTCCGACCGCATGCAGCACGGCGATTCGCCTTGATGTTTCCGCCTTCGCGTCGGCCTGACGCGCCGCCTCGTCGCGCGTTGGCGTCCACATCGCCCATGCGTCCCACATGGTCGACGCGTGTCCGCGCATCTCCATGGCGATTTCGAGTTCAAGGTTCCGCCATCTCATGACGACACCGCCGCGGCGCGGGCATGGGCCACGAGGGCGACCTCGAGCGAGCGCCGGCGAAGGCGCAACGAGGGCACGTCATCACGGTCAGGGAAACGCACGACGACGTCGTCGATGACGCGGATCTCGCGCGCGATATCTTCGCACGCCCCGAGGTGCTGGGTGCGGGTCACTTGCGCCCCCTCTCGACGAGCGAGGCGAGCAGCCCCGCGGCGGTCTGGATGGCAAGCCCGAGGTCGATGGCGGCAAGCTGGACGTGCCCGGCCGCGGCGGACATCTGCGCCGCTCGAGCGTGGCGGACGAGGGCTTCGAAGCGGTCGTCGATCATCGGCCGGCCTTCCTCTCTGCGACGTCGCGCAGGGTGCGGACCATCGGGAGCACGTCGGGGTTGGAGCGCGAGAGCGCGTGCACGGCCTCGGCGGCGTAGCTGCGGATCTCGTCGAGTTGGCGGTCGGTCGCGCCGCCGCGAAGCTCGGCTTCGGCGAGCGCGTCGGCATGACGGCGGAACGCGAGGGACGCGTCCGCGGAAAGGACGAGGGACACCCTCATGGCCGCCTCCCAAGGAACACGTTCGCGGTCGCGCCGCAGCGGACGACTCGGTACCCGTTGCCGACCATGCGAGTGATGCGCTCGCGGTCGACGGTGCCGCCCCAGGTGACCGGCGTGCCGTCGCATCCGTGCCGGTCGTCGGCGAGGTACCGCCGCACGTCGGCAAGGCGCTGCTCCCACGCGAGGGCGCCGCGCTGCCACGGGACATCGGACGGCCATCCGGCGGGCTCGCGTAGCGTCTCGTCGAGGCCCGCGAGCCATGGGCGCTGCGAGCTGCGCGTGTGCCGGTGATGGACCTCGGCGACGTACTGCGCCGGGGCCATGCCGCGACGAGCCGCAGCGTGCGCGACGATCCAGGTGATGACGCGCGCATCGGCGCCGCCGCCGAAGCTCGCCTCGGAGACGGTGAGCCGCGCGATCGCGACCTCGTCGCGGGTCCACTCGCGCGGGGCGCTTGCGTGCGCGGGTTCGCACGAGTCGACGAGCAGGCACGCGCACAGAGCCGCGACGAGGGCGACCTGGCAAAGCATCGAGAGGATGTCGGAGTCCGTGTGGAGGTCGCGGCTCATGCGGCCCTCCGCGCGCTCGTGCGCTCACGGAACCGGAAGAAACTCGCGCGCTCGGGGTACGTCGCCGCAAAGATGCGGGCGATCGGGGCCACGAGATTGTTGTTCAAGGCGTGGTCGACGTCGCGCGCGGTGTGCGCGCTCGTCGCGTACTCCCACCGGATGCGCTCCCAGATGGCCTTCGCGCCGCCGTGCGGCCGGCCGGACGCCACGAGGTCGAACGCGAAGCGGCAGAAGAGCCGCCAGACGTCGGGATGGTCGACGACGAAGGCGTGCGCCTGCTCGTCCATCTCGTCGGCCCGAGTGGTACGGACCGGCGTGCGCAGCTCGAAGAGGGCGAGCTGGTCGCTCATGGCTCCCCCGCGATGTCGTCGAGACGGCACTCGAGCGCGCGAGCGAGCCGCACCAGGATCGCCGTACTCGGCGCCGACTGGTCCCGCTCGTAGCGGCTCACGTAGGTCTCGGGGATGTCGGCGCGAAGTGCGACGTCGCGCTGCGTGAGGTGGCGGGCGTCGCGCAGCGCGCGGAGTCGATGCCCGATGCTGGGTGTGGTGTCCATGCCGATAAGGTGCCACGGGTCTTTTTCGGTGTCCACTGATTTTTTTCTTGCGCACCAAGTCTAGACATGAAAGGGTGTGACCCATGCCGACGCTCCGCACCATCCAGCACGAGGACACGATCGCCCACACGTTCAAGCGTGCGGGCCTTCTGCCGTACCTGACCGACGTGGCGGAGTTGGGGTGCATCGTCCGCGAGGCGCTCGACGAGGACATCGATCACCTGTGCGACCTCGACGACGAGGACCGCGCCGAGGCGGTCGACAACCTCGTCGAGCGCTGGCGCGTCGCGTCCGGCTGCACCGAGCCCGAGTTCGTCGAGCTGGTGCGGTTCGCGGCGCACGAGATCGCGAACGGCGAGGCCGAGTGTGAGTGCCGGGACGGGCGCGTGCTCGTGCACGTCGGCGGCGGGTTCGATGGTTGGCAGGACTGCTCCTGCCACCGGGCGGCGTGAGGCGAAAGAGGAGGGGATGGCCATGAGGAACCTGGAATTTGTGCAGCGTATGTACGTGGACGGCGTCGTGTACCTCGACGCGAAGGTCGGGCCGGTGGAGATCACCACGTTCGCCAACTCGGCGCGCGGCGCTTCGATCTACGTGACGTTCGAGGAGCGCGGCGGCGTCTCGTCGTCCGTGCGCACGAGCGGCGTCGGACCAACCGACGACGACGCGATCACCGAGGCCGAGGCGCTCCTGCGCCGCGACCACCCGCGCGCGTGGGAGCTGTACGCGAGCACCGTGCTCGTGCGTGCCGAGGTGGCGGCGTGACCCACGACGAGTACCTCGCGGCGGCCGGCGTCTCGCAGTCGCAGCTGAAAGACCTCGCGGTCTCGCCGCTGCACTACCACGCGCGGCACGTCGCCCGGACGGCGCGGCGCGAGGAGACGGCGGCGATGCGCTTCGGCTCGGCGCTGCACGCGCTCGTGCTCGAGCCCGCCGAGTTCGACGGCCGCTACGTCGTCCAGACGTGGGACGCGCGCACGAAGGAAGGCAAGGCCGAGCGCGACGCGGCGCTCTCGTCGGGCCGGTCCGTCCTTGACCAGGACGACGCGGGCACGCTCTCGGTGATGGCCGAGGCGCTCGCGGCGCACCCGGTCGCCTCGCGCATCCTCGCGGAGCGCGTCCACACCGAGCATCCGATCTTCTGGACCGACGCCGAGACGGGCCTGCGCTGCAAGGCGCGGCTCGACGCGGTGAGCGCCATCGGCCGGGCCTCGGCGATCGTCGACCTCAAGAGCACGACCGACGCGAGCCCCGAGGGCTTCGCGCGGCAGGTCGCGAGCCTCGGCTACCACGTCCAGGCGGCGCACTACCTCGACGGGTGGCGCGCGCTCGGCGGCGACGCGGGGACGTTCGTGTTCATCGCGATCGAGAAGGCCGCGCCCTACGCGGTCGCCGTCTACGAACTCGACACCGAGGCGCTCGCGGTCGGCGAGGCGAAGCGGCGCGGGCTGCTCGACACCCTGGCCGAGTGCCAGCGCACCGGCCGGTGGCCCGGCTACCAGACGCAGACGATCAGCCTCCCGAAGTGGGCGGCGTGAGGAGGGACGACATGGCGAACGACATGATGATGCTGGGCAAGGACCAGATCGAAGCACTCCAGGGGCACTGCACCCGCATCGCGAAGTCGGGCCTCGTGCCCGAGCACTTCGCGAAGAACCCCGCCGCGATCTACACGGCGATCTCGATGGCGAAGGCGCTGGGCGAGGTGCCCGAGACGCTCATGCAGGAGATCTTCTTCATCGGCGGGCGCGCGGGCCTGTCCGCGAAGTACATGCTCTCGCGGCTCCAGCGCACCGGCGCCATCAAGGGCACGGTCCGCTACCTCGTGCGCGGCGAAGGCCGCGGCCTCGCGGTCCGCGCCGTGGCCATCGACGGCGAGACGGGCGTCGAGGTCACCGGCCCCGAGGTGTCCATGGCCATGGCCGAGGCCGAGGGCTGGACGAAGAACCCGAAGTACAAGTCGATGCCCGAGGTCATGCTGCGCAAGCGCGCGGTCACCTTCCTCGCGCGCGACCACTACCCCGGCGCCCTGATGGGCTTCCTCACGGTCGACGAGGCCGAGGACGTCGCCGTGTCCCGCGGCGCGTTCCGCACGACCGCCGTGCGCGGCGAGAGCCCGAGCGGCTTCCTCGCGGCCGCGTCCTCGAGCGCGCACGACCCGGAGACGGGCGAGGTGCTCGACGAGCCCAGCTCCGAAGAACTCGCGGCGGTCGAGGTGGCGTCGTGAAGGTCATCACGATCGCGGGTCGCCTCGGCCGTGACGCCGAGGTCAAGTCGACGCAGGGCGGCACGAACGTGTGCCGGTTCTCGGTGGCGACCGACGCCAAGCGCAACGGCGAGAAGGTCACGACGTGGTTCGACGTCTCGATCTTCGGGAAGCGTGGCGAGGCACTGGCCCGCTACCTCACGAAGGGCACGACGGTGTGCGTCGTCGGCGACCTCGAGGCGCGCACGTTCCAGGCGAAGGACGGCAGCACGAAGCTCGCGCTCGGGGTCGTCGCGTCCGAGGTGACGCTGCTCGGCGGCGGCCAGCGTGACGAGCAGCGCGCGGCATCCCCGGCCGGTGACGGCTTCGGCGACGCGGGCAGCTTCGACTCGGGGGACGATTTGCCCTTCTGACTCCGCGCGCGGCGGTCCCTCCCCCCCTCCTACGCCGCGCGCCTCTGGCCTTGCGACCCAGACCCCTCGCCCGGGGAGAGCATGACCGCCGGGAAAGTCCGGCACTTCTACCCACCGCGAGGTGCTCAATGATCCGCTGCTCACGATGCGACCGCACCGTCTACCCCACGGAGACGACGAAGGACTACTCGCACGGCCGCCTCACGGTCGGGATCGTCATGGCCTGCAACGGCTGCGGCGCGACCGCGTGCAAGGGCGACGTGCCCGAGACGATGCGCAAGGCCGTCCAGGCGCGCGGAGGGGCGGTGCTCAATGGATGACGACACCCTCACCACGGCCGCGCGAGCGGTCGCCGAAATGGCGCAGGCGTTCACCGCGGAGGTGGACCGGCTCAACGCCCGCATCCGCGAACTGGAAGCGGAGCTTGGCACCATGGCGAAGTGCGAGCAGGAAGCCGTCGACGACAACCGGCGGCTGCGCGCCCGCATCCGCGACCTCGAAGCGCGCCCGGTCGGCGGGGCGGCGGAGATGCGGGAGGCGGCGGCGCGTCGAGTCGAGGAGCGCGAGAAGCATATCCGCGCCGAGTGCGGAGAATGTAACGTGACCCTTGAACTCCGCGTCGCAGCCCGCGATATCCGCGCCATCCCGCTGCCCACCCCATCGCCGTCCACCGAGCCCGACGCGGTGCCGGAGGGACACGAGCGGATCTGGTACATCATGAACCCCGAAGGCGGATACGCCTCGGAGGCGTACGCGCGCAGCGCGGCGCGTCGCCGTCCGGGGTACATCGTCGTCTACGCCGACATTCCTCCGC
>Ga0315903_10003518_pt1 | contig 21682 bp, 21 predicted proteins | sample LakEriMetagenome_7_FD_203524 | JGI IMG/M metagenome (GOLD analysis project Ga0315903, IMG submission 203524) | Freshwater fungal communities from buoy surface, Lake Erie, Ohio, United States - Buoy 2 MA119 | ecosystem: Environmental > Aquatic > Freshwater > Lake | place: USA: Lake Erie, Ohio... | reverse complement strand
AATGATGCCTGTTTCGCTTTCTTATGATCATAGAATAATTGATGGAGCGGAGGCTGCAAGATTTTGTCAAGATTTAAAACTTAGTCTTGGTAAAAACTTTGCTTTCAATTTATCATTTTAATAATGGTAAGTGGTTATTGCGAAGAAAAATATATTCCCGTAAAAAAAATATTTGAAAATTATTTCTTAGAACAAGAAGAAATTGGAGCTTCTTTTGCAGTTTATAAAGAAGGTAAACCATTAATAAATTTGTATGGTGGCTTTAAAAATAAAAATAACAAAAATTGGGAAGAAAATACAATCGTAAATGTTTTTTCTGCTACAAAAGGTATTTATGAAATTATTGTTTCAATTTTAATCGATCAAAATATTTTAGATTTAGAAAAACCTGTTTCTTATTACTGGGATGCTTTTAAGCAAAGTAATAAAAGAGAAATTAAACTAAAACATATTTTATCTCATCAATCTGGACTTTATAGATTTAAAGAAAAAATCACACAACAAGATTTATTGGATTGGGACAAAATAATAAATATTTTAGAAAATCAGGAGCCAGATTATCCATCTGGTGAAAAAACATATTATCATGCAAAAACACATGGATTTTTAATTGGTGAAATTATAAGAAGAACAACAAAAAAAAGTTTAGGACAATTAGTTACTGAATTACTATCAAAAAAACTAAGTTTAGAATTTTTTATTGGAGCTCCAAAAAATCAACTTACAAATATTGCTTTTCTATACGAGGATAAAATTGAAAACAAAATATCATCGGAATTTGATGCATTTAACAATCCTCAACACGAAATAAATTTTTATAATAGCGAAAATTGGCAAACTGCTGAAATTCCTTCAATGAATGGACACGGCAATGCAAGTTCGATTGCTAAAATTTATGACACTTTCGTAAATGACCTAATATTAGAAAAAAATATTTTATTATCAAAATCATCAATTAAAAAGTGCCTAACTGAGAGTGTTAGTAGAATTGATGAAAGTTTAATGTTGCCAATTAAATGGTCTCAAGTTGGTTTAATACTTCGTGGTGGGTGGTTGTTTGGAAAAAACAAAGAGTCTTTTGGCCACAATGGGTGGGGTGGGTCCTTGGGTTTTGCTGATCCAATATTAAGGGTGGGTATCGCTTATACTACAAATAAAATTAACCCCACAATGACTACTGATCAAAGAGTTATAAATTTATTAAAAGAATTTTATAAAATCGAGTCAAAGTAGTTTTTAGAAATAAATTTATTTAAAAGCTTTAAGTTTATTATATAAAACTTCAGCTATCTTTTCATGACCTTTTAGGTTTGGATGCCCATCAATTAAAAAATAATGATGTTTTTCTTTTTGAATGTATATAAATTCTAAATTTTTATAGTTTTGATACTTTTTAGGATTATAATCTTTATAATAATTTCTTCTCCATAATGCGCCAGGGGTAATAACTACATATATTTTTTTTTGATGAATCAATGGAAAATCTTTTATTACATTCATCAGCTCTCTTTCATGATCTTGCCACTGAAAATAAATTGTTTTTTGTCTGAGTTCCTGAAGGGGTATTTGAAGACTATAACGTATCATTTTTCTGATTTTCTCTAAGTTACCAACACTTTCATTAATAATCTTATCAAATAATAATTTGTTATTCTCACTTTTTTGCTTATTGTTGTATGCTATATTCTCATCAAGATCATTATCAGCGTAAAAAATAATCACTGTATCAACTTTATTTATTAAATTTGACTTTTCTAATCTTTTTAATTCTCTTGCAGTTGCATAAGAAGAAACTGCTAAATTGTATATTGGTCTTTTAATTTTTTTTTCCAAAACTGCTGAAAATACTTCATTATCATTAACTCCATAACCCATCGCAACAGAGTCTCCTACTACGGCAATTCCCTGTGAAGAAAAACTTTTTGATTTTTCTCTAAATTCACTTTTTCTACCTTCGTTATTGAAGTTTAACGTTGTCTGGAACTCAACATTGTTAAACTTACATTCAAAATTAATTTTTGGGACGTAAATTAAATCTTCATCAAAATCTACGCAGTCCTTTTTAGTCTGCCAAATAGTTCTATAACCTATTTTTTCATAAAAATTTTGCTGAAAATTTCTAAATATTGGAAGATCTATTACTTTATTTAAAGTAAACAAATATGCAGAAAAAACATATATTGTTAAAAAAATTAATATATATATTGATAAGGTTATTAAACTTATAATTAAAATTTTAGAAACTAACTTCATATATTGACAACTTAAATTAAAATTACTCAAATTTGTAATAATATTTTTAAATATATATAATAAATATTAAAGATCATATGAATAAAAATTTAGAAAAGAAAAATAATATTATTTTTGGCATACTCTTTAGTTCTTTTTTTCTTTTAATAGGAATCTATACACCTGCCTCTCTAAAAAAAATAAAGATTCTTTTTATTGTTTTAAGTTTTTTAGTGTTCATAATAACTATTTTCAAACCAAACTATTTTTCTTTTTTAAATAGACAATGGATCAAACTTGGTACTTCATTAGGAAAATTGTTTTCACCAATAATATTATTTATTATTTATTTTTTTATTATTACGCCTATAGGAATACTTTTAAGAATTTTAAATAAAGATACTATGGGTTTAAAAAAAAAGAAATCGTATTGGATTTTTAGAAAAGATAAGTTACAAGCTATGAATAAACAGTTTTAATGATTGATTTTTTAAAAGAATTTTGGGACTTCATAAAAGTTAGAAAAAAATATTGGTTATTGCCTATTTTTGTAATTCTAGTTTTATTTGGCGCTTTGGTAGTGCTGTCTCAAGGAACTGCAGTTGCACCATTTATTTATACAATATTTTAATATCAAGTGACTTCTGTCCTTGGAATTTCAGCTTTCTATCACGACAGCGCTGCAGCTATTATTATTAATGATAAAATTATTGCAGCAGCCCAAGAGGAAAGATTTACTAGAAAAAAACACGATGCAAATTTTCCAGTAAATGCCATAAATTATATTATAAAAGAGGCAAATTTAAAATTAAGTGAAATTGATTATGTTGTTTTTTATGAAAAACCTTTTTTAAAATTTGAGCGATTGATTGAAACTTATGTAAGTTTTTCACCAAGAGGTTTTATATCATTCTGTAAATCCATGCCATTATGGCTTAATGAAAAACTATTTCAAAAAAAAATAATTTTTGAAGAATTAAAAAAAATTGACAATAACTTTAATGATATAAAAAAAATAAATTTTTCAGAACATCATTTAAGTCATGCAGCTAGTTCCTTTTTTTCAAGTCCTTATCAAGAGGCAATTATTTTAACATTGGACGGAGTTGGTGAATGGGCAACCACCGCCATATCAATAGGAAAAAATAATAAAATTGATATTTTAAAAGAATTACACTTTCCTCACTCATTGGGTCTTTTGTATTCAGCCTTTACTTATTTTTTGGGATTTAAAGTAAATGGTGGTGAATATAAGGTTATGGGACTTGCACCTTACGGAAGGCCTATTTTTAAAAATATAATTTTAGATAAATTAATTGATCTTAAAGAAGACGGTTCTTTCAAATTAAATATGGATTATTTCAATTATGCAACAGGCCTTACTATGACTAATAATAAGTTTGCAAATTTTTTTAGCATAAAAAAACGTGAACCAGAAGATAAGCTTCTACAAATACATATGGATATTGCAGCTTCAATTCAAGCTGTAACAGAGGAGGTTATTTTGAAAATTACAAAATTTTTATCTAAAGAATTTAATATACCAAATTTATGCTTGGCTGGTGGTGTTGCTTTAAACTGCGTTGCAAATGGTAAAATTTTAAAACAAGGTTTTTTTAAAAATATTTGGATACAGCCAGCTTCTGGTGATGCTGGTGGTGCGCTGGGAGCAGCTCAAGCATTTTATTATCAAGAATTAAATAATAAACGTAATATTTCGAATGTAGACTCAATGCAAGGAGCATATTTGGGTCCTCAATTTTCAGACGATCAGGTTGAAAGTGAACTTAAAAATTGTGGAGCTTTTTATCAAAAATTAAACTTAGAACAAATTATAGAAAATATAGCTAAAGCATTATCTGAAGAAAAAGTTGTTGGCTGGTTTCAAGGTAGAATGGAATTTGGTCCAAGATCTTTAGGTAATAGGTCAATTATTGCAGACCCAAGATCTGAGAAGATGCAAAAAAATTTAAATTTAAAAGTTAAATATAGAGAAAGTTTTCGCCCTTTTGCCCCAGCCGTTTTATTTGAAAAAGTATCAGAGTGGTTTGATATAAATTCTGAAAGTCCTTATATGCTATTAGTAACTGATATCAAAAAATCAAAACAACTTCAAATGACGGAGGAAGAAAAGAATTTATTTGGTATAGATAAATTAAATGTCAAAAGATCAAATATACCTTCAGTTACACATGTTGATTATTCAGCTAGAGTTCAAACAGTTCATAAAGAAACCAATCCAATATTTTATAAATTAATAAAAGAATTTGAAAAGATCACCAGTTGTCCTGTTTTGGTAAATACCTCTTTTAATATAAGAGGGGAGCCAATTGTTTGTACTGTAAAAGATGCTTTTAATTGCTTTATGGGAACCGAATTAGATATTTTAGTATGTAACAACTTTGTATTGTATAAAATTGATCAAAATAATAATTTATATAAACAATACAACGATAAACACGAATTAGATTAGAAAGTTTAATTTACACTAAAACTTAAAAAGAAAGTTATTTTAGTATTGCTGGATTATTTATGGAAAATATTTTTAATAAAAAATATAATTTAACTAATGGGATTATAAGTTTTGATATAAGCGATGCCACAGCAAAAAAGAATATTGAATTTTATTCTAAGGCTCCATTTCCAAATTACACTGAGTCGGATGATAAACTTTCAATTCTAGAAAAAGGTGAAAAAAACTATCTAACCCGAGAATTTAAAAAATTTGTTGGCTTTAATAAAAAAATTTTAGAAGTTGGGTGTGGCACCGGGCAATCATCTTTGTATTTTGCAATTGGTAATAATAACAAAGTTTTTGCTTTAGATCCTACTTTAGAATCAATAAAATTAGGCTTTGATTTCTCTAAAAGAAATAACATTGAAAACATTCTATTTGTGAATGCTGATATCTTTGATGATGTTTTTAAGTATGAAGTTTTTGATTTTATTTGGACCAATGGTGTTCTTCATCATACAAAAAATCCAAGTTTAGCTTTTAAAATTATTTCTAAATATTTAAAAAAAGAAGGCTATATACTAGTAGGTCTTTATAATAAATATGGAAGGCTAAGAACGATTTTTAGAAAATTTTTGTATAAAATTTTTGGAAATTCTATGTTAAAAATTCTAGACCCATCAATAAGAAGATTTAAAAAAGGAAACAGTCAACAGACAAAAGCATGGATAAGAGATCAATATGAACATCCCAAAGAAAGTTTGCATACCTTGGATGAAGTTTTAATTTGGTTTGAAAATAATAATATTGAATTTATAAATTCAATACCATCATGCTGTTGGCTAAATTCTGATAATCAACATTTATTTGAACAAACTGTAAAAGGGTCAAAATTGACACGGTTCTTTTCGCAAATTTTTATGTTGTTTGGGAACTTAGGATCAGATGGTGGACTTTTTGTGGTTATTGGTAAAAAAAAATGAAAAATTACTTAAATCTTGAATTTATATTAGTAAAATTTCCTTTGATATTTCCACTAATATATTTTTTTATATTATCAGTAAAACCAGAATTAGAAATTTTTTTAATTTTTTTTACAATAGTGATTTTAGCTGAAACACATTTTGGTTCAACATGGCCATTTTTTATTAATAAAACTAATTTTAATTATATTAAAAATAATAGAGTTAGTTTAATAGCTGTTCCAATTATAATTGCTTTATTATCATTAATTAGTTTTATTTTTTATAAGTCAATTTTTCTCCTAATTTTTTTTGCATGTAATGTATATCACGTGACTAGACAGAGTTATGGGGTATGTAAATTATACATAAGTAACCCCCTAGAGCTAAAGTTTAATGAAATTTTTATTTATATTTATAATTTTTTATTCTTTGTAATAGGTTTTTGTAGATTTTATTTACCATTAATTTCTCAAAATCAATTAATGTCTTTAAATGCAATAATTCTAGTATCAATTCTCATAATTTTTTTAATACATTTAATCAAATTTAAATTTTCGAACGGAATTTTCCCATTTATTACAGGATTGATTATTTTTTATCCAATTTGCTTTGTTGATAATCCAGTTCACGCAATAATTATGGGAGTTACTATGCATTATACTCAATATTTATTTTTAACATTCAAAGTTTATCAAGGAAGAAGCATGGATCGTTTGATACAAATTTCAATGTCAAAATACCTAGTAATAATTATAATTTATTCATTATTAATGTCTTTGCTTTCTCTGGCTGGAAAAAGCACAAATGAAATTTTAAATTTTTTAATAATTATTCCAATCATTGGGCAAATGTTACATTTTTATTTGGACTCGCAACTATGGAAGTTTAGCGAACCACACAATAGAGAATTTATTTTGAAATATATTAAAAGTTAATTTTTTTAAATTACTTTAGTCTTGGCGGAGAGAAAGGGATTCGAACCCTTGATACCTTTAACAGTATACACGCTTTCCAAGCGGGCGCCTTCAACCACTCGGCCATCTCTCCTTTTCGTTAGATTCTCAGAAATATATCACTTACATTAACTTTATGCTGGTAATTATTCTTTTAATAATCGATCATTTTTTTATAATAGATAATCATGATAAAAAATAGAAATATTAAAAATCTCTTAAATAACCAGAAAAATGAATTAACAAATGTTCTGAATGCTTTTCTGTTACAAAAAAATAAAAATTTTAATAAACTTTGCTTTAAATCTATAAAAGCAATTAAAAATAAAAAAAAAATAATTTTTTTTGGTAATGGTGGTAGTGCTTCGGATGCTCAGCATCTTGCTACAGAATTAACTGTTCGTTTTAATAAAAATAGAAAAGCCCTGCCAGGACTAGCATTAACTACAGATACGTCAGCTCTAACAGCCATAGGGAATGATTTTAGCTTTAAATATATATTCTCAAGACAGATTGAAGCATTAGGACAGTCTGGAGATATATGCGTAGGAATAACAACTTCTGGTAATAGTCAGAATTTAGTTGAGGCAATAAAAATAGCTAATAAAAAAAAACTAATTACATTTTGTTTTTCTGGAAATAATGGTGGTAAAATAAAAAAATTTGTTAAATTTCCTATTATAATTCCTTCAAAAAATACGGCGCTTCTTCAAGTTGCAGAGATATTTTTAGGTCAAATATATTGTAATATTATCGAAGATTATTTTTATGAAAAAAAATAACAACGTTACAAAATTTTTAAAGCTTAAAAATATTAATGAAACATATAGATGCTGTAATATTAGCAGGTGGTAAAGGATCAAGAATAAAATCCTATCTTGACAAAAATCCTAAACCTTTAATTAAATTAGGAAATAGAAGTTTTTTAGAATACTTAATTAATAATATCTGTAAGTACAATATTAGAACAATTTATATTTTAGCTGGTTACAAAGGAATTAAAATTTACAAAAAATTTAATAACAAAATAATAAATTTTGTTAAAATAAAATGTATTATTGAAAAAAAACCTCTAGGAACAGGAGGTTGTTTACATTTAATTAAAAATAAAATTTCAAATAAATTTTTAGTTTTTAATGGCGACAGTATATTTGATATTAACATTAATGATTTTACAAAAGTAAGAATGAATAAAAATAATATTATTTTGGCCCTTAGAAAAAACACTAATTACTCATCTAATACTAAGCTAAGTAATTTACATATAACAAAAAAAAAAAGAGTAGAATTTAAAGAGAACTCAGGAATAATGAATGGTGGAGTTTATTTTTTTAATAAAACAATTTTTAAGAATATAAAAAATAAAAATATTTCACTAGAAGATGATATTATTGAAAAAGCAATTAGAAATCATCAAGTAAAAGGTTTTTATTCCAATAACTTTTTTCTTGATATTGGAACTAAAAAAAATCTACTTTTAGCCAAAAAAAGTATACCCACATATTTTTATAGACCAGCAATTTTCTTAGATAGAGATGGAACTATAAATGAAGATAAGGGTTATGTGTATAAAATAAATGATTTTATACTAAAAAAAAAAATTAAAAAAGTTCTGGAGTTTTTTTCTAAAAATAATTATTATCTTTTTATCGTTACTAATCAGGCAGGTATAGGACATGGTTTTTATAGTATTGAGGACTTTATAAAACTTCATAAATTTATAAAATCTAATTTTATTAAAAAAAATATTTTTATAAATGAAGTTAAGTTTTGTCCTTATCATCCCAAAGCAAAAATAAAGAGATTTAGAAGACATAGTTTTTTTAGGAAACCTAACAACTCAATGATTAAAGAAATTCTTAGAGACTGGGACATAAATATTAAGAAAAGCTTAATGATAGGTGATAAAAAAATTGACCAACAATGTGCTGAACGAAGTAAAATTAAATTTATTTACTATAGTAAAAATATTCTTTCAGAAGTAAGAAGGTTAAAAATACATTAATAATTATTTTGTATTTTTAAGTTGCTGTAGTTAAATACTTCGATCATTTCTTTTATACCTAAATCTAAGGATGTTTTAGCCTTAAATCCTATGCTTTCAATTTTTTTGTTACTAACAAAATAATCTCTTTGATCTGGATCTTTAACTCCATAAATAATTTTTACTTTTAAAGCTTTAATATATTTTTTTATTTTCTCAGCTAATTGCAACTTGGTGATGTTTGCAGAGGAGAGGCCTAGATTGTAAATATTTCCTCTCATTTTTGAAAAATTATTTATTGCAAATATTATACCATCAACGACATCTGACACATGAATAAAATTCCTTCTAAAATTTGGTTCAAATATTTTTAATGACTTATTTGTAATTGCTTTATAGACAAAATTGTTAACTAATAAATCAGTTCTCATTCTGTAGGAATAACCGAAAACAGTTGCCAGTCTGAAACATACAGAGTTTCTATGTTTTAAAATTTCTATTTCTGCCTCTGCTTTAGTTTTTCCATATAAAGAAATTGGTTTCAACAAAGAATTTTCATCACAAAATTTATTTTTCTCACCAACCCCATAGCCAGAATTGGAATTCATAAAAATTATTTTTTGTTTTTTTTGAATTTTTTGTACTAAAGATAAAATTGCATTATAATTTATAGCAATAGCTAATTTTTTATTTTTTTCACACAGAGGCGCTCCCACTAAGGCTGCTAAAGGTATGATAAATTCAAATTTATTTAAAAATTTTTTATTAAAATATTTGTTTCTAATATCTTTTTTTATTAATTTAAAATTTGTATGAAAAAATAAATGATTTAATGAATTTTTTGAATATATTAACTTATCTACAACAGTTACTTTATGACCTAATAACACAAGTTTGGTTGCTAACATTGAACCAATGTAACCAGCTCCTCCTGTTATCAAAATTTCAGCCATGTTTTTTATTCTAAGGAATTTAAAATATTACAAATTTTTTTTATTTTTTTTATTTCTAAAGAAGGATAATTTCCAATGTAATAGCCAAAAAAATGTACGTGTTCTACATTTTTATAGTTTTTGAAATTAATGCTTTTTAAATACTTTTTTAAATATGGCTGTCTTAATTGATTGCCACCCCCAGCATTTCCCCTTCTAAACTCGATTCTATTTTTTACCATTAGATTCTCTAATTTATCTCTCATCTGAAAAGAAGCTTTTTTTAATATTAATGGAAATGCATAATTAGAGTTTCCTTCTAGATTAAAATCAGTTTTATAAATATTTGGATCTAAATTTTTTAAAAATAATTTAAGATTCTTACTTCTTAATTTATTATTATAATCCAATCTTTTTAATTGATTTAATCCGATAATCGCTGAAATTTCATTATTTCTCATATTAAATCCTGGATACATAAAAATAAACTTTGGAGATAAATCGCTATATTTTTTTATCATTTTTTTCTCGAAAATATTATTTCCTGACTCTCTTACCATCCCATGAGACCGTAGCATTCTAATTATTTCGTAAATTTTTTTATTATTTGTACAGATCATGCCCCCTTCAATTGTTGAAAGATGATGAGCATAATAAAAAGAAAAATTAGAAATTTCCCCAAAAGACCCTAATTTTCTACCTTTAAATGTCGCTCCATGAGATTCGCAAACATCTTCGATAAGTAAAATATTTTTTTTTTTTAAAACTTTTAATAAATTATTTGACAGTCCATTAAAACCTTGTGCATGTGTCATAAAAACTGCTTTAGTTTTCTTATTTAATGATTTTAAAATATGAGCTTCATCCATACAAAGATTATCAAGATTAATATCTACAAAAACTGGTTTGAAACCGTTGTTAATTACAGAAACAATGTCAGAAATCCAAGTTAGTGAAGGCACTATTACCTCGCCCTTTTCTCCATAAATAATTTTTAAAGATAACATAGTTAAATAATTAGCGGATGATCCTGAGTTTACAAAAATACTATATTTAACACCAAGCCATTTCGACCATTTTTTTTCGAATTCTAAAACTTTCTTAGATTGTGTTAAAATAATATTTTCTTTGTTTAAAAAAATTTTAACTTTTTTTAGATCTTGTAGCTCAATATTATTGAACATTAATTTATGTTGAAAACTATTTTTTTTAATAATCATTTTTTAAAAATTATTTCAGATCCTTTGTTTTCAAAATCAAATTTTAATCTATTTAACTTATTATCGAATTTACTTTTAAATAGCTTATGTTTATTTTTAGGAACATAAAATAATATAAAGCCGCCACCTCCTGCTCCTAAAACTTTACCACCAAGAGCTCCAGATTTAATTCCATAATCATAAATATCATCAATCTTACTATTTGATATTTTATTAGATAAAGTTTTTTTAATAATCCAACTTTCATGTAATAATCTACCAAGTTCGTCTATAGATTTTAAATTAAAATGTTTTTTTGCCTCTATTGCAATATCAACTATTTTTTGCACATTATTTTTTTTTATATTATTAATTTTATTAATAAAGGTATCAATAATCCTCGTTGAGGTTCTTTGAACTCCAGTAAAATAAAGAAAAAGATTGCTTTTAAATAAATTAATGAAATCTTGATCCTGACTTAATTTATTTACTTTAAAAGTACCTCCCGGAAAAAATTCAATAATATTTAACCCTCCATAAATAGAGCAGATATGATCTTGACATCCAACACTTTCTTTTAGAATTTTTTGTTCAAAAAAAATGCTTTTAAGCGCCAATTCTTTTTTTGTTATTTTATTTTTCAAATTAATTATTGCATTCATTAAACCAACTACAAAAGCGGAACTTGATCCCATCCCAGACTGCGATGGCAATTCTCCATTATAATGAATCTCAAAATTATTATTATAATTAAGATATTTTGCTAGTTTAGGAACAACAGGATGTTTAATGTCATTAAGATTATTAACTTCCTCTAATTTTGAATACACTAAACGATATTTAATATTAAAAATATTAAGCATATCTCTTACAGAAATATAAATAAATTTATTTATAGAGGTGCTTATGACTAATCCATAATTTTTATTATGCCATGAAGGAAAATCAGACCCGCCACCAAAAAAAGATATTCTATAAGGAGTTTTGCTAATAATCATTAAGAAAAGATTAACTTTTTTTAATTAAACTTATATTTTATTCGTAAATATTTATTATTTCTCGTTATAATAATCACCATACTCCACAATTATAGTACTTTTTCCATCTTTTCTATTTAATGCCTTTTTATAACTTGGAATAATTAACTTTGCATTGTCTAAACGAATTATATCTATGTTTAAGCAAATCTTTCTTATAGCATTAGTAAAATCACCTACATGCTGACATTGGGGATGCAGTGGTCTCTTTGAACCAATGCCTGTTCTAATTATCATTTTAGTAAAAAATTTGTTATTTGACATTGAAGAAATTTTATCAATGTGATTAACTAATTGATTCATTCCATACATCATAAAATTCCATCTTGGAAAAATACTAACGGGTATATAACCCTCTAATGCCAATCCTAAAGTCATACCCATTTGCATTTCTTCTGCAACCGGTAACTCTAATAGTTTAGATTTTTTGATGCCATGAAGAGTCTTACTCATAGCAGTTCCTTCATACTCAACCGCTTGCCCAATAAAAATTATTTTTTCATTTCTTGAAAGTAAATTCATTGCTTTTTTTAAATTTAAAAAATATTTCATATATTTATTTTTTAAAACTGCACTCTTACACCTGCTCCAGCGTGTGGATATTTATTTTTATATTTATAATAAGTAATAAATTTTTTATTATTAAATTTTTCAAAAGTTAATATTTTTTGTCTCCAAGCTTTTCTTGTGTTTGTGCACACTGACTGATTATTATCTTCTATTATAAAATGTATAGGCAAATTAAAGTTTATAGCATATTTAATACATTCATGAGCAATTCCTGTTTCTGAAGTCATATCTCCGATAAAACAATAAACTTTTTTTTTACTTTTATTTTTTTTAATCGATAAAGCAGCACCTAATGCAATTGGAAGAATCCCCCCTACTATTGCAGATGAGTAAATTCTATACTTAGGAAAACACAAAGATATAGATTTGCCTTTTATAATCTCTTTTTCTAAAATCAAAGAAGGAACACCTTTTAATAGGCAATGATAATGTGATCTCCAAGAACAAAATATCCAATCTTTTTTTTTAATTTTTTTGAAAAATTTGATTAAAAAATCTTCGTTTCCATAAGTTAGATGCACGGGCGATCTTATAAGTCCCTTGTTAAAATAACTTGCTATTTTTTCTTCAAAATCGATTAATAATTTTTTAAATTTCATAATTTTATTAAAAATTTACTAATTGTATAATTTTCTTTTAATTTTTACGGAGAGCATTTGTTTTATATTAGAAACTGCTTTATCTCCAAATTTTTCTAAAATTCTTCCTAAAAACTCCGGATTTGAATGATACTCAATAAATTTTTCATCCCTAATTTTTAATATCTCTCCTGCTGATAGATTTTTTGTTGGTAACGGTTGCGAATTGTAAGAATGAAAAGAATAGCCTTCATAATCTTCTGGTAATTCGATATTATTATCTATTGAATATTTATAAAGATAACTGCCTGGCAAAGCCATTGCTGCATAGGTGTTCCATCCCCTGGTGCAGAGCTCTTTGCTTAATTCAAAAGTTTTATTTATTGTATCTCTTGTATCGCCTGTTAAACCATAGATATAATTTGCCATAACATCTATATCAGCTGACTCGACCATTTTAACAATCTTTCTAATATCGATATCCTCAAATTTTCCTTTCGAAATTTCCAGCCTTATTTTTTTATCTGAACTTTCAATTCCAAGTGCAAGCCATTTTATACCAGCTTTTCGAACCAATTCTAAATTTTCTTTTTTTTTAATTGTGTCAATCCTAGAATAAGCCCAAAGTTTTAAGTTATCATTTTTATTTCTTTCTTTAAGTAGATTACAAATTGGTAAATAATGCTTTGGATTAAGTAAAAACATTTCATCTACAATTCTAATTGTTTTAACCCCATAACTGATTAATTTATCAAATTCTTTAATAATAAATTCTGGGGACCAAAATCTCATGCCACTATAGTTCCCTGCAACACCAATTTCTTGTTCATCATTTCTGTTAACAATATTAATCATGCAAAATTCACATTTAAACTGGCATCCAAGTGAAGTTTGAATAGCAGCATAAGGTGTTCTGTGTTCTTCATTATACTCAGCATGCCACATAGGCGATCTATACAAATCAAAAGGTTTTTTATTATATGGTAAAAGATCCCAGGCGTATCCCGGCATATCCAAATCCATCCTTGATTGAGGCACAACCTTTTCTGCCTTATTAAAAATAATATCATTATTTAAATCTCTAAACACAATTCCATTTATTTTTTTTAATTTTTCCTGATTAAGCGCACCTAACCCCCCCCCCGCCCCCCCGTTTTTTTCTTCAAAACTATTTAATTTTAAAACATTCCATAAAGCATAAACACCTTCATTTGAAAAAACAAAATCAATATCTTTTTCTTTTTTTAAAGTTTCAATCGGCAATGCTTGCACGTGTGAACCTATAAATGAAATTACATAAGATTTATCATTATTTTTCAAAAATTTTGCTAGACGAGTAGCTCCGCTCATATTAGTTGTTCCGGCATTAACATTCTGTCCATAAACAACAAAACATAATAGTCTTGGATTTAATTTTTTTATTCTTTTATAAGCGTCCTCATCTTTAAGATTTTCTGCCAAACAGTCTAAAATTGCTACTTTATAATTTTGAGAACGACAACTCTGTGCTAGAAGTAAAGACCACGTAGGGGTTTCAATAGCAGAGTACTTGTTTGACAGTTCTTGGTAAATACCATTGCTATTATTAGGGGTTATAAAAAGGACATCAATCATAATGTAGATAGTATTAATTAAACCAAACTAAATATTTTTTTGAAGAAAACTTTTGGATGAATGAATTTATAGTAAAAAGCATTTAATAATTTTAATTTTTTTTTAATTTGATTTTTTGTTAAACTGTTAATTTGATCATTTAAATCTTGAGGACTATCAACAATTAACATCATATCTTTGAAGTTTTCATCAAAAACATCATATGGCCTTGAGTTTTTATCGCCCATGAAGAAACTATTTAAGTATTTAAAGCGATAAAATCTATTTTTTAGAATAAACTTATCTATGAAATTATTAGGTTTTTTAGGTTGCCAATAAACTGGAATACAACCTGCTGCTATAGCTTCAGATATTCTTCCAGCATATCTTCCTTGGTTGTAATCAAATTTGTTAAATGGATTTTTTTCATACAAGCCTGCTCTAGTACAAAAATAAAATTTTGATTTTATTAAAACATTTAGATATGAAGAATACTTATTAAAAATTGATTTTTTAAAATTTAAGAATCTAAAAAAAGTCAAATATTTTTTTCCATAACATTTTAGAAAATTATAAATAAAACTAACTCTAAAACTTTTTTCACTACCTAAATAAGAAATATCATAACGCCTATTTTTAAAATTTAAAAGAGAATTTTTCGAATATTTTACTATAGGAAAAGAATGAATATAATAAAATTTATTTTTTTTTATATTTTTATTTGCCCAATCAACGTAATGTTGATCAAAAGCAAAGATATAATCAGAAAATTTTGTAAATTTAGATTTGATCTGATTATCATCAATGTCTGCAAAGAAACTTATAATTGGATGTTTATTTTTTTTTATTAAATAAATTAAAGAATCAGGATAAAGATTATTTTTTTCAATATTTGCTTCTGCTAATACAATAATGTCTTTTTTTTTTAAAATATTTACAACATATTTGTAATTTACAATTAAATTTTTATCAAATTTTAAAGTAAAATATTTATAACCGCAGTATTCAATAGATTGTGTAATAAAATTATAATAGTCAGACTCTATATTGGAGTTTAATCTATACTTTGAAATCAATAATAAAAATTTAATTTCTTTTTTCAAAAACATTATATTCTGAACTTACTTATTTTTAATTCTATAAAATGAATTATTGTTTAGTATAGAATTAATTAATCCATCAATTTTTGCTTTAGAAGTAATTATTTTATTTTTTTTAAAAAAAATTGAATAAACAATTATTTTAAAAGTATGTAAAAAAAACTCTTTTAATGCAAAAAGTAAAGTTGAAGTGTATTGTCTATATTTTTTTCTAATATAATAACTAGACCACATATAGTGCCAATTTCGAAAATAATCTATAGAAGAATGAATGCTTTCATCATGTGAAGAAAAGCCTGCATGATTTAGTCGAGCCTTAAAAACTTTTATAACTGCGTGATTATCAAGTCTCATTCTTGCACAAATATCCATATCTTCCCAATAACTAAAAATATTTCTATCCCAACCGCCAATTTTTTTTAAAAAAGATCTTTTAATAAGCATAGCTGTTCCAGTTACTCCATCTACACAAAAATCTCCCTCTGGTATTTTCTTGTAAATTTCAGTGTTCATATTTTTTTCATTGAAAATAATTCTCTTTTTTTTTTTATCAATATTTAAAGTTTTATGGTCGCCATCTAAAATATATTTCTTGGCGTGATAAGTAATTGGGCTAAATATTCCTGCGGTAGGATATTTAATTGCAGCTTCCATCAAATTATCTAAACAATTAGATTCAAGAACAACATCCGGCTGAGTTGTAAACATGTACTCTGTATTAATAATATTAAGACCAAAATTATAAGCTCTTGGTATTCCTAAATTTGCTTTTGATACAATGTATTTAGTATTTGGATAAGCATTTTCAATTTCTTTTTTACAATTTGATTGGCCACTATTGTCAAAAATTATAACATTATATTTACTAGGAATGCTATCTAGACAACTTTTAATTCTATTTTGGGAATAATAAGTAACTATAAACACTGTACAAAGATCATTATAATTTAAATTCATGCTTTTATTCTAAATAAATAACAATAAAAGATAAACAATAATGCCAATTAAAAATGTTGCGATCATAGGATCCAATTTTGGAATTAATGGATATTTACCAGCAATAAAAAAAAATAAAAATTATAAAATTGCACTTATTTGTTGTCGCTCAGAAGAATCGTTATTAAAACTTAAAAAAAAATTTACTAAAATTGAAATATCTAAAAATTGGAGAGATGCTTTTAATAAGAATATTGATCTTATTATTTGTTCAACAATTCCTAAAGTTCAAGATAAAATAATTAATTATAATTTTAAAATAAAAAAAAATATTATTTTTGAAAAACCAATATCAAATAATTACAAAAAAAGTTTGTCAATTTTAAAAAAATTAGTAAAATATAAAATCAAATGTGAAATTAATTTAACTTTTTTAAATCACAATTTATTTATTAAATTAAAAAAAATCATCGATAACAATAAGCTTGGTGCAGTAAAAAAAATCTTTATAGATTGGAGTCTAAAAAATAATAGCTTATTAAAAAAAAAATACTCATGGAAAATTGACTCAAAACAGGGTGGAGGAATAAAAAATATTTATCTAATACATATTCTAACATACTGTTATTTCTTCTTTAATAATTTTAAAATTATTAGTAAAAAATTAAAAGCTTTTAAAATATCTAATAAAAAAATTGTTACTAATGTTAATTTAAAAATTCAAACCAATAAACAAGCTAAGGGAAGTATAAAATTAAATTGTTTAGGAAAAAAACACCAATCACATAAAATTAAAATAATATTTTCAAAAGGTTCTATTGAGCTCATCAATAATTCTAGGGATTGGACAAAAAATTTTAAATTAACTGTTTATCGTAAAATGCAAAAAAAAAAATTTCTAGATAATAATTGTTATAACGATGGAAGATCTAAACAGATATCAAATTTACTAAAAAACTTTACTAAAGATAATAACTATATAAATCTGGAAAGATGTGTTAATGCGGAAAGGTTAATTCAAAAAATATAATAATATTTATGAAAAAAAAAATAATTCATAATTTTAAAAATGGTAAAATATATATATGCCAAGTATGTAACTCGAAGAATTTAACTAAAATAATAAATCTTGGAAATCAACCTTTGGCAAATTCATTACTACAAAATAAAAGACAAGAGAAATTTGTAAAAAAATACCCTTTGAATATAATTGCCTGTAAGAATTGTACTTTATTACAATTAGATTACATCGTAGATCAAAATAAAGTCTATCATAAAAAATACCCTTATCTTCCTGGGATTACTAAACAGGTAGATATTGAACAAAAAGAGTTTGCAGATGATGTTTTAAAAAAAATTCCATTAAACAAAAATGATTTGGTAATTGATATTGGAAGTAATGATGGAAACTTATTAAAACATTTTAAAAAAAAAATTAAAGTTCTTGGGGTGGAACCTACAAATATTGCAAAAATTGCTAATAAAAATAAGATTAAAACAATTCAAAGTTTCTTTAATCCTACAACTGCAAATTTAATAAATAATAAATATGGTAAGGCAAAAATTATCACAGCCACCAACGTATTTGCGCATATGTCTACCCTTGGAGATGTAATGAACTCGATATGCCTTTTACTTAAAGAGGACGGTTTTTTTGTATTTGAAAATCACTATATAATGCCGATAATTAATAATGTTCAGTATGATACATTTTATCATGAACATATTAGAACTTATTCTTTATTGTCCCTACAAAAATTATTTAAAATTTATAACTTAAATCTTTATGATGCTAAAATAGTAAAAAGATATGGTGGCAGCATAAGATGCTTTGTTTCTAGAAAAAAAATAAAAAGCTCTAAAAATTTAAATAAGTTACTAAGGATAGAAAAAAATAAACTAATTAAAAACTTTAATCAAACATACAATAACTTTAAAAAAAATATTTTAAATTCTAAAAAAGAGCTAATTAAGCAAATATCTAAAATTAAAATTCAAAACAAAACAATTGCTGCAAAATCATGCCCAGCAAGAGCTGTGGTATTGCTAAATTACTGTAATATAGATTATAAACAAATAGATTATATTGCTGAACAACCTACGTCTTTAAAACTAAATAAATTTATTCCTGGTACAGGAATAAAAATAGTCGATGAAAAAACTTTACTTAAAAAAAACCCTGACTATTTACTTCTTTTAGCGTGGCATATCTCTGAGGGTATAATAAATAAATGGTCAAAAAAAATTAAAACAAAGTTTATTATTCCATTACCAAAATTAAAGATAATAAAATGAACTCTGAAAAATTTTTTTTAAAAAATGATATTGATACAATTATAAAAAGAATCTTGCGTGAATCAAAAAGATTTAATGACAAAAAATTTTTGATTACTGGAGCGAATGGATTTTTAGGAAAATACTTTATTGCTTGTCTACTGGAAATAAATAAGGTCCTAAAAAAAAAAATAAAAATTTATGCAATAGATATTCAATTTGATAATTGTGAATTGTTTAGTAGTAACGCTGTTAAATGTATAAAAAGAGACATTAATACTTTTAAAGTTATAAAAATTAAATGTCATTACATTTTACACCTTGCCGGCATACCAAGTCCTAAAAACTATCATGACAAACCAATCGAAACATTATTGACAAGTATTATTGGAACCAAAACTTTATTAGACCTTGCTAAAAAAAATAAAGCTAAGTTTGTTTTCTTTAGTAGCAGTGAAATATATGGCAATCCGGATAAATTAAACATACCCACTAAGGAAACTTATAATGGAAATGTGTCTACTCTGGGTGATAGAGCGTGTTATGACGAGGGAAAAAGAGTTGGCGAGACTTTAGCATTTTTTTATAAAAAAAAATTTAAAGTTCAAACAAATATTTTTAGACCTTTTAATATTATAGGACCTGGAATGAAAAAAAGTGACTATCGAGTATTTCCAAACTTTTTTTCTGCAATTAAAAGTAATAATCCTTTAAATGTTTTTCGAGATGGAAAACAAACAAGAACTTTTTGTTATATTGTAGATGCAATGATTTTTATGTTTTTGGTAATAATAAGAGGAAAAGATATTGTTTATAATATTGGTGTTAATAAACCCGAAATAACAATGAAAAATCTTGCTAAAAAAATCCAGTATTTGGTTCCAAAAAAAATAAAGATTCGATTTAAGAGTTATCCAAAAAAATATCCACAAACTGAACCATTAAGAAGATGCCCGGATATCAGTAGACTTATAAAAGAATTCAAATTTAAAAAGTTCACTAAAATAGAAGATTCTATAATTAACTTTTATAAATGGTCCCAAAGATACTATTAACTAATTAAATAATTTTGTAAAATTAGTTATAGATTTATTTATTTTTTTTTTGTCAAATTTTCTAGATATAATTTCTAAAGAGACTGATCCAGCATAACAGTGATTTTTCAAAATTTTGATAAAACGTTCGTTATATTTACTTGGATTAGTAAAGAAATTAAAATAAGGCTCAGAAATTTGGACATTATCAATTAAATCTAAATTATTAATAAAATAACTCTTGCTCAATTTTGATTTAAAAAAAATCCCACTATCAAAATTTATTTTGATAAACTTGTTTTTAAAAGATCTTACAATTTTACATGTTTGACTAAATTTATAAAGATAATTTGAATTATAAATCATTGGAATAGTCTCAATACAAAAAATAATATTATTTTTTTCTAATAACAAAATTATTTTTTTTATAAATCTTTTAAATATAATATTTGTATATTTTATAGTATGCTCATCTCTATTCCTAAACTCGGAAGAGCCAAAAATAATTTTATTACAATGCAATATTTTGCACAATCTAATAATTCTTTTAAAATGAGTAATAATTTCATTATCATTTTTTATAAAGTCATTTAATAAAGAGAAATTCTTTTTGTAAAAAATACCTTGTATTGCATTAATTTTTAAATTTTTTCTTACAATTAAATTGTAAAATTTTTTACACTCTTTTTCTGAACCTTCCCAATCTTTACTTATATTTAATGGTGCTACATCGAATCCTTTTATATTTTTAAAATTGCTTACTAAATTTAAAAATTTTCTAGAATTTATGTTATCTGAACATAAATTTGATATGTAAAGATTACTCATTTTTATTAATTTTCAAAACTTCAATAAAAGCTTCTTGAGGAATATCAACGCTTCCGAATTGTCTCATTCTAGCCTTTCCTTTTTTTTGCTTTTCCAAAAGTTTTTTCTTTCTATCTCTTGCCCCGCCACCATGTATTCTACTAATAACATCTTTTCTATAACCAGATATTGTCTCTCTTGCTATAACTTTTCCACCAATAGCTGCTTGAATTGGTATTTGAAATTGATGCCTAGGTATTAAATCTTTTAATCTTTCGCACATTAATCGTCCTTGCCTTACGGCAAAATCTTTATGAATTATCATGGATAACGCATCAACCATTTCCTCATTTACCAATATCGATAATTTAATTAAATCACCCTCTCTATAATCACTAAGTTCATAATCGAAACTAGCGTAGCCACTAGAAATAGATTTTATTTTGTCGTAAAAATCAAAGACAACTTCGTTTAATGGCAATTCATAAGATAGTACTGCACGATTTCCAGAATAACTTAAACTTTTTTGTTTTCCTCTTTTCTCTTCACATAATTTCATAATTGAGCCCAGATATTCATCTGGAAGAATTATTGTTGCGTTAATCCAAGGTTCATTAATAGATTTAATAAAATTTGGTTCTGGCATATTAGCTGGGTTTTGAAGATCCATAACTGTGCCATCATATTTGTCAATTTTATAAACAACGCCTGGAGTTGTGGTAATTAGATTTAAATTATATTCGCGGTCTAATCTTTGAACAATAATTTCAAGATGAAGAAGTCCTAAAAAGCCACATCTAAAACCTAATCCTAAGGCAGCAGAATTCTCAGGCTCATAAACAAAGCTAGAGTCGTTTAGTTTTAATTTTGCAAGACTGTCTCTTAATAAATTGTATTCGGTACTATCAACTGGGAATAATCCGCAAAATACCACTGGCTTACTGGGCTTAAATCCTGGTAATGGCTCTTTTATAGGATTTGAATAATCAGTTATCGTATCTCCAATTTTTGTATCAGAAAGATCCTTGATGCC
>Ga0315903_10003517_pt1 | contig 21685 bp, 17 predicted proteins | sample LakEriMetagenome_7_FD_203524 | JGI IMG/M metagenome (GOLD analysis project Ga0315903, IMG submission 203524) | Freshwater fungal communities from buoy surface, Lake Erie, Ohio, United States - Buoy 2 MA119 | ecosystem: Environmental > Aquatic > Freshwater > Lake | place: USA: Lake Erie, Ohio... | reverse complement strand
ACATCCTGACCAACCTGCAGGTCTTCGTAGCCACGGTTCTCCACTGCGGTGTGGTGGAAGAACACGTCTTCCCCCTGCGCCTGCGAGATGAACCCGAACCCCTTCTCCTGCACAAGCTTCTTGATCTTACCCACCGGCATTGAAACGACTCCTCCGCACATTCATCGAACGAATACGAGGCCGGGGCATGTGCGGAACCACCGACCCGCGCCGCCGCTTCAGCACCACGTTTCGAGGTCGTGGCCGCATCGAGCCTTGCGGTACGTCCACGGCACTTGCCGCAGACACGTCACCCGACTGCCTCGAAACCCGGGGTCTGACGCTTGGGATCCGCCCCCCCGCCGCAACAGTCTTCAGACGCTCACTCGCCGCATCCTAAACACTCTTCATTCTGAGAATCAAGTTCCAACTGGTTGAAAAACCGGAAATTTCAGATATGCACCTCGAAATTCTTGTGAAGGCTGCCGCAGAGGGCTGTCACGGTTAACGTAACCGTCAGCCTGCCCCAAGCCTTTTGCCAGTCGAGAACCCGTGGGAGCTGTTTTTCACTCTGGGGGTATTCCGGGGAGTCGGCAGCGGTCTTCGTAAACTCACCTGCGGAAACCTTCATAGCCCATGGGGATCCGAGGGCGATCCGATTTCTTTGCTCCAGATGCCTGTTGCCGTCGGCCATCCAAACCGAAGTACTCCAATCCAATCGTCGGTGAGGCCCCGGTCCGTTCAGAGACATTGAGGCCTCTGGCAGAAGTCACCAGGGGGAGTTCGCCGCCCGATTGGTGCCCCATGGATTGGAGGGTTTAGCCCCGAGAACGATCGAGTGCTCCCAGCAGATCAGCAATCAGATCATCCGCGTGCTCGATACCAACGGAGACCCGCAGAGTCTTGTCGGTGATTCCGGCTCCCCGGCGGGCCGCCGCCGTCATCGATGCGTGACTCATCGTCTCCGGATGCTCGATCAGCGATTCAATACCCCCCAGAGACTCGGCCATCGCATAGAGACGAGTCGTGGTCATCACCTTTTCCGCCTGGGCTCCCCCTCCTTTGACGTCGAAGCTCAACATCCCTCCGAACCCTTTCATTTGTTTCTTTGCCAGGGCATTGTGCGGATGGTCGGGCAGACCGGGATAATACACCCGCTCGACGGAGGAATGGGATCGCAGGGCCTGGGCAACGGCGAGTGCGTTTCGCTGGTGGACTTCCATTCGGGGACCGAGAGTCTTCACCCCCCGCAAAACGAGCCAGGCGTCGAATGGGGAGCAGGCCAGTCCCAGAGCATTCACGATGTATCCGATCCGTTCGGCGTGCGCTTGATGGCGGGTGATCACTGCCCCTCCGACCACATCGGAGTGCCCATTCAGGTATTTGGTGGTCGAGTGCATTACAATGTCGACACCCTGCTCGAAGGGACGCTGAAAATAGGGAGACATAAAAGTGTTGTCGGCGATCGAAATGGCCCCCGCCTCGCGGGCGATGGCTGCCAACACCTCCATATCCACGAGGTTTAACAGGGGATTGCTGGGAGTTTCCAGCCACAAACCCTTGGTTTGCGGTGTCAGCGCCCGCCTCACATTGTCGGGATTCTGCATGTTGACAAACGAGAATCTCAGGCCGTACTCCGTGAATGGAACGTTGAACAGCCGGAATGTCCCGCCGTAAATGTCGTGACCGGCAATAATATGATCACCCGGTTTGAAGAGGTGCATGCAGGCGGTGATCGCCGACATCCCTGTCGAGGTCGCCCGGCAGTCGATGCCCCCTTCAAGAGAGGCCAGGTTTTCTTCCAAGGCCCGGCGGGTGGGATTGCCGCTGCGTGTGTAGTCGTATCCCTTGGTTTTTCCGAGCGATTCGAAGCGGAAAGTCGAAGTGGGATAGATTGGTGTGATGCAACTGTTATACGAATCGTCCTTGTCAACACCGACGTGTACACATCGGGTTTCGAAACGCTGCTGAGAATAATCGTTAGCCATGGAGGAGAGTGCCTCGGGTTGCCAAGTGTTGGGACGCAATGCCCGGGTGAGGGGACGAGAGTTGACCCGGGCGTTTTTGGTGTCCGAAGGAAGTCTTGGGGAAGTTTCAGAAAACGAACTGCAGCGGCAGTGCGCACTGAACGCTGAGCGTCAAGCAGAATGAGCAATTCCGGGTTCGGCTGCAAGTTCGGGCGGCAGTCTGGATTGAGAGTGCTGGGGTGGAGGCTCCGTCCCCCCGGGACATTCCACAATCTGGGTTCGGGAGCGATGCCCGATCCAAGGGTGATTGCAGGGCCGACCTCCAGCGTGTTACTCTCGGCCTGCCAGGAGGCCGAGAGCCCAAACTCCGCAGTTCCTCCCCGGGTTCCCTTTCATCTCCTCGTCCGTCCCACCCCGCTTCGAACATGTCTGCCGCTCCCGCATTTATCGTTCTGCACTCTGAAGACAACATTGCCGTGGCGGCCCAGAACTGTCCCAAAGGGACCAGCTTTGCTGCTGCCGGCCAGAACGTTGCGATCCGCGAGCCGATCGACCTGGGTCATAAGGTGGCAACCCGTGATATTCCTCGGGGGGCCCCCATCAAGAAGTTCGGACAGACGATTGGGTTTGCGACAACCGACATCTCCTCCGGCCATTGGGTCCACACCCACAACTGCGGGGCAGGGCCGCTGAGCCTTGATTACGCCCATGCAACCGAGATTCCTCCCGATCCAAAGCCCATTCACGGTCGTACCTTTCAGGGGTACCGACGGGCCGATGGCCGGGCCGCCACCCGCAACTACATTGGAGTCATCTCGACAGTCAATTGCTCGGCGTATACTTCCCGGCTCATTTCCCAGGCGATCACCCCGGAGCTTTTGGCCCGTTTCCCGAATGTCGACGGGGTTGTACCGATCGTCCATAAACATGGCTGCGCGATGCAATATGGCGGGCCTGATCACCTCCAGCTCAACCGCACGCTGGCGGGCTTTGCAAAGCATGCGAATATTGGGGCCTATTTGATTGTGGGTCTGGGATGTGAGACAGGTCAGGCCAGTTTTCTGGCGGAGAAAGAGGGATTGCACCAGATCGAGATCCCCGGACAGGATCCCGGAAAGTTGCCTCTGATCCTGAACATGCAGGAAGAGGGAGGCATCCGCAAGACCGTCAATCGCGGGGTGGCGATTCTCAAGGAGATGCTGCCAGAGGCCAACAAAGCGACCCGGACCGCGATTCCCGTATCGGAGATCATTCTCGGGACCAACTGCGGCGGCAGCGACGGAAACAGCGGTGTCACGGCCAATCCGGCGCTCGGATATGCCAGTGATTTGCTGGTGGCCCATGGTGCGGCGAGCGTGCTTGCCGAGACCACCGAGATCTACGGCGGAGAACATACCCTCACGCGCCGGGCAATCTCTCGTGCAGTCGGCGAGAAGCTGATCGAGAAGATCCGCTGGTGGGAGAAGTACACCGCCATGTTTGGAGCAGAGATCAACAATAATCCCTCTGTGGGAAACAAGAAGGGGGGCCTCACGACAATCTACGAAAAGTCGCTCGGGGCGATCGCCAAGGGGGGAACGACCGCCTTGCGAGGCGTGTTCGACTATGCCGAACCCATCACGGCCAAGGGATTTCTGATCATGGATACACCTGGCTATGACCCGACTTCAGTCACCGGGCTTGTGGCGGGAGGATGCAACATGGTCGTCTTCACGACGGGACGGGGAAGCTGCTTCGGCTGCAAACCAGTCCCGTCGATCAAGGTCGCGACCAACACCCCGATGTACAACCGGATGGTCGACGACATGGATATTAATGCTGGTGTGATTCTCGAAGGTGCGACGGTCGAAGAGGTGGGGCGTCAAATCTTCGAAAAGATTATCGCTGTGGCCAGTGGGGAGAAGACCAAGAGTGAGGCGCAGGGAGTGGGGGACGATGAATTCGCCCCTTGGGGGATCGGCCCGACCCTCTGAGGCCCTGCTCCAACTCGCTCATGAAAAGGGTGGATTTGAGGCGGGTAGTTTCGGGTTTTTAGATGCAACGGACGATATTTCAGTTGTAGATCGTTCCAAATCTTGAGAGTGACCAACTCTGGTGACCACCGGCGGATCTCTGTCGGTGGTCACTTTGCTTTTTGGGTGGCGGTCGAGGCGACTTCGGAACCGCTCTGGTCACCGAGTAGTCGCCCACACAGGCAGACCAACTCGGTCTCGGAGAGTATCGGGGCGAAGAAACCGATTGCACCAGCCTCACGGGCGGCCCATTCCAGAGGGGCGAGTTGACTTGTGGCAATTACCACCGGATGGGCTCCGCAATGGGAGAGCTGCAGTCGGTCGAGCAGACCGAGCAGTTCTATCGGCCAACCCGACCAGTCGAGCACGCAGACACTTGCGGGCATCCGCTGAGCGAGTGCTGTCAAATCACCTGGAGATCGGCAGGGACGGATCAGACATCTCGAATCGGCAAGCGACTTTTTCAGAATGGTTTCAAGTCGCGGTGTGCGCTCCAGCACAAGGATCGCAGGAGCAAGCTGAGCCTTGGTGTTCGCAGGGCTCGTGGCGCAGTGGGATTCAGTTGTCATCGAAGTGCGGGATTCTGGCAGCTGAATACAGTTCGGAACGAATCAGTCGAAACTCAAGCCGCTGCCAGCGGTGATCGCTGGCTCCTGTCCCCAGTTTGTAGTCGATGGGTTCAATTCGCCGACCAATCACGCACTGGTCGATGGCCAGGACCGGAACTGGCACGGGCCAAGTGTACGACCATCCCGACCCCGCGGCATCGTAGGCGTGACGGTAGCCTTGCGGGGGGGGCTGCAGTTGAGTCGCCTGACGGACAGCGTTGAAGTCCCCCACCACGAGATCGGGTTGAGTTTTGGTGATGATGGCATTGACCTTCCGCAGCAGCGGGTCACGGTGGGAGCGCAGTCCTGAGGGGAGATCGAGTGCCAGCAACCGCACCGATTCCCCGGTATCGGTCTCGAAGTCAACCAGCAAGCAGTCAGAGGATGGGAGCTGCAGTCGCTTGGTGTGCAGCAATGGAAAACGGGAGGCAATCAGCAGGCTGCCACTGGCAAAAGTGTGGGGAACTTCCCAGCCCCAACTGAGCAAAAGGGTGTTCAGGCTCTGCAGGTGAAGCGGCAAGTGATCGGGATGATTCGGTGTGTACTCCGCCAGGACCAGGATGTCCGGACGCTCGCGGTCGAGGGTTGCCAGCACATTGTCCCATCCACCCATACCATGCCAGACATTCCAGTCGAGCAGGCGAAACGGACTCGTCGGATGAGAATCGGAAACGGGAATTCGGGGACGCATCCAATGGTTGTCTCGCGCCAAAACGATGGCCAGAGGCCATAAGAGAAACAAACCTGCAGCAAGGCCGAGTCGCCGGTGTCGGGACACGACGGACAGGGCCAGCAGCACGAGTCCAACAGCTACGACAACAGGAGCAGGGAGATGAAAAAAACGCTCCCACCCGGCGTACTGGTCCCGATAAATCTGGCCGAGTGACCAGGCACACCAAAGCGGTACAAACAGCGTCCAACCTGGCCCCAGGAGTAGCCACCACAAGTGCCGGCGCTGGGCAGGCGGTGGGGGCCGACGCGTGAGCATCGGCCCCGTAACGTCTGCAATCATCTCTCGTCCCGGACTGCTCACGGTGCGGAGAGAGTGACGTTGGCCTTCGCCTCAACGGCCAGGATCGCGCCGGCATCTCCGTTTCCCTGGTCGACCTTCAGCAAGATCAGATTGCGTCCCTGCTTGAGTTCAACCGGCACCTTGTCCTGGGCAGGAGCGAGGGCTCGGGTGACCTTGTTGTCGTGCACTTTTTTGCCATTCACCCAAACCTGGACGCCGTCGTCCGAGCCAATATGCAGTGTTGCCGATTGGGCCGATGCTGATTCCGCCACGACGGCGAAATAATACAAGACATTGTCCGCTGGCATCTGCACCGCTCCGGACAGCTGTCGGATGTCCAGCTGAGGAACTCCTGCGGTCCCCACTTTGGCGTCGACCCGCCGCCAGCCGATCTGCTTCATGCCAAACGTGGCGTGCCTGGCACTGAAATCGGGAGCGGAGGAAGTTGTTTCTGGTCCGAAGTCCTGGCTGCGTTGCTCGGGCCGAACGTTGGGGAAGGGGCCCAGCACCTGGAATGATGACGCGGGCACAATCGATTCCTGAAGATTGGCCAGATAGGCCAGCAAGTCGGCTGCATCTTGTGCTGTGACACTCTGCAGTACGAGTTCTGGCATGAGTGACTTGTCCTGCTTGACCAGCTCAACCACCTTCTCGCGGGGCAGGTCGATCAGGTTCCCCTCGATACTCTTCAGCAGCACATGCTGGTCATTGGCCTCCTTGAGAAACCCAGCGAACACCTTGCCACTGTCTGTCTCCACCACATAGGGATAGTACTCCGGCGCGATGCCCGCGCTGGGATTCATGATGGTTTCCAGCAGAGCTTTTCTCTCGTACTTGCGGCCAATCTGGCTTAATTCGGGACCAATGTCAGCACCCTGCCCCTTCACCCGATGACACTTGCTGCAGGCTGCGGCACCACTGCGGGCGAATACTGCTGCGCCCCGCTCGATGTTGCCGTCGAGCTTCAGAATATCGTCTGCCTTGAACTGTTGGCCGAGCGTTTTGGGACGCTGGTCGGACGGAATGTGCTTTTCAAACAGCAACCGGACATTGACGTCGGGATGATCGACGGCAGCTGCGATGGCCCGCTTCGCCTGCGGTTGAGGCAGCTTCCCGGTATCGAGTGACCGCAGAAGGAACACTGCCCCATCACTGGACTGCATCAGTCCATCGACCAGTTGGTCTCGAATAGAGGGTGTAACTCCCGAATCAGAGGCCAGCAATTTGGCTGCCGACACGGTATCTCGGATCGCAATGAGGCCATCCAATGCTCCTGTCCGCAGCGTTTCCGAGGCCGCAGGATTCGCTATCAAAAGCTGGGCCTCGGCGGCCCCGGCCTTTTCAATCTGCAGCCGCGATGCGACGCCTATCGCGGCAAGCCGACTGGCTTCGGGCGCCTCAGGGTCTCCAATGATGTCAACGATCTGTTCGCCCAGCGACGTCAGGGCGGCTTCTCCAATCACTGCCAGGGTGGCTGGAACGAGTTCGGGAGTCTTCAGCGATTCCTCGAGGGCCTTTCGCAGCTCGGGAGTCTCTCGCAGACCTTTCCAGGACCCAGGGAGGTTCCGCTGCAGTGAAGCCAGTGCGAGCCGTTGGGTGGCCACGGGAGTCGTCCCGCCCAACACCTTCAGGACCTCTTTTCCGGCATCACCACTCGCCAGACTGGAGAGTGCTGCCAGAATTGCATCAGCCGACTTCTCATTGATCCCATTCGCTGACAGCTTGCTGGCGAGGTACTTCGACGCATCCTCGGGACGCAGAATACGGGCGATGTCGATGAGCCTCGGAGTGATGTCGCCCGTCGCCTGCTCCACGACCTTCTGAAAGACCTCGGTTTGTCGGGACCGGGAGGCGATCCCGAGCGTTTCGAGCAGGTAACGGTCGGCACCATCGTAACGAGCCCAGGCCTTGAGGATCGCCTGTGTTGCCTTGGGAGAGGGGGAGGCTCCTGCCGCCAAGACAGCTTCCTTGAAGACTTCGCCATCGGGGTCATTCACCAGCGGCAGAAGCTCCTCCAGGGATGCCTCGCCATGGCGCCGAAGAATTCGAACAGCCAAGGCACGGAAGGCGGGATCCGTCGAGGCAAGTTCACGCCGGACCACAGAGCGACCTTCAACTCCAATCCGGTCAAGCAGCCACAGGGCACGGGCCTTGAGAGTACGGTCAGACCCCGAAGCAAGCTGGGTCAAACCGGAGACTGCGTCAGAACCGCTCTGCAGCAACCGCTCGCGGGCGTGCCACAATGTCGCGTGGTTAGGACTTACCAGAGCGGCCAGTGCGTCGGCATCGCTGGTGTACGGACCGGGCTTGTGCTGCCTAAGCAGCTTCTTTCCCTTGGGCACAATCCGGTAGATGCGACCTCGCTCAGGGTCGTTGTAGGCATGGCCACCCACCCCACCGTCGTACCAGTCGGTCACATAGATTGACCCGTCAGGGGCGACGCACGGATCGACCGGACGAAAGTACGGATCGGTATTGGTAACGATGTTCTGGATCCCCGCGGTGAAGCCAACGCCACGCATCCGTTGCGGTGTGTAGCTCCGGATCTCGCGTGGACCGGCGTCGCAATGGATGATCTGGTTCTGGTACTTCGGCCCAAACGCGTTCCCCTCGTAAAATGTCATGCCGCAGGGAGAACCAAAACCTGTGATCAATACGTAGGGGACAAACCCTGGCTTGTCGGCTCGCCAGTGATGGATCGGATCGAAGCTCCCATCGGGATTGCGGATGTTCTCGGGGCCGCCGAACCAGCCGTAATTCCCTCCTTCCAGAATCCAGCAGATGCGGACCGACTTCAGTCCGTCATTGTCGTTGTCGCTGCACCAGACGTTACCGAAAGAGTCAACGGCGAGTTCGACGGGGTTGCGGAAATTGACCGCAAAGTCTTCGAGCTGGGTTCCGTCGGCTTCGCAGCGGATCATGCCCCCCCACTGGAATTTTATGTGTCGGCCGTCGGGGCCGGTCACGTCGTAACCGGTGTCCCCATTGGTCATATAGAGCTTGTGGTCGGGGCCAAAGACCTGGCTGTGTGTGCCATGGTCATGATTTTTGCCACCGAATCCGGTCAGCAGGGTGGTTCGAGGACCATCAGCTTTCAGGTCGCCATTTTTGTCTTCATAGACATACAGATTGGGGGACTCGGGGACGTAGACCCTGGACCCGGCGACGCAGACGCCCATTGCGGCGTTGAGATCGCTGGCAAAGACAGTCACGGTGTCGGCCTTGCCGTCACCATTGACGTCCTCGAGGACCTTGATCTTGTCGTCGGGAGGATTCCCAACGTTACGGCGGTACTTGGTCCCTTCCGTCACCCAAACGCGGCCCTGAGTATCGACGTCGATTGCAATGGGGTTGGAAATCATCGGTTCCGACGCGAAGACCTGAACTTCAAATTCGTCGGCGGTAACAAATGAGGCCAAGGTCTCGGTGACTGGTTTTTGAGCCAGCGCGGCCGAAGAACCAATTCCGGTGAGTGCCAGTGCCAAGGCCAGCGACCGGGACGGGGACGCAGCGAGCAGCCGTAGAACGGGATGCATTCCGTACACTCCAGGCGAGTCGATGAAGCGGATTCGGTCGGGGGGCTGAAGGAAAGATCCCAGCGGGAGGTGTTCTTGCGCCGCATGTCTTTCTCGAAACCCATTCCCGGATTCTACCTCATCCATCGAGCCGGGTTAAGGACAGGCCAACCCGATGATCTGGGGATGACAAACATCAGAACGAGAGGGAGAAGCACGGCTGCCATCTCAGACTTCGCAGTACCTTTGGCCAATGAGCACCATGGGGGAGTGTTCTCCTGATTTCAACTCAGAAATTGAGTTTCGTCTGCGGTTGGGGCTCGCGCAGGATTGGAACGGGATTCGATTCTGCGGATCATTGATCGCTTCAAATGCCTGGGTTTGGATCAATTTCCTGGAAGTCAAAAGTTACCGGGCTAGGATTCGAACCTAGACGAGCAGGACCAAAACCTGCTGTGCTACCGTTACACTACCCGGTATCGCTGATCATTCGATCCCAGAATCGGGCGCGAAGATCCAATTACTCCCTCAATGACATCCTCAGAAGTCTAGCGGTTCGGAAAATTCTGGCAAGCCCGGATCGTTGAGTTCTTTGCGAGGTTCGATCCAACCTGGTTTTCAAGACAATTCTGATTAGCCGGAATTCGCAGCAGAGGTCTCCCCGGTCTTACCAGCCAGCAGGCCCTCCCTTGCATACTGAGCGGGAATTCCCCCCAGATTCCGATGGGCGATGAGTTCGGCCACGATGCTGACGGCGATCTCTGGGACGGTTTGCGACCCAATCTCGAAGCCCAGGGGAGCATGAACCCTCCGCAGGGCGTCGGCTGGGATTCCCTCATTGAGGAGGTCGTCGAAGATCAGTTTGATTTTCCGTTTGCTACCGATCATGCCCACGTAGCGGGCCGGTGTCTCGGCGAGGTGATACAACGCCTCTTCGTCATGGTTATGTCCGCGGGTCACGATCAGGCAGTACGTATTCGCATCGACTTCCAGCCCCGACAGTGCCTGGTCGACTGGGCCGACAATCAGCCTTTTCGCCCCGGGAAAACGCCCGCTGTTACAGTATTCTTCACGATCATCGACCACCCAGACATCGAAATCTACCTCCGACGCCAACTGGGCTACCTTCTGGCCAACGTGCCCTGCGCCGACGATGATCAGCCGGCATCGGCGGAGAAATGGCAGGTACGACACACCAGCCTCCACATAGGGGCGGGGACGCGACGCGAGAGGTCGCAGGGCTGTTCGGACCCCCGTGGGGAGTGGCGATATGGCCCGGCTGGCAATGATTTCGCCCGTGTCATCCAGCAGATGGCGATCACCGGCAATTCCTCCTCCGGCTCGTTCCGGTTCGAGAATCACGGCTTCGGTCACGGGAGCCCCGGCCGATAACAATCGATGCAGTGTCTGGTAATAGGAATCGTCGGTCCCGGGCCGCAGCGGGTCGACCAGCATCTTCATCCGTCCACCGCAGATCAGTCCATCATCCCAGCCATAATTGTCGTCGAGCTGGAATGTCAGCAATTCAGTCTGTCCCTCGTCGAGAAGTCGCAGGGCCCGGCGCTTGACCTCGGCCTCAACGCAGCCTCCGCCCAGTGTTCCGGATTGCGAACCGTCGGAAAAGACCAGCATCGTGGCTCCCGCCTTTTGAGGGGTGGATCCACGGGTCTCCACGAGGGCTGTGTAGGCCACGCGTTGACCAGAGATCAAGGCTTGTGAAAGGGATTCAAGAATGTTCCGCATGGTTGCCTCGCCGCAGCCTTAGATTCCCACCTCGGAAACCACTCCGGCCGAACTTTGATGCTAATCTTCCGTCACCGGAACCGCCAATGAGGTTGGCTTGGGTGGTCTCGCCTTGGGAGTCGCCGCCAAGCTTTTGTGTCATCGGCTCGCGAATCCCGACTGAATGCTGCCCACTTCGGCAGAAGTCTTTGGACATGTGAGATGGTTTGGTCGGATTGGGGTGGAACAACATGGTGCGCGTGAAAATCTGTGGCATTCGGTCACAAGAAGAGGCAGACATCGCTGTCGCCGCTGGAGCCGACGCGATCGGTATGCTGGTCGGGCAGGTCCATGCATCGCCCGACTTCATCAGTCCCGATCGGGCCCGGGAAATCTGTGGGGCCCTGGGGCCGTTTGTCGTCCCTGTTCTGGTCACCCATCTCACGGATTCGGATGAGATCGTGGAACTGGCACAGCAGGTGCCCACCTGGGCAGTGCAATTGCACAGCGACCTTTCGGGCACGGTACTGCGTCAGCTTCGCCGGAGGCTGACATCTCGAAAGCTGCTGGGAAAAATCAGTGTGGAAGGCCCCGATTCAGTAGGCCGGGCCGTAGAAGTTGCCCAATTCGTCGACGCTCTGTTGCTGGACAGTTGTGATCGAGTGACCAACCGCATGGGAGGGACGGGGTTGGTGCATGACTGGAATCTCTCGGCTCAAATTGCTCGTCAATCCCAAGTGCCTGTGATCCTCGCGGGAGGTTTGAACGCTGCCAATGTAAGCGAGGCCATTCAACTGGTCCGACCTTGGGGCGTCGATGTGAATACGGGTGTCAAAGGGGAGGAGGGGGAGAAGTCCGCGACGCGGTGTCGGCAGTTCGTGTGCAATGTGCGAAAGGTTTGCGACCACGCCTGACCTTCTTTGGAAATTGCGAACTAAGCTGAGGCGGAGATTGCAGTTCGCGCGTGGCGGCTTCGGCTAGGGACCTTTTTCGGTCAGCAGATCCAAGTTCGCATCCATCCAGACAAATCGCTGATGGAACCAGGACTTCAGGTTCCTGATCAGATCAGGATAGGTACGAGCATACGGTCGGGGGTTGGGCCAGACATACTTGCCGAGTGTAGGCCAACGCTGAAAATTCCGCTTTTGAGCGGCATCGAGCGTTTGGGCGGTCTCGTCAATCAGTCGGAAGAGCGCCGCCTCGCTCAAGATATCTTTTCGCAGCGTCAGATAGCGCTCTCGCAGGCGAGTGCGAAATGCCGGATCTTCGAACAGTCGATCCCACCAGAACGGAATTCCAGAACCGCGACGCGGATCGTCTGGAAACAGCATCCAACCGTCGCTCTTCCATACTCCTCCGTAAGAGGCGTTCCCTGTGCTGAGATCAAGGTCCCAGACCGGTCCCAGTTTCAGCCGGCCGTCCCCTGTACGATGCAGAAAGGTACTCAGAAAATAGGCGTCAACGTTTTTGAACAGTTCGTTGAGCAGGAAGTAGTCGATGAACGAGTCGCTGTCGATGAAATTGGCGTAGCCGTGCTGCGGGTCGTGGAAATCGCGGCGAGAAAGCCGTTCTTCAAACTGGCTGAAGTCATGTTGGATCCACGCTCGTTGAGCCTCATTTAACCGGCTTCCCCGAGGTGAGACAAATCCCAGGACGCTGCCAAAATCACTCGTGAAATATGTCTCGGGGCCACCAACGCGGTCAACTTTCAGCACATAGCCGCCACCAATCTGGCCTGAATCGCCCGTCCGCAGTCGAGGCACATCGACTCGATCCTTACCCCGCTTGATGCTCTCGACAAGCAGATAAACCCCAACGTACTGTCCTTCCAGATCCCCTTCACGTTCGCGGACGAAGGCCTCGGCGAACCGTGTGCGGGGCGCATATTGCCCCATCCGCCGACTCAACTCGTAGGCGATGTGGTTCCGCATCAGAGTCTTGTCGGAATAGGGCCCATAGAAAATCCAGTCGGTTTCCTTCGGTAGGCCCAGAAGTCCGACCGATTGCTCTTCGCCATCCTCCCCAAGGGTCTCGAGCGCATAGGACTTCTTGTCAAACATCTGGGACGAAGACCCACGGACCTCGATCCTGATTGAGGTCCGCTGGGTGGGGGCGTCGGTCAGGGCATTGAACTTGCCAGGACCGCGGTCGATGACAATCAAATTCGCACGAATCTTGGGCTCATTGGGGATGGGCTGGGCACCTGGGTCAATGATCACAAGGGGGAGTGCCGAGGATCCTTCGAACCGGAATGGCTCCGTGGCGATGAGTGCAGAGGGTACCATCCAGACAATCGACAGCAGAAGTCCAGAAGTTCGCATGGGAATGAATGGGGATCAGCGGTTATCGGCGGACTTGGTCAGGGCTTCTCTGGCTTCGGTGGTAGTCAAGGCTTTCAGCGCCTGTCGGGCGGCACGGCGGACCGGATAGGCGGTGTCAGAGAGTGATGCGATCAGCAGATCCTGGTTTGCGGGCCCCATCATTGCCAAAGCAGTCACCGCGTAGAGTCGTTGACGCGGAAGTGCGCTGTGCAAGGCCTTCGACAGAGGTTCGATGGCGGGATTTCCGATGGCTCCCAAGACTTGCGTTACTTTCATCGCCGCCAAGCCATCTCCTTTTTCGAGCACCTTCATCAAGGGCTCCACAGCCTCAGCGCCCCGCCGTACCAGTTGTCCCACCGCTGGAGAGGGTGGGCCAAATCCGTTGCTCTGCAACATCTCTTCGATGAGAGTCTCAATACTCTGATTGGCTCCCGGGGCAACCGGGACGGTGTTCATTTCAGCCACCCAGCGGAGGGCCTGGTTTGTTTCCTGCGTCGCTTGCTGAAACACAGGAGCAACCTTTGGCCCGGAGGTTGGATCGATTCGTACCAGTGCAATCCCGGCCATCAGTCGCGTCCGTAGATCTTCGCTGTCAATTGCCTCGGACAAGGCTCCCTTGACCTGTGGTCCCATAGCGACCAGAGCCAGAGACGGGTCGAACGAAAGACGACTCAGGCGACCTCCTCCGAAGAAGTACTCCCGGGGATCAGGATTGAGTGTCGAAAGAACTTGAATGAGGTCGCGGGCAAGAGGTTGACTGGTGACACCCAGTTGGCCGATGGCCCAGACTGTCTGCTGCCGGACTTCTGGGCTCGAATTGCGGAGCCCTTCGGCAAGAAACTTCTGTACCTGGGGGAATGACCTTGGGTTCTGTTTCGAAATCGCGAAGCTGATCCCAATCTTCTGGAGGGGAGTGGCCATGTTTAGTGCTTTCTGCAGTTGTGCGGTGATGTCGTCCCCCTTGAGCGCGGCGAGGGCATGGCTAATCTGGCAACGCACGACCGGATCGTCGTGTCCGAGTTGTTTAAGCAATTGGGGAAGTGCGGGACTGGCGTCGGTACCAATTGATTCGAGTGACTGCGCGGCGTCGGACGCCGTTTCGTCATCCGCTTCCAGTGCGGCGATGAGAATGGGAAGGGCTTGGTCACGATGACTCATCGGATCAATTCGATACAGCGCCGAGGCGGCTCCCACCCGGACCAGTCCATTCTCGCTTTCGAGACCCTTCTGCAAGTCAGGGACGATCGATGGACCGATTTTCCCAAGGACTTCGGCGATGGTTTGCCGAATGCCGGTCACCTCGGGAGTTTCGAATAAGACATCCATCTGCTCACAGCGAAGAGCTTCGAGCAAAGCCGGCGCCGCCTTGGCGGCGTCTGGCCCCATCTCAGCAATTTTGCCAATCGCCGTGAGGCGGGCGAATGGGTTGGCTGCCGTGATCGGAGGAATAAGGGGTATGACATCTGCCGAGTCCTGGCCGATTGCCCGGCCAAACACTCCGCCCATCAACAGTCCCAGTGTTAGAAGACCACGCAGTAGTGCGTGAGAGATGGTCTGCATTGAAATCCTCACACGAACGGGAAATGTGAAGAAATCTTAACAAACGGTTTATAGTACCACAACCAGATGCAGGAGTATCAGATAGACCGCGTCGGAGTTACTGCGGCCGCGGATTCTGTTCGGTCAACTGCCGCAGAAACTCACGCGGATCGCAGGGGGGAGCGACGTCGGGGCCATCCGACGCCATCTCTGGCGGCAGGGTGGCCGGCGGGGGCCGCCGCGGGGTACGCGACAGTCGATATCGGGCAATTTGCAATCCAATCCAGCCGCACGCGATCACAGCGAGGACCCAGGGCCACCATCCCGGTGAATGAGGGCCAGACATGGAGTGGCTCCGTCCAGTGACACGGGTCCAAAGGTAGCCAATCAGCATGGGGGCCGAATGCTGTCCATGAGCAGTCGCATAGGTATAGCGTTTGAAGAAATACGCTGCCAAACGCACCCTTTCACGAACTTCGGTCCCCTGCGGAAATCCCTCGGGAAGAGCACTCACAACAATTCGGTAGGGGTTGGTGCGACCCGCTTCGTCAGTGAACAGCCAACCTTCATAGAGTTGATCGAATCCATCTTCGTTGGGTCCCGCTTCCAGCGATTCCACCCGACGCAGTTCTCCCTCGATCCAGATCACCTCACCCCGATGCGCGGCCGAATCATTCATCAGGCTGAGAAAGGGGAGATCCCGTCGAGCCGCTGCCGCCAGATCGCGGGGGTTGGCGGCTCGGGCCGTCGAGAGCATCGCGAAGTAGGCGGAACGTTCCGTTGCCCGCACCCCCACCCGGCTCTCTTCGACCGCATCAAGATATTCCGCCGGGATCCTGAGCGAAAGCTGTGAGGGTTGGTGCTGTTCCCGCAAGTCTGCCCGCGACTCGCGTGCGTCAGGATTGGCAACAATCCTGACCTCGCCCGGAGCCAGAACATCTGGAGTTGGCACGGTACTCGAGGAAGGATGGTGGTCGACCGCCAAATGGTTGGGCGCAAGCCACCTCCAGTTTTCTGGCTTTCTGGCTTCGCTGATGGCGATCAACACAACAGCCAGTGACAGAATCGCCGCCATGATTCGTCGACGATCACGGACGGGATCGTAGGGACGACGGCGGGAATCAGAATCGCTGGGCATGGCACCGGCTTCCGCAGCAGCGCGGGGCGAACGGCTCAGTTCGCAGGGACAGTTTCACGCAGCCTCTGACGCACGATCTCAACCATCAGTGGATGCAATCCCAGGTGGGGACAGAGTTCGAATCGCACCTTCGGGAACTCGGCGGAGAGTTCTGTCCTGTAGGCTTCCAGATCCTCGACGACATGAGCGCCCGCTGAAAGGAAGTAGGGCAACATGCGGACGGTTGTGGCTCCACGGGCGACACAGCGACGTCCACCCGTTGGAATGTCGGGAATCGCTAATTCTAGATAGCTGGTTTCGATGATGTCGAACTCGGGATCATTCGTCAAAAGCGCTGCCAGACGGACCAGGTCGGCATTCGCCTCGGGACGCCGGCTGCCGTGTGCGATCAACAGTACGGCGGACCGCTCACCGAGGTCACTCGATCGTGTGGAAGTGGACAGCTCGGTCATGGGTGCCGTTTCGAAAGTTGGGTGAAAACCGGAAAAATCAGCTGGTGCTTTTGGAATTTCCCCCTGAGCTCAGCCAGCGATCACCGGAAGTGCCAACAGATTGTTCTGGGCGATGGCCGGTTCCTGGGTCTCCGGAGCCAGAACCATGTCGACCAAGAAATACAGGAACTGCCTCAAGGCCAGCGGCTCAACTGCATCAGCCAACGCCTCGGCTCGTGCCCGCGATTTTTCAACCAGTGCCTCAGCCTTTGAGAAGACATCACATTCGTCAAACACACGACGCAGTCGACCTAGTCGCAGCGCGGCAGGGCCCGTGCCTCGGATGATCGACAGCAGGTCCTCCCGCTGACTGGCATTGGCCGCTTCGAAGGCGAGGGCAAGAAGCACGGTCGGGCGAACCGCCTCGGCGTCCTGACCCGCAACCAGCTTGTTGTGATTATCCCCCTCCCAGTCATGGAGATCGTTGAGAATCTGGAAGCCCACCCCCAAATGTCTGCAAAACGCAGGAATCATTTCTTCCCAGGCGTCGGCCGGACCTGCCAGTCGCAGGCCAGCGAACAATGCCGCCTCAAACGCAGGGGACGTCTTGAGGGCATAAATCTGCAGCGCGTCGATCGGTTTGAGTGCCCTGTCCGGCGCACTATTCCACGCCATTTCGGCCCCCTGGCCATCACAGAGACGCAGGTGGGCTGAGGCCATGCGATCGGTAATGTCGGCAGCCGCTTCGGCTCCAATCTCAGAGCGGGCGTTCGAGACCAGGCGGTAACCGAGTCCTATCAGGTGGTCTCCCATGTTGATTGCCGGGCCAATTCCATGCCTGCGATGCAGGGTGGCCGAGCCATAGCGGAACTTGTCGTCGTCCTGGATATCATCGTGGACCAGGGACGCTTTGTGGAACGCCTCAATCGCCATCGCGACACGAAGAACACTGTCGGGAAAATTGGGGGCTCGGTCACCGGCCCCGGCGGCGGCGGCTTTTCCCCCCTGTGCCGCGTCGTAGGCCGCGAGCGTGATGAAGGGGCGAAAACGCTTCCCACCATGGGCCAGCCAGTCGTAAGAAACTGATTCAGTCAGGGCCAGAGGCGATTCGAGATCAGCTGGAGTTCCCCGGCTACGGATCCTGGGAAGAAGCCGGTCAAAATCGCGATCGAACAGCTCGTTGGCCGCTCGCATCAAAGGCACGAAGCTAACGGTCGGACCGGACGGCAACTCTTCATATTTCTCAAGCACGTCCCAAACCCATGCCTCGTCCAAAGACGTGTTCTTACAGTCTCCCGAATGCAGCGGCACGGCATAGGACGGAACACCCGCGATCAACACCTTGTCGATCGCCTTCTCGAGCACATTCAGGCAAGATACTCCAAGAATTGCGTCGATGTGTCCCGACACGATGATCTTCAGGACGATGGGGGACCCTTCCGCAACCAGCACCTTGTAACCCAACTGTTCCGCTCGCACCTTGTAGTCGGCTATCGAACAGGCTCCGCACTTCTCGCAGTCCAGACCAAACTCGTCATAGTCAGCGGGGCACCCCTCGGCGTGCTTGAGGCAGTGCGGCAACAACAGCATTCGGCGATGGAATGGAATCGCGAGGAACTGCTGCTTCCAAAAGAAATTCCCAATCAAAACCATGGTGAAGCCGAGGAACTTCTCAGGCTGCTGAAGACGATTCAGCAGGTCGCGGCCAAACCCTTCCAGTTGGTTTTTGGTGAACGGCTTGGAGCGATCCAGACCGCGGGCGTAGTCTTCGGCGGCCCGCTTGATGGCCTCGCGTTGTTCGAGAGTATCAGGGACGGCCTTGAGATGGCTGGTGCTGCGGCGGCCTCCTGCGGAGCGCGTGGCCGCGGCGGAGATATCAATCTTAGAAGTTGTCGCAGGAGCCGCGTCGGACCCGCCGGGCAAATCCAGAACGTCGGCAGCGGCGTGATGATGGTCGCTCGAAGACATCGACAGGCTCACTCCATGTTGGCTGGGAACGTGGTGCTTCGGGATTCCTTGGAGTGCATCCCAGAGGACACCTCTCCGTCGTTTCTCGAAACCTCGTCTCTCTCCCGGGGGAACTCCCAAACATCTCGATCGGGCCGCTCACACCCCGAAACCCTCCCCCTCGTTCAGGATGGGACATGCTGCTCGACCAGCCAGTCACAACCACGACGCAAGGCCGCAACGCCGAACACCAAAGGGTAGAGTTTCTCGAAGTACCAAAGCTTAGCGAAGTACAGGCCGATTGGCGACGGACTGCGCCAGTCCTCCCGGTCAACGGCAGCGGTCAGCCAGGCGAGTGCACGGTTGATTTTCTCCACGGGGATCTCTGCTTCGGGGGGGAGGGAACAGAGCGATTCCACCGCCCAGGAGGTTTCTTCCATCGATGAGGGCGTTCCTGCCCCCCCTCCAAAGCCGCCATCAAGATTCTGGTTGTTCAGAAGCCAAGAGATTCCCCGCCACGACATGTCGGACTTCCAGACCTCGAGGTCCCGTAGTGCCAGCAGCACCCGCGATGTCCCGTAGGTCGGATTTTCGTCCCCGGATGCTTCTTGATTGCCAAACCATAAGGGAAGCCAGGCTCCGTCGGAACGTTGCACGCGGGTCAGGTACGCCAGACCACGTTCCCGGGCTTCTTGAAATCGGTGGCTCCAGAGAGTCCCCGCGGTGTTCGTCTCTTGCGGAAATCTGGTCCGGCGAACGCGTTCCAGCGCCCGCAGGGCGTGGGCCGTCAGGTCGGCAGCGCTACGATCGAATGGGAGCAGGCCCCATCCCCGACAAAAGGTTGGCCAGCCGCCGTCCCGGTTCTGCAAGTCGAGCAGCCACTGGCAGCCGAGCAAGAGTGCCTCAGACGCGGACGGACTGCCTCCCAGATGCTCCAACTGCATCAGTGCCAGCAGGGCCCCCGGGGTGTCATCCGCATCGGGTACCCCTCCTGTCAGGTTGGTCCATGCCCAGCCTCCGGGGGCTGCATTCGTGTAGGGATGAGTCTCACGCCATTGTTGACTCAAGATCCAGCTCTGAAGCTGGGGAATCAGCGTCCGCGGCAGGTCTGGCCCAAGGGCGTGGATTGCGAGAGAGGTTCCCCAGGTGGCAAGGTTTGTATCGATCGGCCAACTGCCATCGGAACGAACCGAGTCTTGCAGGAAGCGGACTGCGGACCGCACCACGGGATGCCCGGGTTGATTCATCGCGGCGAGGCTCATCGCCACGAAACTGGTGAGGGGCGTGGCTTCGAGATAGCCCCCGGAGGCGGGCTGGATTTTTTGCAGCACCCTCAGACTGGGGGCTCGTGCCATATTTCGCAGCCAACGCACGGGGAGAAACCAAGGAACCCCCTGATGATGGCGTACCTGGCCAATTGCAATCAGGGCCGGTAGTGCGTAACTGACCACTGGCAGACGCAGGAACCTGTAAAGGTTCGCAGGGAGGCAGGCCAGCTCAAATGGCAGCCGGGGGATCTCACTCCAGGGGACGAGGCCAGCCAAAGCACAGTGGGTGAGAATCGGGATCGAAAACGTCCGATCCTTGCCGTAGCGTGCCAGCAGTGCGGGACGTCCTCCTGCCGCCTGCACGTAGGCTTGTGCCCGGCGCCGTGCCACCTCCTCATGAGCGCCCCGCAATTCTCCGCATACCACCAGCGTGGCGTGGACAAGCATCGTTGTCGAGATGTTGCTGTGGCTGCGAATGGTGTCTCCCCAGCCGCCGTCCGGGTTCTGGTGCGCCAGTAGCCAATGCACCCCGTCAGAAATCAACCGGGGGAAGCGCTCCGCGGAATGGCACTCCACTTGTCTCAGGGCCATTACCGCGGTGGCCGTGGACAAAGCCGAACTAGATAGCTCTCCCACCCAGTGGCCTTCGGTCGACAACTCTGCGAGCAATGCCGTACAGAGCCTTGCGTAAGAATTACGGCAGTCGGACAGGCGGGACATCACGAGGACTGGCTGTAAGAGAATTTGAGTGCCAGTTGGGGGGGAGGCGGAAGGGGGGAAGGCGACAGTCGAGTCGACTTGATTATTCCGATTCCACTGCACGGGACCATTGGGCAACGCGTCTGGAGTTCATCATTTCATCACCACCAGAATTCTCAGCCACCTGTCCGGGAGCACTTCCGCCGTGTGGGATTTAAGACAGGACAAATTCCGGATGAAGGAGCAGCGATCGGGAAAAAACAAAGCGAAGAGTCCGGAAATCCCCAGACTCTTCGCTTCTCGATCGACACTTCTGATTTCCGGTCAAACGGCCCCGAATTCCGTTTCCAAACCGTGAAGATTTCGGAGTGAGAAACACCCACGGGCTTCCGTGAGATTGATGTTTCAAGGGAGCCGCTGCGTTTCAGCCAGGCGCGCCGGGACTCAGAAACCAGACTGGGGCGAACTACTTCGCCATGTCCTTGAGAGCCTTGAGGGGAACCACACGGACCTTCTTGCTGGCGGGCTTGGCGGGACGGTCAACCAGTTTCTTGGTGAAGGGGTCGAGGACACCCTTCTTGGCGGGCTGGGCGGGGCGAACCCGAATGCTGATCTTTACGAGACCCGGAATCTGGATGACGCCAGGACCCTTCTTTCCAATGTTCTTCGCGACGAGTTCGGCGACAGCATCCAGAACCTTGACCACATCCTTCTTCGCCACCTCGGTCGATTCCGAGATGCTCTTCAGAAATTCGGACTTGCTGATTGACTTGGGCTTGGCGGCGGCCATCTTTCACCTCCTGAATGTGAGCCTGTGTGCCTGTTTTCTGGCCCTTTGCGGGGCGTCTGGGGGAGAGTAAATCGGCTGCGCCAGCGATTGTCAATGATTTCAAACAGTTTTCTTTGGCGATTTTTCTGCGAATTATTCCAGTTTTTGACCTGGCGGATCTCTTGTGTCACAATCAGGTTTCTGCTTTCCCCCAGTCCCCTTCCCTGGTTCTGTTCCGCATGTCCACTGCGAATCTGATTCCGTCGATTCCCCGGTGGAAAGATCCGCCGTACCGTCCCGCGTGGTACCGTGTCTTCGCGGTGGGCCTCGGAATGTGCCTCGGATCTCTGGGAGGCCTGCTCCAGGATTCACCGGCGCGGGCCGATTGGCTCGAACTGTGGCTTGCGGGTGGACGGGTCGCGCCCGCAGTCGAACAGGCACGGCGGCTCCCCGATCCACGAGAGGCCACCACGGCGCTGCGCCGCATTGCCGCACACCAGCGGGCCCGCGGTCAAGTGGATGCGGCCGATCGCACGCTGCGGTACATTCCCGATCATATCGAGCGGAACCGGGAACGCGAACTGGGTGTGCGCCACCCTCCTGAAAAACCCCGGTCGGGTGGGGGGGGCGGCAGCCAACCTGGAACGCAGGGTGGGGCCAGTGTCGCCGACTTTACCGAGTTGATCGACCTCATCACCAGCACCGTGTCCCCCTCTTCCTGGGAGACGCTGGGGGGAGTCGGCAGTGTGCGGCCCTTC
>Ga0315903_10003510_pt1 | contig 21695 bp, 15 predicted proteins | sample LakEriMetagenome_7_FD_203524 | JGI IMG/M metagenome (GOLD analysis project Ga0315903, IMG submission 203524) | Freshwater fungal communities from buoy surface, Lake Erie, Ohio, United States - Buoy 2 MA119 | ecosystem: Environmental > Aquatic > Freshwater > Lake | place: USA: Lake Erie, Ohio... | reverse complement strand
TGTCGTCCAAACACCAATCGTGAATTAACTGTTGCAGTTCATCGTAGCATTTAGGATTATCGTCGTCGTCGATTACGAAATCATACAACGAACACCCCAATCTACACAAATCGAAGCTATAATTGGGATCCAATCGAGGTTTACTTACATCCATATACGGTTCACAATTATACTGTGTTGATGCATCGCCCATCGGCGCAAAACTATCGCTGCATAATCGGCGACCATTATAGTTATAAATGGCCCTTCCAAAATCGATTATTTTGAATACTTTGCCATAAGTAGGCACCTTGTATATTTTACGCTTATATGTGTAATATAAGAATGGCTCGGTTGTGGTAACATACATGATGTTATTCGTATGCAAATCGTTATGTGTAAATTGGAAAGCGGTTTGATAACATAAGAGTGTCATTACAATTTGCATTAGGGTGGAGGTGGCTTCGTCTTTTCCAAGTGCATTTTTGCTGAATAATGAATCTAATGTACCATCACATTTTTGTAGTGCAATACAGTGGACTGGGAAGTTCTTTATGTAGGCGTAACATGCATCTGAGTCTGTATATGACTCATCATCATCATCATCGGCATCGTCTTCACTAGCATCACCGTTACTGTGGTCACCGCTACTGCGGTCACAACTACTATCTTCGTCATCATCTTCCGTATCCCAAACACTTTCTTCACTGCTGCTATTATGGTCACAATCACTCGAGCAGGTTGATGTAGTTTGGCTACTATTTGAATCATTCGATGAATCAGAAGTATTTCGCGAGCTATGTTTACTTTCTACATTTGGGTTTGTGTATACCAATTCCGTGTCTAAATCGGCATCGTTAAGTTGCATCGCGGTCGGCGGTAATACGTCGTCAGGAATGTGGGATATCAAATCATCAATCACAACCGCAGATATGTTACGTTTAGGCGTTTCTAATACTTGAAGACGCGGTTTATTGCCATGCGACCCATAGTTAAAGTATCCATCATTATCCACATGCGATGTCTTAAACAATATTTTGTTATTTTTATTGAAAAAGGCGGAACCTTGTAAATAGTCATAATCATCGGTAATATCCATTTTATATTGTTCCTGAATTCCGGTGAACGACCCGTAAAAATCGACACCATGCACGAAATTATGGGTATTCAAGAGCTGGCTGGACAAATAACTAAAGAAACCATCCACATAGGCCATGTTGTTATAATCCTGTATTTTCATATGTACGTTTTCATTTGTCAATGACGGCAAATTGCAAATGGGCTGTTTGCATGATTCATATTTACCAACCATGTATCGAACCGGGTCTAATAACGGCGAATACTTAATATATACCGGTCGGGAAACGACGTCTTTCGTGTTTAATCCAACCACTGTATTCATATCAACCAAATGATATGCATTGTTTAATGATATGCGATTATAATTAGATTCATCCAATGAAAACCACAAATCATAAATCGGGTTATAATTTTGCACGGATTCAATGCGAAAGGGCGAATATTCGGCTTCAATATCTTCGGCCGCAGTAACCTGACCTGTCTGTTCTAAAACATTCATTTGAATGGTTTTGTGTTTCGCGTAATGTATTGTGAATTTAGGAATTTCATTTATAGCTGATGTCATGATTATGGTCGAATCTGTATAAGTGGTGAGTACATATTTTTCACATATTCTAAACTAATGTAATTTGATTGTGTCTTAATTATGGCAGAGGCACGTTTATCCTAAAAAATCATTTTATATCTACTAATGTATACATAAAATACTATGACATTGGAACTAAAAAAATTCAATATGCGTGAGATCACGTTTAAACCCGATGAAAATAAAGGCCCAGTGGTGGTGTTGATTGGGCGCCGTGATACGGGTAAGTCATTTTTAGTCAGAGATCTCTTATTTTATCACCAGGATATCCCAATAGGCACAGTTATTTCCGGGACAGAAGCCGGTAATGGATTTTATGCTTCTCATGTACCTAAACTATTTATTCATGAAGAATACAACTCGGTTCTCATTGAGAATGTGTTACGCCGACAAAAAACGGTGTTAAAACAGGTAAATAAGGAAATCGAAACATATAAGCGTACAACAATCGACCCAAGAGCATTTGTTATTTTGGATGATTGTTTGTATGATGCATCATGGACTCGCGATAAAATGATGAGACTGTTATTTATGAATGGTCGTCATTGGAAAATCATGCTTATTATTACCATGCAATATCCGTTGGGTATCCCACCGAATCTGCGTACAAACATCGATTATGTGTTTATATTGCGAGAACCTTATTTGACCAACCGCAAACGTATATGGGAAAATTATGCGAGTATGTTTCCCACATTGGAATCATTTTGTGCGGTTATGGACCAGTGCACCGAGAACTTCGAATGTTTGGTCATTAACAACAATGCGAAATCGAACAAACTGAATGACCAGATATTTTGGTACAAGGCCGAAAATCATCCAACTTTTCGTTTGGGATCCAAGGAATTTTGGGAAATATCTAAAAATATGGGGTCAGATGACGAAGATGAGGCATATGACCCAAGTAAATCCAAAAAGAAGAGCGCACAAACTATCAATGTGAAGAAAACAAAATGGTAGGTCCACACAAATCAATCGCTGTCATCTTCTGTATTTGAACCGGATGTTGCGATTTCCATATGTATAGCCAAATCATTCTCATGAACCGAGTCCTCTTCTGTACTCGATTCATGGACCGCGTCAGCATCATCACTGTCACCATCACTGTCACCATGTTCATATGCGTCGCGTAACATGCTTAGTGTTTCTGCGTCAGCATCATCATCATCGTCGTAGTCGTCGTGATTATTGTTCGCAATATGAGGGTTAATATTACCACCGTCATCATCGTCATCATTGATATTATTGCGAGCGTCATCATCATCGTCATCGTCATCGTCGTCGTCTATATGCGGAATCAGTGTACTGTGTGGCAACATTGGATAAAATGACATTCCCGATTCTTTTTCTTCATCTTCATTGTCCTCAATGATGGTGGTATGACATGTATCATAATTCTTCGAAAATGGCAGTGTTATATATTGTGCATATCGCATGTCGTATACATATTCTAGCGGTTGTGACCTCGATTTTCCAAATCGCATTTTAATGAATTTGCGGCCAAATGTAGGTGATATTTTATGAAACCTCGATAATTGATATCGTAAATTGTTCATTGCACTACCCTTTTCAGCAATGTCCAGTGCATACGTAGAAGTATAAAACAAATGCAAATACGGTGTCATCGCTCGAAATAATACGTCATTTGGGAAATCCGGGTCAATATATATTTTTTTGGCTGTACTAATACAACTATCGTTGTAATGGCGAATCATTGTGTTTATATCCCGTCGCCGAATGGTCGTGTTATTTGTCTTTATCATCGAATTGATATGCATTTTTCGAATGAGCGCCTCGTTATTATCCCGAAACAATTTCAAATGAAAATTATGCAGGAAATATTGATGAAAAATGGTCGGCAATGTAAACATGCGATGTTTCATAAAGAAATAAATCGTATACAAATGAGATTTGTCGAATACCAAATTGTTGTATGGATTCTTAATCGGTAATGGCTCTGCGTAAATATACGGAGAATGGGTTAACGCGGTTTCAACAATATTCGTCAGGTCGCTTTTCGTGAACAAGTATTTTTTCCCAGAATGCAGTAATGGCAACACAAAATATTGGTCGGGTTCAATGGGGTTCAACAATAAATCGTGTTTGATTGCATATGTGGCTCGATTCCATTTCCATTTATATGCGAAATTACATAGCGCTCGATAGAGGCGTTGCGCTCCCCGAAATATATTGATAAATTCGGCTTTTTGTTCGGAGTTGTAAAACGGGTTGTCAAACGTATTTTTAATATATGCATACTTCGTGCTTACATAATTCGCACGTGCATGAAGATAAATCGATATAAATATGGAATATAATACATAAATGGTATCGCGGCAAAGACTGCTCACCATCTGCAGATTGACTGTAAAATATTGGGGACTGGTAATATAGTCAAATGTTAAGAATTCTGCATGTTGTGGATTGGCCAGAATATATTTCCTGTATATTATATCGCAAAATGTTGTCATATGATGTATTACAATAAATACATCATAATTTTTATACCCTTTAACATTTAATTTGAGACATTTAATGCCAAAAAAATAAGTCAAAGTTGGGTCTTTTCATACCTGCATAAAGTTTGGTTATAGACACTCGGTAAAGTGCCTTGATTACTTGTTTCTCTACATAAATAACTTGGTCTTTCTACATTATTTATCGCATTATCTGCTATTTTGTAGATATTTGATGAACCATTGCGGTCTCTATTCCACAACCCACAACCGCTCTTACAGCGTAGTAGTCCATGAATTAACCGCATTTCATCGCATTTTATTTCTTTCTTTGGTTTCGGTCTTGGATTTTGCATGACTCTAAACTTTTCACATACTCCACCATTACAATTAGAACATTTACAACTGGTTCTAAATTCATCAACCAAAAATACTTTATAATTATTTTTTCTAAACAATGTCCGTATTCCTATTCCTAATGTTGGTTCTTTGAATTTCATTTGTTTTCTCTGTTCCCAATCTCCAATACAAATCACAACTTCTTCTGGATTACCATACATCTTCCTAAAATTACTAATCATTTTTTGCTCGTTGCGTTTGATATTGATGTATTTACCAAATTTCAACTTACGAAATAATTCCTTACGATAAAACTGAAACAAAATATGGTTTATTCTATTCTTTTCTCGTATATATTCTTTATATTTTGTAATTTGTAGCGATTTACGATTGAAATGTGATAATTCGGTTTCATAGTCTATAATTGTCTTCCCTTCAATCTTATTAGTTTTCATAGCGAGAATGATATTGTTGTATTTTTTCAGCTTGGTTTCCTTTCTTCGTTGATTTTGTGAATACCGAAATACATTTGCATCTTTGGAAGCATTGTCTACACAATAAATCAAATCGTCTTTACCTGGATCGATTCCCACAATTGTCTTATTTTGCAAAGCGGAATAATCATCTAATTCATCAATATATAATTCTCTTGCTATCCCATTCTTCATCATAGGTAATTTCTTACCAACCAAATCATTGCGCAAAAATAAAATGCTTAATGCAACGCCATCAGTAGAAACCATATGATGAAACGAATACCCAGTTTTGCAAAACATTTTACGTTCTGTTCTAAAAAAGAACTCCCATATTTTATCTTCGTTCTTTTTTAATTCTCCCTTTGTTTTGTAAAATGCTTTTGTTCCATGTTCCTTTCTCAATAATAAATTAACTAATGTAGTTGTATCTAATCGTATGTATTTTGGTGCAATTTCACTTCGTAGAGGAAATACGTTATTTACACTTTCACCATCATTTTCAACTCGTTTCATCATAAAAATCATACATGGAAAATAATCCATGGGCGAACATTTCAAATCATAGTAAATGCTATTCTTTTCGTATTTCTTTTTTCTGGGTAATATATTATGTTTTTGTTCTGTAATCCAGGTATGGTAATGAGGACTGGATTGATATGGGTTTCCATCCATATTCAATAAATCATTTTTGATTTTGCGTAATTCACTACAAAGGTTTCTTACTCGCGCTTCACGCTCTTTTTGTGTTTTGTCTAATTTTCGTATCTTATCAACAATCATTTTCTTTTTCCAAACAACGTTTACATATCGCTCTACATATTCTACATAATGTAATTGTATGTTGTTCTTATACATCGTGATAACATCTTCTTTCAAATAATCTAAAATAGTATTCAGTCCAGCATAATCAATTCGGTCATTCTGTGTAAGTGGTAAATAGTGCTGGTTAAAAAATGATATGAGTGTATCTTTCAATTCGATTGTTTCTTTATTTGCCGGTTTGCCTCTTTTTTCGGCTTTCTCACCGCAAACAACTTTCATAGAGTTATTTATTAACTCTTTGCTTATGTCTGGTAATGTTTGTGAATTATTTTCGTAATAATCCAACAAATACAATTTAAGAAATTGTAAAGTATGAATAACAATCTTATTAGATTTCACAACAGCATCATTTAGTATTTTTGTATTGATTTCGGGATGCTTCAATACACTTTTAAGCGAAGTTTTAATGGATTTGAAAAACTCTGGTGGTTTTTCTTTTGCCTTTTCCATTCTATATACTATACAAAGATATTATTTTAAGTAAGTTTCCCTAAATATAATATATTAAGTAAAAACCCCTAAACTTTCGTAAAAATATATATTGGCGATTTTATCCATTTTCCATTTACTTTGAATTGGTGTTCGTTATTTTCTATTGTATATTTAGATTTGGTAAGAGATTTGACAATAGATAACCAAGGACGTTTTATTCGCTCTGGTTCTCCAACTGCCTTCATATTGTTAAAAGCAAACCATTTCCGTATTTCTGGTATAAGTTCCATGAGTTGCCTTTGCATGTCTTCATTTTTGTCTAATTCGTAAAGTGTATATGTGTTTTTATTTTCCAAATCTAATATGCTAATAATTTTGTCTGTAATATCATCTTGTTCTTTTTTATACAATTCACTTTTTAATCTCATTTCGTTGCTATATAATTTACATAAATAATTTTAAGTAAATTATGGTATATATTTTGTTAATTTGCACTTGCGGGCGTGCCATTTTAAATGTTCAAGGGTGTATATCGTTATAAGTTATTTTCTATTGTTGAATATGCGTACGATTATGGGTCGATTAGTCGACACTCTCGAGTGTGTCCACCAAATTGCTGTTCTGTTCCATTAACAACTCGTTGCGCAACTTGGTAGATTCGGCATTGGCCACATCGCGCTCTTCGAAGTTCACCGTCTCCTTTACACCGACTAGATTTCCATCAGCATCCATTGTTTGGGTGAGCACGTTTCCGCTCGCCTTTGCCTTCTCGATATTCTCCATAATCGCCTTCTTCTTTGTTTCGCGCACGCGCTCTTCGAATTCCTTCTTCGCCATCTCCTCGTTCTTCATCTTCTCCTTGTGCAATGCGTTCAACTCCTCTTCCATGTGTTCTACACGACCCGTCTTATACGCATCCGGATCCCATGGAATCCACACACCCACCGGACCTACGAAAATATCGTGGTTGGGGTCGTGTTCGCGCAACTTCTTGCACTTCTGTTCTGCCTCTTCCTGAGACGCAAATACACCGCGCACCTTGAGACCGCGCACCGATGTTTGGAAGGAATGTTCTCGGTTGAACTTCTCGTTCAATGCGTCTTCTTGCTTGTCCATGAAATTCTTGTAATCGTCTTCAATGCCACTTTTCTTTAGCTTTGATGATTCCTCTTTTACGAAATCGTTGAAATCCGCAATAAGCGTATCCACATTCATGTTGTGTTTATATGCAACGAAATGGATGAAATCGAAGTATCGTTCCATGGATTTAGAAAACTCCCAGTTCTTGATGAATTGGTCGAACAAATACACTTCGCGCTTCTTCAATATTTTTTCCGGGGATACAAACGATAGGCATGCAAATTTCTGCCCAGCGACGGGGGCATCTTCATCGCACAAATCTACATATTTAGGATTTGTAGACCCATTTGCCAGTGTTTTCTTCTCGAATGACGACATTATATGTTGTATTCCAACATTATATTTAAGTGTTTTCTACATAACATAATATTTGTATATCAAAATCCGGATATTGACAATTTCGTTTCACTTCGTTTCATTTCATTTAGAATGAATTATTTTATTTTAATATAATATATATTCGACATGACCGAAATGTTTGACATGAACGAGCTTTTGAAGCGTGCCATCAAATACTTGATTGAGGGTTTGGCTGTGGCGATTTGCGCCATGTTGATCCCCAAGAAGGCGTTGAGCGTTGAGGAAATCATTGTGATTGCTTTGACTGCCGCTGCCACATTTAGCATTTTGGACGTGTTTATCCCCTCCATGGGATCCAGTGCCAGAAACGGTGCCGGTATGACACTTGGTAGCACATTGGTGGGTGGTATTCGCATTGCCGCTTAAGCCTTGAAAATTAATATTTTTACATCGCATTATGTAATAATATTACAATAGTTGGTTGATTTGGTCGACTTGTCTGTCAAATCATACGGTTGGGAAGTATTCCCAGTCCAGGTCATTACATACCTTTTTCCATATCATATCTTGCTCTAATTGCTTCTCTCGGTCCTTCATCATGGGAATATAGGGCAAATATTGGGTCTGGTCCAATAAAACACACAGCTGGTGTAATGTATACGTATAGTTGAAAAAATTGGTTCGGTTCGGCGGACAGTGAATCGCCCACGGTTTCTGTATTTCGATGAAGAGAACACATAGCGTCTCGTGCAATTCTTCGTTCATAATAGGGGGTTTAATGCCGAATAAAGAATTAATATATTGAATATGTTCGAAATACTTGTTGAAGCCTAGTTTCCGCAACATTTCGCGCATTTTGTCGTAGTTGATGAGAGAGACGTCCTTGATTCGCTCCTTTTTAATGCGCGCCTTGATCGCATCAATCACTTCATCGGGTATTTGCGTGGTTTCTTTGGCTTGGAATTGGGATAAGATTTCTTTGAAATGGTTGAGACGGATATAGGCGGTGTAAGAGACCTCATTCGGCGGCTCCTTGTTGGTGGGTTTGGAACTATCGACAATGTAGGTCACGAATTTGCCACAGGCGGTGTTGTTACAAATTAATATGCCTTCTTCGTCTTGGGGGATGAGTTCTCCGCGTTGACATGTTTCACATACGTCGGTCGAGACGATAAAGTCTTGGATATTGGCAATCTCATTGGTGACATTTCGCCAGTAATGTTGGTAAGATTGCTTGGATTTTGCGTATTTGTCGCTATTGGCATCAGCCGAAGATGATTGTGTGGCCTTGATTTTAAAGAAAGAATTGAGAACATTGGAGTTTTGATTGAGTGTGTTTGAATCGACGGAGATTTGCTTCTTTTGCTCAAAATAATCGAAGATGTGTTTGGAATTATTGAGCAAATAATCCTTCTTTTGTCGCGTGAGGGTTTTGACTTCTTGACCGATGTATTTGATTCTGTCGCGCATGTCCATGTACTCGTCATATTGGCTTTTCGACAGGGTTTTGATTTTCAGTTTTAGGTTCTCCTTTTCTTCGAGAAGTTTCGGGATGGTTTCTGACTCGATTTTATGGAATCTATCTAGGAGTTCGGTATGTTTGATGTCAATTGTATGTAGGCCGGGCGTTTTTTGCGGATTGCCCTTCTTTTGATTCGAATTCATGGAGAACTAGTTTAGTATTAGTTATCTATGTGTTTTTATGTTGCTTTTTTTGAATTGGATTATTTGGAGTTTTTGAGCTTTTATTTTTTCTGTGACGCCTTTTTGTATATCGTTTTTTTGCGTAATGCCTATGTGTACGTCGCTTGTTCCGTGCATTTTTACCACCATATTCGGGAATGAAATTTTCAATGTCTTTTGGCTGCATGTATCGTGCATATTGCAGTTCTTCTTTAGATATAGACGGTGCAATCTTAGAACATGAATAATCTATAATATTTAGGTGGCATTTGTCACGTCCAACTATATCTTTGATAATACGTATCAGGTCACTTAATCGTATAATGTCACTGGATGACGATAACAATGGTGGTATTATGGGTTCTCTATCATTGTTGAAAATTTTTGCAAATTGGATTAAATCGCCGTGTTGTAATAAATTCAAATTCAGCAGAGTCTTGTCCACCGGATAAATTAAATCTAATTTAGTATTATCTATTTTTTTATGCACGGAAATAACATAAATACCAATAACATCGGGTAAAATACATTGTATCATTCTAGCAAAAACTCCTTCTATGCCCGTTCCAAATGCCTTATCAAACTGGATATTATCAAATATTTTGCAACTATTTTCGGTAGATTCTTCACCAAAAAACGATTTTATATAATCCGCATATGCCGGACGTATACGTTCTGCAGCGGTTTGCATGACCGGCATCGTTGTATTATTTAAGTTTTGTTGAAACATCTTATTTAAATATTTGCGATGACTGTCCCGAATCTCATTATTACCTAACGCAGCTTCGCTAAAAATTCCTGCTAAACTTAATAAATTCACATTTTTAAAAATATCCTGTTTCTCGGGTATTATATTTAATTCAATTACTTCTCCGTGCATCATCACAAGAATTGTAATGATATGCGCACCAATATCAATACACTGTGCCATTCTCTGAAATAAGTGTATATTTTATTCTCTGCCGTCAATGTCATAGTACAAAATTATGTGAAAAATTGAATTGGGACAACGTTATCAACCGAATGCATCAAAAGTAATTAACAATCAGTTATAAATGTCTGCGTGCAACAGTATGGAAATGATGAACTCAACTGTTGTGGCCGGAGGTGGTAGTGGGAGCTGGATCGATGCAAACGCATATCAAATATTTACAGCATGCATGTGGGCGTCTATTGTGAGTGGGGCGATTTATACGGCCAGTTGGGCAAAAAAACGGTTCACCCAACTGTATCGTGATATTGGCAACCAACAAGAAGAAATAATGGCATACACGAGCGTGAAAATAGACAATTTCATGGACAAATACAATGATGTTCTCAATAAACTCGAAGACGACTGTCTAGAACTACGCGGACATGTGATTGAACTCGAAAAACGCGTGGCCTATTTACAGGCGATTGTGCCGACCGAAATCACAATGAAACGCGTCCGGGATGATGCGAATGCCAATTATGCGAATTTGGGTCAGCGCATTAGCAGTCTGCAGAGCCAACATATTCGAGATATACACGAGCTGAATGACATTCATCAGTCGAAGCGTGATGAATTGGCGGGAACATTATCCAATCTAACTGCACGATTTGATTCTCACCTAGAAAACTATTTATTAACTGCACGATATGTGCAAGAAGATGACGAATATAAGCAGGTGTTGATTGGATACAGACGTTATAATGTCAACAATGGATGCTATGAAGACCCGATATTTTGTCCAAGATACACAACCGATTTTGATAAATATCTTGGACATCATTCGTTTCTATTGTTAGATGGTCTCGCTCAACTACCTCTACACAAACCATTTATATTTGCGGATTATTATTTCAATAGTCGCACGGTTAGTAATAGTTGCAAACATGTATCTATATTTATTGACATTCACTGGAATAGTATCGCACATGCCGCTTCAAATTATCCAGATGAGATTACAACCAGCCATTTGATAAATGAAACATACAACAACGCTTACAAAAAGGTGCAAGAATATTGCGAAAAGATTGGTGTAAAATGTGTGTAAAAAAGCGAACAATAAATGAGATGAGCAGAGCAGTGGAAAAATAAAAAACGTGTACCTAATGTTATACGTTTTTTCTTTCAATGGTGTGTTGATGGATTATTATTTTGTTTTTCTGGAATGTAGATTTTTGCGTGTTTGTTTATGTTTGATGTAGGAAATACGCTTTGTTCTGTTTTTGGAGTGGCGTTTATTTAACCTACTTCCACCACGTTCTTCTCCAAATCCTTGGGATTGGGTACCTTCTACCGGACCTACGACACGAAGTCCGGGTGTAGTCTCTTCTGTCTTAGTGGATTTCCGTTCTTGTTCATCGGTATCTGACGAGAGATCCTGGGAGAGACTTTGCGAAGAGTCGACTGTTGAAGGTGACTGTGACCTAGGCCGTTTGGTACCAAATTCGTTCGTACCAGGAGTAATAACGCTGATGGTTTTACCAGATTCTGTCGTACCGGATTCTTCATGATCTTTTCCCTTTGGTGTCAACATACCAGCTTCTTCATTTGTTACGAATTGCGTTTCTAAACCTGTACCTGAATTTGATTGTGTTGCCGGATAACGCAAAGCAGTTGTTTCAGCTGAACTAGCAGAAACATCAACTAGTTTTATATCATGTAATGAAATAAGTATTTCTTCCATTGAATGTGATAATCTGGTCATTAACATTTCAAATGTGTCAGGGTCGCTATTATATTCATTCAATAACTCGTTACCATATGTAGTTTGATAAAACCAGTTTTTAAACTCGTATATAAGGGTATCGAGCGGTTTTGCATCTTCTTTATCTTCATCTAGTGTCTCATCTGCATGTGCGGTCTCATTCTCGTTTAAATCTTCCCAGACCAAAATATCATCGTCTCCTTTGGTTGGTGCGCCACCTTTATTGCCGCGACTCTTGGACACTTTAGATCCTACCTTCGGTTGTGACGATTTAACGACCTTGCCTGTATTTTTCCCCGTGCTAGCAGGTTTGGTTACAGTTTTAATTATCTTGGCTTTCTTTTGTAATTTGTTTGTAATAACATCTAAATGTCCAGTAATCGCTACTATAATCCTACTCACGTTAAATGCCATTTTGCTACTTGCTTTCGACTTTGCCATTTGTTCATTCGCTGCTTGACACCACGTTTGTGTACCGGTCTCAATATTTTTGTACACTTTGGCTCTGTGTTCGTATTTTTGTTCGGGTGACATAGAGTTATATTTTTCAGTAAGTGCGTTACGGATAGGGTTGTATTCAGATGCATGTTGGTCTAGATCGTTTACCGGAAATATAGCATCAACTATAGCATTAACGCCATTAATATCAACTTCCCAACCTTTCGTTGAATGTAATTTCACCCCTATATAATTTGATTTCCTTCTATTACACTCAACACATGCAACGTAATAAGATGCCCAATAAAACTTCGCAAATCCACCCGACTTTAACATACCTGCTATGTATGACGCCATGATCGCAGAAACATGCTCGCAATCGCCACATGGCGTCGTACCATCTAAAAATTCTGTAGTAGTCGAATCGCTTTTCGTGCGATGTTCTTGGGTAGATTTGCCACTATAAGACATTACGTCGGTATTACATATCCAACATTTACCACAGTATGCCGCTCTATCAGGAGTAAAATTTACAGTTTGTTGTCTCATTTTGCCAGCATTTGCATCAAATAATAACATGTTAGTTTTAGATGTCCAATCTGTAACTTCCTTGTGGACGGTTTTCGCTTGGGGAAGATCGTCAATTATTGAATTACCGATTTCGGTTTGCGTTTTATAATAGCTTATTCTAGCATCATCACCAATTCCGTGGTGGACACGGGCTTTTATAGCATTGGCACACTCAGCTTCTGGTGTGGACTGTGCGATTGCACTACGTACTCCACCTGCATCTATACCATAATTTTCACTTAAATATTTGTTTGCAGCTTCAGTGACTTTGTCTTGAAAATCTGCAGCAGTTATGACTCCACCATTCTTTTTGATACTTAATAATTGTTTCAAATAGGCAGCAAAATATGCAACAAATGATGGATTTAGTTTTTTTACCATATGTTAAGTGTTAATTATATAATATGTTTACACATAAAAACTCGTATCCTCTAATAAAACACAATCTAAACCTCATATATAACTCAACACGAAATCATGTCATCTCCTAAAACGATTGGTCTGCCCAATCATATGCAATTGTCCAAACCTGCCTTTCAAAAGATGTTGTTTATCACCAATGCATTGGAGCAGGGGTGGACTGTACGCAAATCTCAAGACTCCTATATTTTCACCAAAAAGCATGAGAACCGACAAGAGATATTCCAAGAGAATTATTTAGAAACATTTGTGGCATCGAATTTGTCGGTGGATTATGTGTTAAGTGGTCCGGCATAACTGACCAACCACGGCAGTGTTTTATACCAGCGAAGATTTAAAATGGTACGCTCCTACGGAGCGTCATTTCAAAACGTTACTGGTATCTGGCCATTGAGAAATTAAAATGGGACATTTTAATTCTTCAATGGTTTAGACATTTTGAAAATTCAGTGATTGTAACCACAAATATAGTAATTGTGAATTAATATCTCTGGTTAATATGAATACGCAGGCGATTATATGAGAACCATTAAAAATACATGGGGTCTCGGGAATTTCGTCATGTGAATCATTTATTTAGGGGTGTTTCCAAAAATAAAAAGGACTGCTTTTTATTTTTATTTTAATTTAATTAATTCAATTCTTCCAAAATTATTTTCTTTGGATACAATATAATCCATAAAATATGGCTGGTGGTTTGATGCAACTCGTCGCCTATGGCGCCCAAGATGTGTTCCTTACCGGAACCCCCGAGATTACTTTCTGGAAGGTGTCCTACAGACGCCACACCAACTTCGCCATGGAGTCTATTGAGCAGACTTTCTCTGGCCAGGCCGATTTTGGCCGCCGTGTGACATGCACAATCAGCCGCAACGGTGATTTGGCTTACCGCACCTACCTCCAGGTGACTCTCCCCGAGATCAACCAGAACATGGCTAATACTACTGGTCCTACCGGTGTGTATGCCCGTTGGTTAGATTTTGTTGGTGAGCAGTTGGTTGCCCAGGTTGAGGTGGAGATTGGAGGTCAGCGCATTGACCGCCAGTACGGTGACTGGATGCACATCTGGAACCAGCTTACTCTTTCCAAGGAGCAACAGGCGGGTTACTACAAGATGATCGGTAACACCACCCAACTTACCTACATCACTGACCCCGCCTTCGCTGATGTGTCTGGCCCCTGCGCTGCCGGAGGACCTGCCCAGGTGTGCGCTCCCCGCAAGGCTCTTCCTGAGACCACCCTTTACGTGCCTCTTCTTTTCTGGTTTTGCCGCAACCCCGGACTTGCCCTTCCCTTGATTGCCCTTCAGTACCACGAGGTGAAGATCAACATTGATTTCCGCCCCATTGGTGAGTGCTTGTGGGCCGTGTCTGCTTTGGGTGCCGGTGCCAAGACTGTTGCCGCTGCTTACCAGCAATCCCTCGTGGCTGCTTCCCTCTATGTTGACTACATCTTCCTCGACACTGATGAGCGCCGCAAGATGGCCCAGAACCCCCATGAGTACTTGATTGAGCAGCTCCAGTTCACTGGTGACGAGTCTGTCGGTTCTTCTTCCAACAAGATCAAGCTCAACTTCAACCACCCCTGCAAGGAGTTGGTGTGGGTTGTTCAGCCTGATGCCAACGTCGACTACTGCTCTTCCCTTGAGGCTAACTCCCTCTTGTTCAAGACCCTTGGTGCCCAGCCCTTCAACTACACTGATGCCATTGATGCCCTCCCCAACGCCATCCATGCCTTCGGTGGATCTGCTTCCGTCTCTGGTGTCAATCAGTTCGTGAACGCTTCTGGTCTTTTCCAGATGGCGGGTGCCGCTGATAACGATGCCTCTGGTATTACTGCTGGTCACCAGCTTGGTAACGCCATTACTGATCTCGGCTCCGTGTTGTCTGATGCCGGTACCTTCGTGTTGGCTGAGTCTGCCCTTGACATGCACTGCTGGGGTGAGAACCCTGTGGTCACTGCCAAGCTCCAGCTTAACGGCCAGGACCGCTTCTCCGAGCGTGAGGGTTCTTACTTCGACGTTGTGCAGCCCTTCCAGCACCACACCCGTGCCCCTGACTGCGGTATCAACGTGTACTCCTTTGCCCTTCGCCCTGAGGAGCACCAACCCAGCGGATCTTGCAACTTCTCCAGAATCGACAACGCGGTTCTTCAGTTGGTGCTCTCCTCCGGAACTGTGTCTGGTGTCAACACTGCTAAGGTCCGTGTGTACGCTGTTAACTACAACGTTCTCCGCGTTATGAGCGGCATGGCGGGCGTAGCTTACTCAAATTGATCGAATGGTGTGACCTTCATCATTTGCGTGACCTTCAAACTAATAAAATGGGTTTTACCCACAAAAACAAAATAAAAAATATTATAATGTAAAATATTAATTTATAAAAAAATTATAAATTAATTAATGCTTCATAAACACATATTATATCTCCGTCTTTTTATTTTTTCTATATTTTGCCAATTCTTCCGCTTTCTGACGATTATATTCATCGTTACCGTATTTCTCTTTTAGACGTAAACGCTGATTTGCCTTGCGAATGCGCGCTGCCTCGCGTTTTTCTTCATCTGTCTTTTTATTTGTATTTGCTACCATATCTTTATTGTTTATTTGTATTAATTCGTTGTTTGCATCATGATTTGCAATACCATTTTCTACGGATTCAACCGTCATTTGATTAACTATCATGTTCGGCAGTACTGTGTTTTCATGTACAATTTTGAACGAATGTATATCCATAAATTTGTTAAATACATCTTCCAGGATATAATTGCGTTTGATATGATTGCATCCAAAACAACAGGACTTTACGTTGTCCACCATATACCCTTTGTTATTATCTATTCTGTCTATGCCGTTCAGGTGTTGCGAATTAGATGGTTTTCCACAAAGATAACACGGATGTAATTTAAGTGCGTCAAATTCATCATGTGATAAATTAAAATCTAAATTCTTTTTTGATGCCCGATTTTTATAATGAATGTAAGAAGCCGATGTATAATCTGGAAACATTTCCGGAAATAATCGCCCATCGATTAGTCCGTTATGTGTCAAAATATGTTCTACTCGACCGAGAAATGCATCTACTGACAATGACGCTTTCATATAGTTACACATTTGGCAACAACTTACACAATTATCGGTAACATAACCAACTACTGAGTTCATTCGGTCAATGCCATTAAAGCCGCGTTCTGGTATAATGCCGCAATAGTAACACGACTGTTCAGTTAATATTGTAAAATCAGTTAGCGACAATTTAAAGTCCAGATTTTTATCTCTGGCGCTTCGACAATACACGCCATATTGCAATTCAACACTATTTATTTTATTCAAATTATTAATAGCAACTTTTTCAGGGTTATTGTCTCGCCATTGCTTTGCATTTTCCGCATTTTTATTTAAATATTGGTCTACATTCGCTTCTATCTGGCGCCGTCTATAACTCATGCTCTTCAATGCAACTTTTTCGTAGTTGTTTTCATTCCATTGTTGTTTTACGGCCTTTCGTTCCGGCTTCTGCTCGGCTATACGCGCCAGTTCATTGCGGTGTTCTTTGTCACGTTTCATATCTTGTAGACGATTTGCTTCTCTGCACGATGCACACGTTTTTGTTTGTACGTCATTATGCCCGATAAATTGTTCTTCGTCCAATGTTTTACAACATGTTGTGCAAATCTGCTTATTTGGTTCAGGTGCAGTCGTTTTTTGGGCATAACCGCGCCTAGCTCGGTCTTTTTCTCGCTCAATTACCAAACATTCTTCGCATGTAGACTTGGAATATTCTGCATCCAATTGTGCACGACAACCACGGACGTACTGCTTGCATAATTTTTTGCCTAATGCAGCAGTTTCGTCGACGAAAACACATAATTGATGTTTCATGCAATAATTGTTCTCAATCGACCGTTTGGATTTACATTTGTCACTAGCACATAATACAACCGCTTCTTTTGCTGTTAGTGACGACTGTTTTCCGCGTTCTTTGCAATTTGAACACGTCTTAATTCCATCTGGCAAATAATACGATTTTTTACAGCCAGAACAAATCGTCTGGTTTGCTATCATTTCGTCTGTATAGTCAGCCATATATGCGTGGTTTTTACAAAACCGAGAGTCATGTATTGCATTACATCTGCAACCATGACTATTTCTATCAATTGCGAGGCATTTCGACATTTTATGTGGATAAATTTCAAATGTTTATTTCATTCAATTTTTTGAAAATTTGAAAATTCATAATATTCATATTATTGGTTTTTGATTATTGAAGCAAAAACCAATATAAAGAACTCACAATATATAATGTATAGAATGAGCATAGACATTGTAAATCTCATTGAAAGCAACCCAATTACCAAATTAAATGGTAACTATCAGTCAAAAATAGTTGAAAAGGTACAAAAACACTTTAATAATTATGAACAACAAATGTTTTTAGCCAGTTTTTATTGTTATTTGAAACACAATAACAAGACCGATTTCGTAATCGACCTAGATAATGTGTGGAATTGGTTAGGTTTTAGTTCTAAATTTAACGCAAAACGATTATTGGAAAAATGTTTTACACAAGATTTAGATTATAAACAATCGCTTCTCCCAAATGATAAGCAATCATCTGACACCAGAGGTGGTCACAATAAAGATATTATTATGTTAAATATAAAAACATTTAAATTATTTTGTATAAAAGCCGGGACAAAAAAAGCAGACGAAATACACGAATATTTTATTAAATTAGAAGAAATTTTACAAGAAGTATTGGTAGAAGAAAGTAACGAATTAAAACAACAAATCCTTCAAATAGAAGACAAAAATAAACACGAATACGACGCCAAATTAGCGAAACAAAAAATGCTAGAAAGGGAAAAGGTATTGATGCAAGAATATGCAACGAGCGGTGCCATTTTTTATGTAATCAAGGTAAAAACACATGAAAATTGCCAATATGTCATAAAAATTGGCGAAAGTCGAAAAGGAGTGTTAGGTAGATACAAAGAACACAAAACAAAATACGAAGAGTGTTTGTTGTTAGATTGCTTTACCGTTAATAAAAGCAAGGATTTTGAAACGTTTATCAAAGAACATGAATTGGTCCGGCGAAATAGAGTAAATGACCTGCCCGGACATGAAACCGAGCTAGAACTCTTTCTAATAGGAAAGAATCTGTCTTATCAAACTTTATTAGATATAATCAACACAAATATCAAATATTTCAACAACAGTGATACGCATAAGTTAGAATTAGAAGTTCAACAACTAAAACTGATGTTAGAAATGAAAACAACGAATAACGACAACATGATAATCCAAGAGTTACTTCAGTGCGTCAAACAGTTATCATCTAAAATCGACAATCTAGAAAAAGTGAACCTAGATATCGTTTCCAAACTGAATTCCACGCAAACTAAAACAACGACTGGTTTCAACGAGCCGCTAGTAACGGTCGGCCCACGTCTCCAAAAAATCAATCCGGAAACGATGACTATCGTAAAAGTGTATGAATCCGTAGCAGAATGTTTGAAGGAACACAATTTCAGTGTTAAACGCCCAAGTATCGATAAGGCGGTGAAAGAAAATACCATTTACAACAATTATCGATGGGCTTTTGTAGATAGAAGTTTGGACCCGAATCTAATTCATGATCTCCCCCCAACCAAACAAACCAGGCCGCAAAACCTGGGATATATTGCAAAGATAAACGGCGAAAATACAGAGATTTTGAATGTGTATATCGACCGAAAAACCGCGGCGGCAGAAAATGGATATGCATCTTCATCTGCACTAGACAATCCTGTAAAAAATGCATCTATAACAAACGGACATTATTATGCATTGTACGAGAAATGCAATGAAGAAATGAGAACCACGTTTGAAGATAATTATGGGACACCATTGTTGTATAAAGATGGCGTAGGGCAATACACATGCGACAATCAATTATTAACAGAATTTGTGTGTAAATATGATTGTATAAAACAACTGAAAATGAGCGATAAAACATTGGCAAAGGCGCTGGATAAAAATATAATGTATAACAATTGCTATTTTCGAATGATTGGCAGTAGATTAAAATGCCGAGATTAAACCATTGAACATTTAAAAATGTCCCATTTTAAATTTTCAATGACCAGATACCAGTAACGATTTGAAATGACACTCCAACTGAACGTTGGAGCGTGCAAATTTTAAATCTTCGCTGGTATAAACCGCAATTATTTGACGAATTCATCATTAAATAATTTGTCCACTTTTATTCAAAAACTTACACACCTTTTCTCATTTACTACGAAGTGAAACGCCGTTTTTTCACAGCACATTGGCACCGATGTCTTCCAGATAATTCATATTTAGATTGAAACCGTTTGGACAATAATAATATTTTTCACTTTTATTTTGTTTTTTTCTTGTTTTTTGACCCACAAAAACAAAATGAAAAATATTATAATTTTATAAAAAATAAATTAAAAAAATGATTCCTTTTTTACTAATTTAATAATTATATTAGTATAATTTAATATTCGTTCAATGACGGACCTATACCAAAATATAATTTATAGTTTAGTAAGAGCTAAAGAGTCAAACTTCTTTACTGAAGAGAATTTTTATATATTGCATTGGCTCTATCGCATAAGAAAAGAAAAATGTAGTAGAGGAATTCGAACCGAATTCATCCAACCAGATTTTCTATGGGTTATTTTTAGACCAATGATGCAAAGTAAGAAGCTGTGGAGAACCAATCCTGATATTAGAATAGCCGTAAATCTCTGGTGCAGTAATCGTGCTGAAGCCGAAGAAAAATATGGTCATATAAGTGATTGGGATGTGTCCAGTGTGACGGACATGAGTAAGCTGTTCATGGACAAGATAGAGTTCAATGATGACATGAGTAGGTTGTTCATGGACAAGGCAGGGTTCAATGATGACATTAGTCACTGGAACGTGTCAAATGTTACTAACATGAGTTACATGTTTTACGGAACAAGTGGATTCAACCGCCCTATTGGGAATTGGAACGTGTCAAATGTTACTGACATGACGAGCATGTTTATGTGTGCCCATTCCTTCAATCAACCGATTGGGGATTGGGACGTGTCCAAGGTTACCGACATGGATAGCATGTTTTTTGGTGCAAATGTGTTCAATCAATCTATTGAAAATTGGAATGTATCCAAGGTCACCAAGATGAATCACATGTTTTGTTGTGCAAAGTCTTTCAACCAAGCTATTGGGAATTGGGAAGTATCCAATGTTACCAACATGGCTTTCATGTTTAGTATGGCAGATGTCTTCAACCAAGCTATTGGGGATTGGAATGTATCAAACGTGACCAATATGAAGGGCATGTTTAGTAAAGCACTTGAATTCAACCAACCAATTACAAATTGGAATATTGATAGATTAACGGATGACCCGCAATATTTATATGAATTTTAGTAATAAATAAGAATAAGTATCATAACTAACTAAAAAAATATAACCTTATAATCATGTTTACACCCTTGGTAATTTCAAACGCCGATTTTTCACAGCACATTTGCTCCAATGTCTTCCAGATAATTCATATTTCGATTGAAACCGGTTGGACAATAATATTTTTTTTCACCTTTATTTTGTTTTTTTCTTGTTTTTGATAAAGACCCGCCTCTAATATTTGAGAGTTGTATTTCCCAATCAAAGTTTGAAAATACTCCCTTCAAATAATAGTTCATAAACTCTTTTATCCATGGCATTAAAAGACGGCATCTGTCTTGTTTTGGGATTAAATGAAAGAACTCCGTATAAGTGTTAGAGTTTGTGTAAAAGTTTTCAAGTTCCACACGAATATTCATTGGGACTTTTGTAATTTTAAGAAAATCAATATATTCGGTTGGTTTTTCAGTTATATCATTTAACATTTTATTCACACGAACGCGGTAAGCATTTTGTTTTGTAGTATCTTCTTGACCCGCGCGAAAATATTTTTCATACCAAGTTTCACCATTGTATGCAATTGATAAATAGTATAATGGCATTGACCGATTTTTTTCCAGGTCTTCGTTGGTTGTGCATTCAATTGAAGACATATCATCAAATCTAATTTTTTTCAGTTCTGGATGCAAACTTTTAATATGAATTAAAAGTGTTTTTATCATAATAATAGAACCTTCGCCTCTACCAAGTGGCGCATAAAGACCGCATTCTTCGTCATACATTGCGTGTGGAATAGAAGCCGAAACTGCCACATTGTTATCAATTTGAACCGAAATATTAACACAATCGCGGATATTTCCAACGATTTTATAATTAATTCCTGTTATAACA
>Ga0315903_10003507_pt1 | contig 21709 bp, 12 predicted proteins | sample LakEriMetagenome_7_FD_203524 | JGI IMG/M metagenome (GOLD analysis project Ga0315903, IMG submission 203524) | Freshwater fungal communities from buoy surface, Lake Erie, Ohio, United States - Buoy 2 MA119 | ecosystem: Environmental > Aquatic > Freshwater > Lake | place: USA: Lake Erie, Ohio... | reverse complement strand
TGCTCCAAGTTACCCCTGCTGCACTGCAAGGCCTTGGCAAGTATCAGAAGGAACTGTCCATGCGTGGCATCCCTGCTGAGATTGTTCGCACTCGTCTGTCGTTTGACACCGATGCGTCTTTCCCCAAACTGAAGTTTGACTTTGGTGGATTCCTTGACGAAGCCACTCAAGCCGAAGTTGACAAACTGTTTGGTACGGAAGAAGTCCGTTCGATTACTGGTGAGTTGCGTACTTCCGCTGCCCCGGCAGTGCCGAAGATTACCGCACCACAACAAGTTGCACCGAAACCCGCTCCCGTAGTGGCGACCCCTGAACCTGCTCCTACCCCCGTGGCAGAAAAACCTGCCGCTGCGAAGCGTGGTTTTGGTGCTCCTAAAGCGGCTGCTCCTGCTGCCGCACCAGTAAAGGCGGCTGCTCCTGCGGCTGCGGCTCCGTCTGCTGCATCATTGGCTGACGAGATTGCCGCCCTTGTTGGGGAGGTAAATGCAGATGATGCCTAATCCGCCTCTTGACTTTACAAAGGTTGAGGCGTTAAGGAAGCACATGTTGCTGACAACCAGTGACATGGCTTCCCTGTTTGGTGTCAGTCGTATGACGTATTATGGTTGGGTGCGGGGGAAGGAACTCCGCAAATCCAATGACGCTACGGTGAGAGTGCTTCTTAAGAGGCTACTCAACATCATGGTCGAGGAGAAGTGGCCTACACCTGATGTCATAGCGATGGAACAACCACAACGGAAAGAACGCCTTGATGAATTATTGAAGCGTTTTAATTGAGGAACAATGGGGGGCATGTGCCCCCCAGTAACGGGGGTTTTATGGACACGCTGAGTTTCTTTCAGCGGGTGCTACCGACAGAAGGACTGTACTGCATTGCGAGTTTTGAAGGCGACAACCCAAAACCACGACACGGCTACTTTGATTCAGTCGAAGCACTTGCTAAAGTTGCTCTTGCTCTAAATAGCAGGGGACAAAACACATACTACGCAATCTCTACGTTCACAGAGAAGCGTCGTAAGCAGGAGTTCGTCGAGCGCACGAAGGTGCTTGCTATCGACGTTGACTGCGGTATTGGTAAGAACGGAAAGCCTAAACCGTTCAAGGATGCAAGCGAGGGAGCAAAGGCTCTTGTGGCTTTCGTCCAAGCAGTAAGGCTACCCATGCCGATGATTGTATCGTCAGGCAACGGGCTACATGTTTATTGGATTCTCGACGAAGCGATTGAGCCTACACAATGGAAGCCGTTAGCCAATGCGCTGAAGGCGGCTTGTCTTGATAAAGGATTCACACCCGACATTGGTGTTACGGGGGACAGTGCTCGTATATTAAGACCGATTGGATGCACCAACCCCCGTGGAGGAAAGACCGCTACGTTGATACGTGATGCGCAGGATGTGACCTATGCGCAGTTGTGGGCAGTACTCGAACCGTTTACACATGGCTCATCCTATGAGCCACCCGTCGAGCAGCCACGTACCAACTCGTTGTTGGATAACCTAGCAGTCAAGCATGAGTACCAACCCGCAAATGCTGAAAAGATTATTGAGTCCTGCCAACAGATTAAATGGGCAGTAGAAAACCAAGGGGATGTCCCCGAACCAATGTGGTACAACCTCATTGGAGTAGCCGCATTTTGTAGTGACCCTGAAGCCACTGCCATAAAGTGGTCTGAACAACACCCCGAATACAGTCAACAAGCAACTATCAGTAAGTTGCACCATTGGAAGCAAGGCGCAACAGGCCCAGCAAGATGTGAAAAGTTTGAAGCCGAACACCCCGGTGGATGCAAGGGCTGTAAGTTCAAAGACAAGATTGGTAGCCCTGCCCGTCTAGGCACACAGTTCGCAGAAGTTAAATCAACGGCGGCAGTGACCGACCCTATCGCTGCACAGATTCCAGTACCCCGACCATTCAAACGTACCACTGACGGTATGAAGATGGTCATTGACGAAACCGATATTGACGTTTGTAAGTTCGACATCTACCCCATCGGCTACGGCAAAGATGAGGGTCTTGGTTATGAAGTAGTCCGCTACATGTGGAATCGTCCGCACGTTGGATGGACTGAACTTGTACTACGACAGGCTCATCTAACTGATGGCAGTCGAGAGTTCTCAGGTGCGATTGCTGACCAAGGCATCGTGTTGTTCAACAAAAATCAAACGGTACACTTCCAAATGCTTCTACGCTCATACATGGAGGAACTGAAGCAACGCCGAGGATTAACCAACCTGTATTCGTCAATGGGTTGGAAAGCAAACTACAACGAGTTTGTGATTGGCAGTACGCTTCTACGCCGGGACTCCACTGGCAACATTGCAACCGAAAGCATCAACCTTGCTTCTGCAATCGGCAAGGTAACAGACGAGATGTATGGATGTCAGGGTTCTCTACAAGAGTGGGTGAACTTCACTCGCATCCTAGAAACCGCAGACTTAAAACTCCACAAGTTTTTGATTGGCTTTGCCTTTGCTACGCCACTGCTCAAGGTCAGTGGACTCAAGGGTTTGATTCTGTCCCTGTACGGCAAGACTGGTGGTGGTAAGACACTCGGTCAGTACATGATGCAGTCAGTATGGGGTAACCCCGATACTCTCCACTTCGGTGGTAAGTTCACACAGAACGGCTTGTTCTCCCGCCTTGCGCTACACGGCAACCTACCCATGACCGTGGATGAATTGACCATGCTTGACCGTGAGGAAGCAGGTGACCTAATTTACTGGACAAGCCAAGGTCGTGATAAGGCTAGGCTGAACCGCAACTCTGAAGAACGTGCCATCAAAGAGTGGGCAACCACCATGACAGTATCGACCAACGAGTCACTGCACAGTATGTTGTACGCAGGTGGTCATGCTACGGACGCCAAGTTAGCCCGACTGCTTGAGTTCAATGTCCACCCCCATCCATTGTTCACCAAGGGTAGCCAAGTGGGGCGGCAGATTCATGCGTTCCTGATGGCGAACTACGGACACCCCGGTCATGCGTTCATGCGGCAACTTATGCCGCTCGGTGTAGATGCAATCAAGGCTATGCTTGAGCATGCCATCAACGAGTTCCCCAAGAAGTATGGGGTGCACTTCACTGGCGATGAACGCTTTTGGGAAATCGGATTGGTACTGTCTGACCTCGGCAACCAACTTGCCAAGGAGTATGGACTCATCCTGTATGACCATCAAGACGCAACCGAGTGGGCACTGGGTGAACTGAAGTCCATGAAGTCATCTGCGGCGACCAACCGTATGGATGCCTTCGATGCACTGGGCGAGTTCATCAACGAACATATGGATGCAACCATTACCGTCATGCACACCCCCGGTCAGAAGCCAATGCGGGATAACAACCGTCCATATATTGCTGATATTCTCGTGCGCTATGACCTGTATCGCAAAGCCTATGACGGGACGTTTGACTCAGGCACGGTACTCATTGAGCGTACCAAACTGCGCAGATGGCTCAGTCAACGTGGCTACGACTACAAGCAATTCGTTCAGGAGTTTGAGGCTGAAGGCATCCTTGCGACGCCCAAGTCACAGAAGGCGTACTTCGGTAAAGATGTTGGGATTAAGATTCCGCAGTGCTATGTAGTCGGCATCAACCTCAACCACCCACGTTTGCAGGGAATCTTGGATGACGCCGACCAGTCCGTGAATGACCTAACCCACGGTCAACTCAAGGTCGTTTAATCAGGGATGCCATTGAGAACTTCTTCATCTACACCGTAGAGTCGAAGCATCTCTTTGGCTTCCGCCCGACCTGACTTAGCCGAGGACTTGAGGCTACGTAGTGCCAGTGGCTTACGTGCTTCCTTGAACGCTTGGTTGACAGACCTATCGAAGTTGCGAATCTCAAGGCGAGTACCCTTGGTGGATTCGTTCCAGTCTTTCACAAAGTCTTTGACGTTCTTCTCGGACTCAGGGTCGCCTGACAGTCTTGACGCAACCGCACGGCGCACAGCCTCGGTCTTAATCATGGACATGTAGGCTTGTTCCTGTGAGTCTGCCATCATCCAATCCATCTGAGCCTGCGCACGGGATGGATACCATCCGAGTGCCTTACCCATAATCTCCCATGCCGTAGCGTTCTTTGCCACAACATATCCCTTGGAGTCGAGGATTGCACCAGTGTCTTGGAACTTCAAGGCTTCACCGAAGTTCTTGACCGCACGAACAGGCGCATCAGTCATCAGACTGCTGAGGCTCGAACGACCAGTAACTACGCCGGGGATGGTGTTGGTGAAGTACTCAAGGCTACCCACGAGGAACGAGGTAGGCGCACCTGCAATGTTCACCACTTCACGGAGAAGTTCTTGCTTGGTGGCTGACGGCTTCAGTAGGCCCGTGCCGGGGACAATATCACCAAGACCTAAGCGGTTCGAGAATGACCAACCAGTGAAGTGGTCAAGCAAGCCACGCATGATGATTGGGTTAATCTCTGCTGCCAACTCATCCCCGAATACCGAGCGAGTCAGACGGGCAAACTCTTTCTCGATGGAGCCCATCTTCAGACCCAAGCGTTGGGCGATACCGTCAACAACATCCAAGATGTCGTCAGAACCCGGAATTCCACGCACACCGGAAAGCAGAATCAATGACCCGAGCATGATGATGCGACCCTCGTAGTTCATGTTCTTCAACAACTGAACCATCATGATTGGGTATTGCTTGTACATGTAGATGAACGACTGGAGTCCACCACGGAAGAAAGCAGGGCGGTTGTACTGAGCGTAGTCACCTTGTGTAGCATCCACAGCACGAGACGCAACTGCTCGGGCAGCGATGTCGGCTGCATTGTGGTCTACCCCAGAAGCACGTTGGCGGTCATACTCACCACGATATGCTGCTAGGAGAGTGGTACGGCGGTTGAACTGTTCCGAGTAGGAGAACGGAGCCATCCAAACCTTGACGAACTTTTGGAACGTAGGGTTAACGAGGATGGCACGACCCCGACTTGTACCAGTCAAAGCGTTGAATTGAGCAGCATCAAGACGCTGCTCCTCAGTCATGGTGTACAGGAAGTTCAGTTCAGCAAACGTCAGACCATCTTTGTTACGGTCTTTACCCGACTTCTGCAACTCCTTAATCTGTTGGTCGATGTAGTCGAGGTTGGCGTAGCGGAAACTACCTGCTTTCTTTGCGTACTCCAACAGAAGGTAGCCTGCACGACCTGCACCTAGACCAACACCAAAGCCGTTCTTCGGATTGAACGATGCAAGATATGCCCATGAGTTGGTCGGCAGCGAGAGCATCTGTGTGACACCCGTGGCGATAGAGCCACCAAGTTGAGCGAGAGCCGCCCATGTACGAGCAGCCACAGAGAACTCGTTGTTTGTCCAAATGTCGTCAGCGTGGATGATGTCGCCAGTGGATTCTTTCCAGTCGAGTAAAGACTTGGCACGTTCTTTGTACCAGTTGCCACGCTCAACCCGCTTACCATCCACCATCGTGACAGCGTTGTCGTAGTAGAACTTCTCTTGGAAATACTCACGGGCTGCAATCTCTTTGGCGGGGCCAGTCGCACCTTCCCACTTAACGCGCAATTCTTCTAAACGAACTGGGTCGCCATACCAGTTACGGTTGTCCTCAAGAACTTCGTCGTACTGATGACGGAACTCTTTGTTGGCTGCGGTATAGGCTTGCTGCTCCAGATAGGCAGACGCACTCTTGACAACATCTTTATCCCAGCCGGGAGTACCTGCACGCTTGAGGTTGGCACGAGCACGAGTGTTTTGTGCTTGTGTTTTCTTAACAAGAATCTCCCGAGTTTGGGGAGTCAACTGGATACCAAGGCGAGATAAGGAATACATCACCTCGTCGTAATGTAGGATGTCCACAAGCGCAGGGGTCTGCTCAGCCACGGAAGAAATTGCACGGAGTTTGACAGTCTGCAAGTTGTTGTCAACGTCACGCATCTCGTACTCGCCTGCAAACAAGATGTCGAGTTCATCCTGAAGTTCACGAGCATCTTTCTCAGTAGCAACCTTGCCGTAGAACAGAGAGTCCTGCTGACCTTGGCGCAACTTAATAGGTACTTCCTGACCATTCACATCCTTATAGGCTTGGATACGAACCTGCCAATCGCCTTCACGAATCAGCGGGACGTAAGAGCCAGCGATGGTTCGCTTAGCGTAGAACTGGTCGTCATTGATAGACGCTGCAAACATGGTGCGTTCTTCGATGCGGCGCACCAATGCCCAAATGGAACTGTCGTTTACGTTGTCAAGGTCAGGGTCAACTTTATTGCGGAGTTTGTTCCGTAGACCGCGCACAAGCGTATCGACTTGCTCAGGGGTATACCCCTCAATCATTGTCTTTAGGTCGCCAAGAGCAAGGTCTTTATAGAACGAGCCACCAAACTTATAGTTCAGCCACTCGTCAGCATCTTCCTGTGCTGCCTCGCTCATGACGAAACGATTGTTCTTGTACTCTGAATCCTTTAGGCGCATACGGTCGTATTGCTCGACCACATCCTTAATGAACTCTGTCTCTTGAGCAGTTAGGCTTTCAGAGAACGCACTGGATATACCAGACGTAACTGCCCGTTGCTGCTCGTGGATTGCACCAAGATATTTACCGATGAGTACATCCACCGAGGATTTCGAGATGGCATCAAAGAACTCTAGGTAAACCTGATACTCGATGCTGTTACCCGTGTAGCGGATGATTCCGTTTTCATCTTCCTCTAGGGTTCCATCAACATCTTTGAACCAGTCAAGGGAAGGCTGCATATTCGGAGCCTCATAGGTAGTCTCCGCCATACGCTTGGTATACGTCCGCTTAGTCATCTCAATGTTGCGGTCGTACTTGCTTTCAGTTTTCTTGAGACGCAACTGGTACTCAAGACGGGCTTCCTCGTTTTGAGCCGTATCCAGTTTCTTTTGTAGCCGAGCCATCTCACGAGCCTTGCCAGACTCAAGGGAGGCCAACTCAGCGTCACGTTGTGCAACCAGTTCAGCCTGATACTCAGGCGTCATCGGACGTTCTTCAGTACCTTGTTGAACCATGAAGCCCTTACGGAACTCCTCAGGGGTAACCCTACCCATCTTCTTGAGTTCTTCAAAAGCCTCGGGGTTAATCTGCGGAGTGGGGTCTAGGTTGTTCGGGTCATAGAACACCACGTTCTGCATCTTCTGAATCTGCGAATCAGAGTACTGCCCCATACGGCGCAGCGTGGCGTATGCCATCAACTCACCAGCACGAACGCTCTGCTCGTTAGTCAACCCTCCACCAAAGCCCAAGAACTTAGCGTCATGGGCAATCTTGGTCATCTCAGAGTACTGAGTTTTCAGTTCAGTCTGACGAGCCGCTTGGTCTTGCAAACGACTAAAGATTTTGAAATAGCCCTTGCTCTTACGGGCCATGTTGTCTTGCGTTTGGATACCGTCAAGAATTTTCTGTGTGACGTTACCCACGTTGGCAAGCACACCCTTACCTTGCTTACGCATCTCGGCTGCTTTTTGTGAAGCACCCACAATGTCACGGATGGAACGCTCAAGGTCACCGTAGATAGCAAAGTTACGGTTCGTAAAGTTCTGAGCAAAGAACGCAGAGCCTTGAGCCACGGACTGAGCAAAGCGCAATACTTCCATGTCGGACTTCTCGTTGTCCAACGCTTGAGTAATCTCCTTGAACATGCCAGAGGTGTTGACCTCGGAACGCCCAATGCCTTGACGCACGTACTTGCGTGATAGCCCAATCAGATAGCGAGCAGCGTCATCGTTGAAACGCAAGCCCATCTTGTTGAGTTGGTCTTTTAGCCAGTTCCAAAACCGCAAGATAGTGTTGTTGTCGATGGCAGCAGCACGGTCAGCCAGTACTTCTTCAACGGCTTCGAGGAAGGGTATACCCTTACCATTCGCATAGACCGTGGCTTCTTGTGTAAGTTGTGGGTCAGAGTCAGCGATGAATCGCAGAATCTTGTCGAGTGCTTGGCTGCTGAATAATCCACGGAAGCCAACGTGCCCAAGAGTTTCGTGGGCAATGATGAATCGAGCGTGTTCTTCTGAATGGATGAAGTCGGCAAACAGGACTACGTTGTCGCCCCATGCCATACCAGCAGCGTTAACTGCCTCGATGTCGCCGTTCTTACGTGCCTTGGCAGCAGCCTCGAACAAAGTAGGATTATTCCTACGCATATCTTGTATGTTGGCAAACACGCTTACACGCGGCTTACGGGCATACTTGGAAATCACACGGGCCGCAAACAGGCGCAGCGGGCCGACCTTCATTGGGTTCAGAGGTTTGCCGTCCGCACGATAGGCACGCCAGTCGTCGTCGCTGTTAGGCTTGCGGTCATAGAACGGGTCGAACTGGAGGTCATCCAGTGTCGTTTGGTCTTCCACTTCCTCAAGGTCACGTAGTTCTTTACGTGCTGCCTCATGCTTTTGTACAAAGTCAGTCTTGGTAGTTTTCTCCTCAGCCACCGTGTTGGGGATGAAGTAGGACGTACCCGCAGGCTGAGTCACATAGGGATTACCCTTAGCATCAAAGAAATCCTTGATGCGTCCACGCTTACCAACGAGGAAGTTGTCATCGACTACACCAGCGTAGTACTTCTTCAACTTATCAATAAGTTGGGCTTTGTTAGGCCACTGTGGATTGGAGTCAATAAAGTTCGCCAAGCGTTCCTCGGCACTGAGGTCTTCGTTGACTGCAACCACATCATCTTTGACCGCTTCTTGGACAGTCTTAGCCCCGGGCACTCGCACCTTGGCTTGTACATTGGCGTCATTCAGTAGGCCAGTATCAGCCAGCAAAGCGTATAGACGGGACTTCGGAGAAATAGATTCTTGGTCTAGCGCAACCTCACGCAGAGCATCGGTGTAATCTATCTTGGATACACCACCCTCAGGGTCTGTCAAGAAGTTGGCAGCAGTCTTACGCAAGTACGTACGGTCTGCGCCAAAGACATATGCCGACACAATATCGAACAAGGCTTCAGCGTAAGCCGCAGCGTTCTTGGTTGTTTCAGCAGTCTCGATAGCCATATCGAGTTCTTCGTTCGCAGCCACAGTTTCAGCACTTGCTTCCTGTGCACCACGTTTAACGGGCTGACTTTCCACAACCGCAGGCTGGGTAGTCGTCCCCATAAGTTGTCCGACCATTGCCGCAAGACCACTCGGGCCACGCTGCAACTTCGCACCTGCGGGGGGTGCGGCTTTACCTGTTGCCTCAGTCTTTTTTGCTGGGGCTTTCTTTAATGCCTTACCTCCCTTGGGTGGAGGAGGCGGAGGTGTTTCTTCGGTGGCTACTTCTTGCTTCTTCCCGCGCTTGAGAGACTTGCCGCCACCGCTTGTTTCAGTGCCGCCGCCTTGTTCTTGGGTCGTGGGCTGTTGCCGAGTTTGCCGCCCGCCTTGTACTCCCGCATTATCTTGCTGACGTTTTGGCTGACGACCTTGTTGCTGCTTCCTTTCTTGAGGGGCATTTGCTTCTCCTTGTTGTTCGGGTTGAATAAAGTCGCCCTCATCAAACTGACCATCAAACACCGTGCCGTCTACGTCCTCAAAGCGACCAGTGCCATGTGGCAGACCGTCCTTGAACTGACCAGTGTAGGTGGATGTGTCAGAGTAAATCAGCGTACCCTGTCCGTTAGGCACACCCTTCTTAAGTTGGCCTGTATATACAGAACCATCTTCAAAGTTCAGAGTGCCAGACTTCTGTTTCTTAAGTGCCTCACCTCGTGCAGCAGTTGAAGTAACGGCGGTGACTGGCGCACCAGTCGGAGGAATCTGGGCCGCACCTTGCTGCACAGTTGGGACAACTTGTTGCTGTGTCCCCGCGCTACGAAGTGCTGCAACCGTAGGCTGACCCTGCTGGGTAAACAACGCCATCTGCGGCGAACTACGCAAGTCTTGACGAGGCACAACTGGTACACCAACAGGCTCAGGCAACTGCGTACTAACACCACGGCGTAGACCTTCAGCACGAGAAGGGCGAGGAGCCTCACGGCGGCTAAACAATTCCAGTTGCTGCGGTGCACGTATGGGCAACGGCTTTGTAGGAAGTTGTTGCTGTGTCTGTTGCTGCTGTGCAGCGCGTTGTTCTTGTAACGCTGCTTGCTGGGCAATCTCCAACTGACGTTGAGCCAAAGCAAGGTTGTTCATGCGGGCAAGGTCTGCCTCACGCTGTGCTGCTTGCTCGGCTTGTAGACGCTCTTGAGCCTGACGACTTTGCGCCAAGTTCATTTGCTGCTGCATGATGGGGTTAACCACAGGGGCGGCTTGGTCAGTAAAGCCAACGCCACCGGGGGCAGGTGGAGCAAACTGGAGAGCCAACTGGTTCGGGTCAGGACGTAGGTCAGGAGGGCCGATTTGAGCGGCTTGTTCTTGAGGAGTTACATCACGCCAAGACTGAGTAGTGACATCCCATACCCGAGGTATACCCGTTGCACCCACTTGCATGCTGCGAGCCTTGGCTTCAGCAACAGGGATACCACCGAGGTCAAGCACACCTTGTGCGCCACCGAACTGGTTAGGCTCAACTGGGCCAGTGTAGATGCGGTCACCCGGAGTAGAGCGACGGACACCTTCTGCACCTGCTACAAAGTCAGGGCGTGCACCCATACCGCCAGCAGGAGTTGGCCCACCGACAGGTGTAATCTCAATAGAGTCAGAAGTGGGTGGAGGAACTTGCTGGTTGCCTTTGAGGATGTCAGTTTCATTCCTACCAATTGGGCCACGGCGTAGGTTGGCTGCACCACCAAGTACACCGCCAACACCAAAGCCAGCGGCAAAAGATTCGAGGAGACGCTTACGGACATCGGCATCACCGAAGTCCTGACCTGTCATACCAATCAGCAGACTTTCTTGTCCAAGTTCAGTTGCACCTTCCGCAGAACCACCTACAAGTGCTCCTTTACCACCTCGCTTGAGCAGTTCGACACCACGAAGACCCTGCGTCCCCAAGAAAGTCTTGCCTTGGATGTCTTGGAGGTTTGCTGCTCCGCCTCTAGCGGACAGACCACCGCGACCAAACAGACGGGATGCAAGTAGATATTCAGGGAGGGATTCGAGAACGGCATAGGGAACTGCGCCAGACAAAGCGGCAAGACGAGCGTTGGCGTCATCGGCTCCTACCCCCTGTTCACGGAACTCACCATAAATATCAGCCGCACCAGTGGCGTAATTCTGCGAGACGCTAGTGATAGTTGCGCCTGCGATACCAGCCGCTTCACGGAGCAGTTTGGTTTCAGCGGCGTCTAGGACTTCACCTGCTGCACGTTTCTTCAGCGCAGCAAGTACGGATTGTTTGAAGGTTTCTTTACCAGCCAGACCAGCAAGCGATGCACCAGCACCAACGAGTGGGTTACCACCCGAAGCAGCAGTACCAGCAAAAAAGCCTGCGGCAGCAGTACCAACAGACTCAAGAATGTTCGGGCCTTGTTGGGCAACCGTTGCAGCCAACCACTCAATCGCACCACGGGTAGAATCAATGTCACTGAACTCACGACGGTAGGGCAGGTTTTTACGCATGTCCTCCATCTGCTGGTCAACAATAGCCTGACCAGTCTGCTCAGCACCTGCCAACTGAAGTCCACGACCAGCAAGCAGTTGCAACTGGTCAACGCCAATACCGAAGTTCTTGGACATTAGGCGACCAAGACTTGGATTACGGATAGAACTAGCCAGTTGACCGTAGGACTCAGGTGTCAGGGCAATCCAGTCACCACCTTGCGGCAAGCCCACCGATGGTTGGTCGAGCAACTTTTCGGCTCGCAGAGTCATATCGGCGTCGTCCTCAGCGAACGACACACCTTGTACAAACAACTCTTTCTTTGACGGGCTGTACGCAATCGCAGGCGGTTTCTTCATCTGCGGTAGTTCAAACCGAGTAGCCCGCTGACCCATCGCACCAATAGTGGCGATGTCGGCTAGACCTTTCTGAAGTGCATCAACCCCCGAAGAAGCAGCAGGGTTTAGAAAGGTGTAGCCACTCATATCACTGGCAATGGTGCTGCCAGAATCCGCATACAAAGGATTTTCAAATGACTGTGTGGCTTTTGTTGCCATAGTTCACCTTACCTAACTTCTTGTTGAGGAGTATTGACAATGCTCCAAATGCTCCTATCGACTCCGGCAACACGTTGTGCTCGTGGGCCAACTTCGAGTTTGACCCCGTTGACTTCAACTTGGTTGTTGAGAGTATCAACCACAAAGATGTCACCGAGACCGTTGCTGTAAGTTACTTTACCATCTGAAGCACCCGTAGCGACAGCCTTGAAGCCAGCCAGTTTGAGTTTTTCTTCAGCAAGTTTAGTGTTGCCTTTGATAACCTCAAGTTGAACTTCACGAGCAGTTTGCAGAACTTGCTTAGCAGACTCCTCATTGATACGAAGTTTGGACTTGAACTCCTCTGTACCACGCTCTGCTTGGATTGTGGCAAGTTGTTTGCGGTACTCAGAATCCACTTGCGTCTTAACAAGTAGTTCGATTTGCTTCCCATCCAAGCCAGCCTTAGCCACCTTACCGTTAATATACAGGTCGAAGTTCCCGTCAGGACGCTGCAAAACTTGATGCGGTGCACCAGTAAACGTCGAGAGTACTGCTAGAGCACGGCTGTAATTACCAGTCGTGGCTCCTTCATATACACCGATGTCGGCTTGGTTCTTATACAAACCCATATCAAGAGCCTGAATCTTGGCAGCAGCCTCGATAGCCTTGTCACCCATACCGTACTGGTTGAACAGACTCACTTGGCGTTGCAGGATTGCACGTTGTTGTAGGGTCTGCTGAATTAGCGGATTGCGAGCAGTGGGGTCAAGCGTAGCCGCACCATACATCGTGCCACCCTCAGCAGGTTTAACGACATTGGCAGCAGCATCAGCCACTTGACGAGGCGTCCCAGTCTGTACGGCAGTGTTGAGCGTAGCCACAGGGTTCGTAGCAGGAGCCGCAGCAGGTGCACGAGGTGGCGTTGCAGAAGCAACTGCGGTGAGCGGAGTATCTTTGTTAAACCCGAGAGCAATACCGTTATCAAGGGTACGCATGTCGTACGGCTGTTTACCATTCTCTTTCTGAATGATGGCGGTAATCAACTGTTTCATAACCGCAGGGTCTTGAACATTAATGACATCCGTAGCCTTAACACCCAATGCCGTAGAAACATCTTTGATGTATGCACCCGTGAGGTTTCTATCAGACTCAGGAGCCCAGCGGCTAATGATGCCTTGAACAGTATTGATGCCTTGCTGGTTGTAACTCAGCAGGTTCAAAGTCATTGCACGGATACCAGCCTCAGGTGAGGAGAACTGAACAAAACCAGCGGCTTCTTTTGGCCCTTTGTCGATACCGACTTGACCTTGCCATGTGTACTGTGTGCTTGGACGAATGTTGCCGGGGTTGTTGTTAGCAAGACCACGTACTGGTTTACCCTTAGCATCCAACTGCCAATCAGCAAGACCTTGCTGGGTTGCGGCTTGGACGTTCTTAGTACGCTCAGCCTCAGCAGTTCTTGTACGAGTAGTTTCTCCCGCACGTAGACGCTCTAATAGTTGGGCTTCAGTCAATGGACGGTTGGCTTGCTCAGTCTGCCGAATCATGTCGTAGTACGGTGTAGCCGAACCAGTGCCGACGGTAGGAATTTCCACGCGAGTGACATCAGCATCGTAAATACCAAGGGCACGACCAAGACGAGGAATACCAATTTGATTGGCAAGCCAAGTACCACCCTGAGCAATAGCGTTATACGGGCCACCAGCCACAATATCAGCCGCAGCCGCAGGTGCTTTACCCAACTGCGCACGGTCAATCGCTGCCTGACGTTCACGGTTCAAGTTCTGCAAACGCAGAAGCCGCTCAGCCTGAGGTAAAGACTGGAACTCTGCAACCGACATCTCGTCCGTTTTGACCGTAGCCAGTTGTTGTGGTGTACGTAGCCCAGCCGCAGGGAGATTAGATGTAGGTACGTTTGCAGGTTGCCGAACAGGTGCAGTAGTAGCAGCCGCAGGTGCGTTAGCAGCGGGAGCCGGGGCAGGAGCCGCAGCAGGTGCATTAGCGGCAGGAGCCGCAGCAGGCGCAGTAGCAGTAGTCTGAGTACCGAACGCTGTACCGGGTTGTGTTAAAAACTCAGGGACAGGGGCATTGGCGATAGCGTTTGCGTCCTCTCCCATCCGAGCACGAATCTCGTTGAGTCTGTTTAACTCTTGAGTCCGTAGTTGGAGGTCACGCTGTTGCATGATGTCGTTCTCAGTCGCACGCATGCGATTGGCGACAATGCCAGCACCCCCTAGAAGTTGCGACAGATTGAGAGACATGGTGAACTCTCCTTAAGCCTTGTTAGCCATCGGTGTGCCAGTGAACGTACCGAACAAATCTCCAATGTCACCCGCAGCCTGCCGACGACGGCGTTCCGCAGCATCATAAATCTGACCAATGTAGTTACCGTAAGACAGAGCAGCAGTTGGGCCACTTGTCGGGAACGCACCTAGACCAGCCTGAGACGTACGGATACGGTTTTGTTGAGCCACATCAGCACCTTGGAGGTAAGCCGTTTGACCACCAGCCGAGCGTTGTAGAGCAAAGCGGCGTTCTTCACCTGTACGTAGCGCACTACGAGACGGGCTAATACCACGAAGAACATCACGCTCTGCACGACCAGCCGCAGTTTGGTAAGCCTTGAGAGACTGTCCACCGAAGTACTCGGGGTCAAAGTAGCGAGACTCACCCAACAGATTCTGCGCAGCGGCAAGACGTTGTTGGAACAATTCTTGGTTAGTCGTACGTAGTTGTTCGAGTTCGGCTTTTTGCTCAGCAAGAAGTTGTTGCTCCTCATCTGACAAGCCTTGTCCGGCAATCGCAGAACCAGCCAATTGACCAGCAGCACGAAGAACCATATCGGCCTGTGCTTTCGGGTCAGTAAACTTATCTTTAAGAGCCGTAGAGAATTTATCCCATGCGCTACCACCAGCCGCACTTGCAGTTTGAGTAGCCCCGCCACCAAAGCCGCTACCAAAGACGCTAGTACCACCAGTCGGGGCACGAAGACCAACCGTAGTCGCACCTTCAGTCGGGAAGCGTAGACCAATACCTGCGCCACCACCAGTAGCAGAAGTAGCCTGCGCACCAGCAAGGCTGTAATCAACAGGAGCCATCGTAGTGGATGGGTAAGTCGAAGCAACACTTGAACCGCCGCCAAATCCGCCAGCAGTTGAAGTGCCAACATCACCGGGCATACGTAGGCCAACACCACCAGCAGCATTAGCATTTAGACCAACACCGCCTGCGGCATTTGGATTGAGAGAGCCGTAAGAAGTTGTACCAGCACCAGTCAAGTTAATACCAGTACCAGCACCAGTAGAACTACTAAGCGTTGTACCAAGGTCAGGAGTAGCACCGGGCAAGCGAATACCAGCACCACCAAACGACTGTCCACCAGTCAGACTGTAATCAACAGGCTGCATTGCAGTAGATGGGTAGTTCACCGAAGTGAGGTATGAGCCTTCAGTACCAGCAACGGGAGGCGCAGTTGTAGTAGTTGGAACTTTAAGACCAGTGCCACCTGCTTGAGCCGCAGCAGAAGTTGCGTCCATGTAACCACCGATACCACCACCGATACCACCAAACAATGCACCGCGACCTACATCGCCGCCAGTAACCTTTGCTGTAATTGCACCAAGACCAGCACCGACAATCGCAGAACCGAGCGTGGCTCCAACCGTAGCAGACAAGCCAAAGGTCGCGGCAGAAATACCAGCCGAGGTTGCAATCGCACCAGCAATCGCAGGCGCAGCAAACGGAATCGCAATGGCGGCAACAACACCAACCACCGCCTTAAGACCGCCACCGCCACCGCCATGCAGGGTAGGTTGCTTACCACCGATAGCACGAGCAATCGGATTTAGTTTATGACCACCGACACCGCCAAACGCTTCTTCAGGTAGGTCGGGAATACCCATCGTCAATAATTGCTTATTGGTGGGCATACGAACAAACATTGTTGCACTCATTTCATAGCCTCCGTCAATTCGAGTCGCATGTGTGTATACACAGGCTTAAAACCATAACGAGAAATCACCCGCTCCATTGCTGGGGACACCCATCCCTCAATGACTCGGACACTATTCATATACGCCCAACCACAAAGCATCTTCCAATACTTCTCATGGAGCGCATCTAAATCACCACCACCTAGAGCAACAATATTCATCGCACGCATCTTGGGGTAGGGAATTATTTCTAGCACGAGTGCTAACTTCACACTCTTAGTAATTGTTTTATCACATTTGACAACAAATATATACATCTTGCCTTGTAAAGCAGCGTTATAAATGTCGTCGATTGTCATTTCACCGTGCATTGCACGTTTAACACAACGCTCTAGCAGTGGCTTAGTAGCCCCCCAATACATATCAAACTGCTCCTTTGTAGAAAGAAGCAGCGGCTCAAAATCTTCGAGCGGTATTGGGTCAAATCCTGCTGGAGGGTTAGTCGTCATTATTGGTACTTCTTCAAAAGGTTATCGAAGAACTCCTTACCTTTGGCTTTAACTACCTTGGCAGGAATCACATACTCACCAGTAGATACACGGATAGGCACGCTATCGCTAGTACCAGTGCCGGGGCCACGTACCGGGCCACCCTTAGCAGCATGGTCACCCATCTCCACATAACCACCATCAGCCATGCTCATCATCGGTTGTGGGGGCATACCTGTCTGAGTTCCCATACCGCCCACTGCTCCCATACCACCAGTCATGTTCTGAACAGAACGAATAGCAAGTAAAAGAACAAAAATTAAGCCTTGGTCATATTCCTGAGACAAGTCGGCTTCACCAGCCAGACCTTGTTGGATAGCGTACTTACGGACATACGGGTACATTTCAGGATTCTGAAGTGCAGTCATAGCCAGTTGTCCAGCCGTATTTAATTCATCAGGAGTTAGTTCCCCAGACTGAAAACCAGCCATGATGGCATTAGCAATCTGCTGAACTTGTTGTGGGTTCTTACGCATGAACTCTTGGAGTTGCATCTCAATCATTTGAGGCGACATGCGCTGCTGGGTACTAGCCACTCCAGCGGGGCGAACAGGCATACCATTCTCACCAACCATACCGCCTTCGGCATATGTAGGCTGGAGACGGAAGTCAAGCGCAGGTGCGCCGGGGTTAGCAGCAACCGTACCAACTTGTGCCAGTGAGTTCATCTGTGGCTGCGCAAGGGCTTGTTCGTTAATTGTTACTTGAGGAGAACTCGAACCAAGCAAGCCCTGCAATGAAGCAGGTAGGTCAAGCGAAGTAGTGGGCGTAGGGAGGTCAGCGTTAATACTAGGAGCCTGCGGCGTCATCTGCGGAGCAGGCGTAGAAGTCAAGTTGACAGCAGCAGGGCCAGCAACGGTAGGCAGACCTACTTGTGGGACAGCAGTCGGAGCCTTAGACTGCGGATTCAAAATTGACAGCACTGGATTGTTTGCCATGATTTATCCTTTCAATTGGGCAATGAGCGCATTGACGGTATTTCGCAACGCAGCCACATCATTTGCAAGAAGTTGAACATCGTTAATTAACTTTCCAAAGTCGTCCAAACCAGCAACATTTTGCCCACTAATAGTATACCCCTGTCCTGTTGCAGATACACGAGAAAATGTGGGGGCAGATGTCTGGTTGACAGTAAGTTGACCCTTGGTTACAGCCTTGCTTTGTAGGTCGGCTTCGCCACGGATACCAGCCAGAAGTTCGACGTTCTCCTTCAAGGCTCGAAGAATTTGACCTTGCCATTCGGTCATGTTTCCTGTTGGTACAGAAGGTACGGCAGTGAATCGACTCATTATGCAGTCCTCAATCCAAACGGAGTTTCACCGATGTGGATGGCTCTCACACGGGCTGACCCCGATACACCGACCTCGAACGTGTCTGAACGATAGCCAGTGGGGAGGCGGAATACATCACTGGTTGTCACTGTGGCTTGGAACGAAAGTTGTTTATCCACCCATAGGCGGAACGTAATAGGCAACGTACCCTGTACAGTTTTTAACGTACGTGTAAAGTTATCACCATTGATGACTATGGAGTTCAACGTACCAAAGTTGACAATCCGATTACCTAAAGAATCAACACGGTCATACGGCCCATTCATGTCGCCAAGACCTTTAAGGCACTCAATCGTAGCCGTACCGTCGGACGTTGTAGAAACATTACCGCCCGTATTCGAGTAAGTAAAAGTCGTTGAATCGACCACGGTAACGACAGCATCAGTATTGTTAAACGTAGACCCCACAGGAGAGGTAAACCCTGTGATACGCACACGACAACCTGTTTGTAGTTGATGCGGTGTTGCAGTGACAATCGTCGCTACATTGGAAGTACGAGCGTAAGAAACCGATATGGAAGTGTGGTTATAGTCGTTCCACACACCAAGGTTAAAGGCAGGTACACCAGCATTGTAGGCAGCAATCGCCTCCGCTTCGGCGTCAGGGGTTTCGTAGTCTGCAACAACTCGGGCTGCGCCAAGATTAAGGAAGTCTTTTGTGACAATTGTTTTAGACTTCCACTCAGCAGCAGACAGCGGCTGGCTTTCTTTATCCCATTGGTACAAGTTACCAAGGTTATCAGCAACATAGTAAAACGCATTGGACTGCGCATCGTACCAAGCAGCAGAGAACTTGTAGTTAATCTGAACGAAGAATCCACCGATGCGGTCATCTCGCTCGAAGATAAACGACTGATTCGGGTCAGAACCAAAATACTTGCCGTTGTAGAACTTACCAACCACGTTGGTCAAATCGACTGCCTGAGGCCATGTATCCCAGTCATGAACGAACTTGGTAATCAAGTCCATACCAGCAGATGGGTTGTAAACCGCCAAGCCACCATAGGTAACGTAAGCAACACCAAAGCCCATGTTGACCACAGACCGCTTAGACAAACACGGGTACAGCGTATCAATACGTGCGTATGCCATCGTAGCAGGGTTGTTACCTGATACTTGATATGGATACTCCTCAGTTAGAACAAGGATATAACCAGCCACCGAAGCGATGGCTACGATGTCAGACTCAAATGTCAGCGCATACTTAGCAGGCCAAGCATGCGGAATGTTTGGCTCAGAGAAGAACAACTGGTTACCATCAAAACCGCAGAGAATGTTGTTCTGTGCGGCAATTAGTCCTTTAAGATTTTCCGGCGGAGGGTCGTACTCATCTGTACCCAGAAGGTCGAACAAGCCTCGATAGTCGAAATCATCAGTAAACGAATACGACCCGTCGCCCCAATATCGCGCTGGTTTATCTGTCGTTTCCGCCACATCGTGGTAGAGCGTACCTGCGGTTTCGGCTTTATCAGCCACGTCAGCAGCCGTCTGGGCATACTCAAAAGTGTAGTCATCAATGACATTCGTAACAATTCCATCAGTAATGTTAAAGGTTGAGTCAGTACATCCACTAATTTTGAAACGGTCATCAAGTGCTAAGTTGTGATGATTCGATAGTGTGACACGCGACACATTGCTAGTCCGGCTTACACGAGCCAATAAGGTAGGGAACCACAATGTCCCGAGTCGGAAATATTCTGTACCCGATGAAGTAGCCAGCGTGCGGTATAAGCGAACACCGCGCACAAAGTTACTACCAGTAGGTTTAGCCGTTGGTAAATTGCTGACGGTTACAGTCTGACCTTCTTTAATAAACAAATCGGTAGATGGTTCCGACGCAATAGATTCTTCTTCCCACGGTGTAAACCATGTATATACATACGACCGAGGAATTGTATTGCCCGCCAAAGACACACGCCCGTTGGTATCGGAAGTCGTGCTGACTTGCTCACCGGGAGAGAAGTATGTAAATGTCGTGTCGTTAATTACGGTAACCTCTGCGTTGGTCGCATTAAACGTAGCCACCGAAGAAGTCGCCGCAGGGAATCCCGTCACAGACACAATGTTGCCAGTACGTAGCCCATGCGCAGTAGATGTAATGACAGTGGCAATGTTACCAGTATCACGCGCTCGGCTCGAAGTTGTTTTCTGCGTAAAGGTTGTTGAGGTTGTCGTTAGTTTTGTAGTTGGTAACGGCAAACCAAGTTCGTAGTAGTTGTTTGGATATGGCTCTCCAGTAGCAGTAGCCAACTCATAGTTGGTTACTTTAGGTACACCATCACCAGTGTAATAAAAGCGTTGCTCTTGGTCTTCTGAAGCAGAAGCCGTCACAATGTCAACGTCTGTTGTCCAAGTCAGCCACTTGAGTGTGCCAGTGTTAGGCTCACGCAAGGCGTACAGTGTTTTAATATCGCCATTACGACTAACATTACCTGACAAGTACGGCAAGCGGTATGGAATCAAATCACCGGAATACAGTTTGACGTTAAACGCTACCTGCGCCGCAGCATCAGGCAGCAACTCCGAAGCAATCTTCGGGGCTTCTCCTAGAAATTTAACAATCTTAACTGCTGCCATGTCTATACCAATTCAAAATGAGGCCCATCAATAAATGGACGCTTGTTTTGTTTACGTCGCTCGTCGATGTAGTAGTTCATGGCTTCTTCCATTGTGCCACGCCATAGGCGAATATCAGGCACATTCCATGCAGCACCCCATCGAACAGCGACATTGTTTTCGATTGCCGCCTGCTTCATTGCATCAGCAATATCATCGTACAAGTTAAGTTCCCAAGACGCACGATTGCCAAGGAAAGCCATCAAGTCAACAGCCCTACCTTGAACATGAGTGCCGCCCTCTGCAATCTGACTGGCTCCTTGCTCGAACAACTCACGCTGGCGAGCAGCAGTACGCAGACCCTCTGTCACAGCAAAGTCCACCTTGGTGTATTTGATAGCCAGTAAGACACACGCAACAAGGCGGTCATCGACCCCCTTGAGTTTGCTTAGGCTACGCTGTGACAGTTGGAAACTCATTTCTTAAACACCTGTGCAATACCGGGCAGAACTTTCTCAGCACTACGACCAATGACGTAGCCACCAATACCCAGTTCAACAATGTCCCACAACTTGATGTACTCGGCTTCAGACAGGTTAGGTGCAGCCCATCCAAACCAGCGAGCAACAATCAGTGCCCCAAAGGTCAACATCAAAATCGGACGCCAGTTTGCAGCCAACCAGTGTTCACTGGCGGCTTCGGCCTTCACAATCTCACCACGTACGGTCAACTCAGTGAGTTCGCCCTTTTGTGCCATCTCCATCAACGCAAGTTTTGCTTGGTCTTTCTTCTCTTGGTCAGGCCACAGACGGTCGATTAACTGACCACCTATGTTCAGGACTGCGGTTAACGGGTCTGCTGCCATGATGCCCTCCTATGTACTGGCACAAAAGCAATGCAGAACATTAGGACAGTCATAAAGAAGAATGTCCAGAGTCCCATCACTTATCCGCCTTATGGTCAATCTTCTTAAACAGGAGGCCAACCATATCCTCTAGTTTTGTGAAGCCATCTTTCATATCTTGCTTTAACTCGGTCATGTCGTCCTTGACACCCTTAATGGCTTCTTTGAAATCATCGCGTCGAACAAAGTCTTCGTGCATCTTGGAGTCCATTGTTCTCAAGTCCTTTTTAAGTTCCTGAATGGCGTCCCAGATGATTTTTAGAATCCATCCACCGCAAAAGCCCGCAATGGCGACCGCCCAGTTAAAAACCACCTGTTCCATGATGCCCCTTTCACGATGTTCTTATTTTGCTTTTTTCATGCACTTGCCCATCGCCTTACACTTTGCAGCGTTAGGACAACCAGCACAAGGTTTGAAAGTCATACCGCCTTTAGCGTAACCCATAGGCTTAC
>Ga0315903_10003503_pt1 | contig 21730 bp, 17 predicted proteins | sample LakEriMetagenome_7_FD_203524 | JGI IMG/M metagenome (GOLD analysis project Ga0315903, IMG submission 203524) | Freshwater fungal communities from buoy surface, Lake Erie, Ohio, United States - Buoy 2 MA119 | ecosystem: Environmental > Aquatic > Freshwater > Lake | place: USA: Lake Erie, Ohio... | reverse complement strand
CGGGGCTTGATGAACAACCTGCCGTTTACCATGGACGAGATGACCAACACCACTCCGGCAGACTTCTCTACCTTGGCGTACAGCATGTCGCAGGGGCGGGGGCGTGATCGGGTGAAAGCCAGTTCCAACGAACTGCGCCTGAACCTCACTTCGTGGCAGTCAATCTCCCTGTGCTCATCGAACGCTTCGTTCTACGAAAAGATGGCATCACTCAAAAGCAGCCCTGACGGCGAGATGATGCGCCTGATCGAATACAAGATCGACTACAGCCCAGTGATTGACGTGGCAGAAGCCAAGCACATGTTCGATCATCAACTGAAGCAGAACTTCGGACACGCAGGCGACCTGTATGCCAAGTGGCTAGTAGAGAATCTGGAAGAAGCGAAGAACACGGTCCTTGGCATCCAAGCCAAGATCGACAAGGAACTGCGCCTGACTCAACGTGAACGCTTCTGGTCTGCGGTGGTTGCTGCCAACATCACTGGCGGTCTGATTGCCAAGAACATTGGCCTCATCGACTGGGACATGAAAGCCATCTACAAGTGGGCTACCCAGATGATCTTGGGCCTACGAGTAGAAGTGAAGCCGCCAGCCAGCGACGTGATGGCAGTGGTCGGTGACTACATCAACCGTCACATGCAGAACATCTTGGTTGTAAACGAGGAAGTAGATCGTCGCACCAACATGGCAATGCTGCCCACACTGGAGCCTCGTGGCGAGTTGCTCATACGCTACGAGCCAGATACTAAGAAGATGTTCGTAGCCGCCAAGCCGTTCAAGAACGATTGCGTCAAGTTCCAAGTGAACTACAAAGACACGCTGGCGCAGTTAGAGAAGAAAGGCATCTTTCTGGGCACCATGAACAAACGGCTGTCCAAAGGCATGAAGGTCGTATCGCCCGGGGTGCATTCACTGATCTTCGACTGTTCCAACACGGAGTTCATCAGCATGGATGAGTTCGCAACCCCGGGTGCCAACGATGCTGGTGGAGAAGGTTAGTTATCGGGTGAACTGGAAAAAGTTTAAGAAGGGGTGCTCGTTCTTCATCCCTTGCTTGAACCCGCCTGCCGCTGAGAAAGAGGTTCGTCGTACCACACAGAGGCTCCGATACAACATATTGACCAAAGTTGTGATCGAAGACGGCATCAAGGGTTTACGGATATGGCGTCTTTGATATACTGAACGCGGAAGAATCGCTCCTTCCGCTTTCTTGGCGTAGTTGCCTTTTTAACACCCCGGGCTAACCCCCGGGGTTTTTTATTCCTGCGGCACTTGGGAGCGTTCGAGCAGTGGGTAGACGTACGGGGCTTCTTTCGGAGAAACCATAAGCCCTTCAACTGCCTCAGCACGACGCTGCGCCCGACCAGACAACGACTTCGACACGGTCTCACCGCTGATGGCAAGCATGCCGTTCTTGTAGTTGTACTTGTCAATGGCTATCAAAGCATCCTCAAGACGAGTTTCATTGCTGTCTGATGGGTCATTCTCATACCGCTGCACTGCTAGGTCGAGATCAGCAAGCACTTTCTGGCGATCCTTCTGAATCTCCATCACCATGCGTTTAGCCATGAAGTTCTTCTTCTGGATTTCCGCCACTTCAGTGCTTTGGAACCCAAGCGATGTGCCAAGCAACTTGCCCGTGGTGTACCACTCGGCGTTGCGAATCTCAGCACCTTGACGAGTCTGCTCTCCCTCGGTTGCTTGTCGTATGGCTTTGGCACCACCACGGAAGAATGCAGGAAGCAGTTTCTCCACCCCACGATTGAACTGCCCGTTGTTGAAATCATCGAAGGCAGAAGCAACCTGCTGCCCCATGCTACCAAACGGGCCAGTTACAAAGTTAAAGATGAACTGCGTGAATGCAGCCTTGGAGTCTTCCGCAGGTGCATCGTCACGGAACCACAGACCATCCAGTGATACCGACGCGCCGATGTTCAGGTCAGTCAGTGCCGAGATTGGCCCCATCTTGACACCACGTTGTAGGGCAAGTGCCTGTTCGTCGGTAAGACCAAGTGCCTTAGCGAGGTCGCTACCCGGGCCGAAATAGTTCGGAATGAACCATTCACGGAACCACAGATCAAGATTACGCTTGCCAAGCGGGTTGCCGTCATCGTCAACATCGTATTCCTCGTCTGCCTCATCATCTTCCATGTCAGGACGCAGCAACTCGCGGATGCCCTCAGCGATACCCATAATCATGCTGTATCCGGGCAGGCCAACCACACCAGCAAACATACCCGTCATGCCTAGCGTGCCAAAGAACTTGATGGCAGCGTCACGTTTTTCTTCCTTGTTCAGGAAAGGCAGCATGCCGTAGAAGTTGCGCACCAGATAAGAAGTCATCTGAAGCGGGAAACTCATGAACTGAGTAGCCAAACGGGGAATGGCACCCGCCTTCATGATGCGCGGCTTGTTGTACTGCGAGTAGTTGAACAGGGTCTCGTAGACCATGTCCGTTGCAGCCTTGATACCACGGTCCGTTGCGTCTGCGTTGTTTAGCCCTTCTTTCTTAGCACGAGCAAACTCCAACTCAAACGTGGACATGTACATGGTCTCACGGGTGATGCGCTCCAAGTGGTGGAAGGCACCGCCCATCAAGTTCAACGTAGCCCGAGTGCCCTTCTTCATCCAGCCTTCGTACTTGCCCGTAGGCACAGAGGCACGGCTGGTCATGTCCGCCGCATAGGTAGACATGAAGATGTCTCGGTCTTGGGCTGCTTGCCATGCGGTCTTGAGCGCCTTGCGGTAATCAAGATCAGGGTGCTTATTGACGTAGGAGGAGTCGTTGATGGACGGCTCGCCCCAGTTGGTCACTACATTCCCGCGCTGGTCTATCTTCGTAGTGCCAAGTTTGTTGAACAAGAAGGAGTAACGCGCCGTGACTTTCGCCGTATCGGCAGCACCATACTTAGCGGTCAGTGCAGGCAAACCAACAATCGGCAACTGGGTCATCTGCACCAGAGCCGACTTAGGCGAGGTCAGCATGTAGTAGAAGACCACTTGGTTACCGATGCTCGCCATCTGATCCCAGTTAAATTCACCCGGGACTTGCGGAGTCATCTCCGCGCTGGCACGCATGGCAATCTCATCCACGAAGGCCGACAGTTTCAACTTGTCAGGGTTGCCTGCAAGTTCAGCGTAAGCAGAGCCAATACCCAACCGAATCTGGTCAGCATAGGCCAGACGCGCCAATTGGTTAGCCGCAGTGTGCTGAGACACGATGAAATTGCGAAGCACATCGGCACTGAAACCCGTCTTGCCTTGGCGATGAGTGAACTTGCGACGGATGTCTCGGTCAGGCAACGTCATCAGGTACATCTGATAGACCTGATCTTTGATTGCGTCTACGTCCGTAATCGCAGCCTTACCAGTGACCGGGTCCACGTTGGCGCTGTCCTCCAGTGCCTTGAAGATGTCCTTGAGCATCTGGCTGGACTCGACGATGTCGTTGCGCATCTCGCGCAGGTCATCACCCACATCAAAGTCTTCCGACTCAATCATCTCCTCCAGCGTCTTGCCAGATTCTTCCGCACGCTTACGGGCGTAGTTGTTTCGAGCCGCAGCGGACTCAAACATGTAGAACTCGCCGGACTTACCAGAACCAATACGCAGCCAGTGGTTGCCGTAACGCATGAGGGGGAAGTAGACCCCCAACTGCTGGGCTTCTTGGAAAGTCTGCGTGATCTGGGCAATCAGTTTGCCCTTCGGGGTGTTGGGCTTGCTGGCACTACCCGGAATGTTGGCTTTGGTGATCTTGTCGATCAACAACTTCTGGTGCAGGTTGAACGTATCCCGATAGGCATCGCGTGCCATGACGTAGATGCGCTGACCCTCTCCGTTGCCAAAAGTAGGTGCGGCAAGGTTGTCCCATCCGCTGATGTTGTATCGCTCACCAGTGTGCGGGTTAACCACTAGACCGCCTTCATACACCACCCGCAGTTCATTCTCACGTTTGGTGATGTTGCCCTTGGCGGTAGCCCGTTGCTTGGGCGACTTGTTGGGGTCGTTGAGCGCGGCCTGATAGTCAGCCTTCAGTTTCTGCAACTGAGTGTCGTTCTGCAATGCGTCAAAGAGGTCCGGGTACAAAGTAGGATCAACACCTAGCAGCGTAGAGGCGTGCATCACATCGCCCAGCGCCCGAGCACCATCTTCGTATTTCTGACCAAATGCCACCCACTCGGGGACTTTCTGCGCCAGTTCCCGAATCATCTTGGCACGCATGCCAGCCATGTCCTGCACGGCATCATTGACGACACGGATGTTGTTGATGCGGTCTCCAATCCAACGAGTAATGTCCATCGTGGTTTGGGTCGGCAAAATTTTCCGCAGCGTACCCACAGACAAAGCGCCATAGACGGACTTCAGCAGACGGATTGCATCCTTGGCATTCCGGGTCTCCATCATCAATTCACCGATGCTGGCGTTCAAGTCCGTTGCACTCTGAGACCTTGCAATCTTTCCAAGCGTCTTGTTTTGTTTGGCGGTGACCCTCCGCGCCAAAGCCATGATAGTGCTCTGAGAAGAAGGGGCGGGTGCTGCGCGTAGCAGACGATCCGTAACCACCACAAGGTCTTGGAACGCAGAGTCATACTGCGGCCCCATGTTGAACATCTTGCGGATGGACTGCACGAACTTAGTCAGCAGGCCACGGTTGAGCGTGTCCCCATCGAACTTGTACTGCCCGGGCACCTTCATCAAGAAGTCTTGCATCTCGGGCTGGGTCATGCCGTAAGCCACGAACTCCTTGAGGTCGGTGAAGGCACCGAGGTTGTAGAGCGCGTCTTCCAGCGGATCGGTTCTGCCAGTGACGTTCATCACAGCGTAATACTTGTACGCCTGCAACATCACCTTTTGCATGTCAGCAATTGCCGCACGGGCTTGGGGGCTGACCGAGTTGGGGTCTTTAGTCCATGCGTTGATCTGCGCCATCGTCGCACCGTGAAGTGCTTCGTGCAGGAACGTCATGTTGTTGATGCCACGCAACCCGGGCATGTTGCTCAGGTAAATCGTGCGCTGCTTGCCCTTCTCGACGTACAGGCCCATCGCGCCACGGAAGTTGCGGCGGGTACGAGGGTCAGGGATGTCAGTCTCAGGATTGCTGACGACAACAATCTTCACACCCTTCAAAAAAGGCTTGATGCGTTGGGCGAGCAGTTTTTCAAACGGGTTGCCAGTCTTAATGACGTGGTCAATCGCCTTGGTTGCATCGGTAGCCGTCTCGTAGAACGAGTCAGGCTGGGCGTTGGTGGAGTCTCCAAGGATGTCTGCACGAGCAGTATCCGTCTGCTTGGCACGACTTTGTGCCCGCTGTTTCTCTTGCAGGTCAACACTCGGGTGGTCAATGACGGTCTTGGCAATCTGCTTGGCCTTGGAAGTCGGGCCAATGTTGCGGTCATTCAGGATGCGGTAAGCCTCAACTAGGGCGTTGTCCCGTTCCTGCTGAAGTTCCATAGCCGCCGCTTTGGCAGCATCCATGTTGTCGTAGTCGTCCACGCTGAACGGCTTTTCAACAACGGCACGAGATTTCTCAGCAGTGCGAATGGAATCGCGCCCGACTTTCTGACGTTCTTTGCGCTGGGCATCGGCAGCGGCTTGCTCTTCGGGCGTGCGCTCGACAGGCTTGCGACCACGTTTGCCCTTTGGCTTCAGGCCCGTCTCAGGGTTTACAGGTAGCGCAGAAGCAGGAGTGGTCTCGGTAACCGCGTCTAAAGATACGGTCTCGGCAGGCGCACCCAAGAATGCACTTTCGTCGATGGCTGTTACATCTTGCGGCGCAGCAGACTCTAGGAACGCGCTTTCGTCAATGGCTGTTGCGTCCTGTGGTGCAACAGACTCCAAGAACGCACTCTCGTCGATGACCTCTGTACCTTGTGGTGCAGCAGCCGTCTCTTCCGGTAGAGTTTCGAGAACCTGCGCTTCAGCAGCACGCAGAATCAGGCCGGGGTTAATCGACGCCCCCATATCTGCGGCTTCTTGCGTGAGCACACTTGCACGAGCAATGATCTGCTCTGCAACTTCTGGCGGATAGGCCAGACGAACTTTTTCCTCAAGAGAACCCGGTTCCACCACGGTGGCACTAGGCTCCGCACGTCCCCGCTGCCGGGATTCTTGCGCCGCCAGTTGGTCTACATCTACGGTAGGTTCAACACGCTCAGTCAGTGGAGTTGCGACAGATCGCGCTCTTGTTCCAGCATCGCCAACAGGTGCGCCAGATACTGCCACTGGTGCAGTTCCAGATTCTGTAGACTCGGCGGTAGGTTGGACTGTTTCTGTTCCCCCACTAGGCACAGAAACGCTAGGCTCACCTCTTCCGGTGTCAGTTGTAATGTCTCCAAGATCGACCCTCCCTTGCGCTATATCGGCCCCTGCCGCTTTGAACGCATCCATTTCAGACATGCCTTCGGCTCTGTATCTCGCCACCAGCGCATCAAAAGTGGGTCCAATCGTGTCAGCCGCTGCCGATACCTCGGACTGACGAGTGCGCCGCTCCATATCGCGGACTTGATTTTCCAACTCTTCTCTTGCCAAACGCTCAGTGCGTTCAGCCAACATCTGCTGCCCAACGTTTGTGGCTACATTGATACCACTACCACCCAGACTACCAGCGGCTTCTGCGGCAGCAGCGTTGAACACACGCTTGATATTTTCTTTGGAGAATATGTCTCCCGTCTGCTCACCCACATTTCGGGCACCAGCAATCTGCGCAATCTCCTGCGCACCACCCGTAAGAAACTCTTCCCCGATTTCACGGGGTGCTTGCGTAACCGCAGCCTTGGCTGCTTCGCGTTTAGTAGCAAATTTGACGAACTCTCTGCCGCCTTCTTTTGCCAACTGCCGACGGATAATGGTACCAACAGGGCCAGCAAGATCGAGTGCCCCAGACGCGAGGGCAACTGCCATGTTGGTGTCATTAGTCGCAGTGATGTATTCTTGTACTGCCTGCGCCTGCTGTTCAGGAGGGAGACTCTTTACCTTGTCGAGGATGTACTCAAGGCGGTTCTGAACTGTCTCTCCCAGAGCCATCGTCGTACCGATACCCGCAGGGGCAGCAACTCGTGCTTGACCCCGAGTGACATAGGCAGAAGCCATGATGGGTAGCAGTTGCACCGTACCCGCAGATACATTAAAGCCCAGCCAGTCGCGGAAGTCTTTAAGCGAACCAATGTCGGTAGCGTCAGGCACCCGACCACGATAGGGTTCCAGTTTCTTCTGATACTCCGCATACGCAGGCAAAGCCTGCATAATTTTGTCTTGCTGAGTTCTCATCTCAGCCTCAACCTGAGCACGCAACTCTGCGCGTTTCTCGGGCTTCGCACGCTGGTACAAGTCGATAGTCGTGGTCATGTTTACGGGCAACTCGCCCATACCGACACCCAACCCAAATTTTTCACCCTTGTCGATGCGATCAAGGTAGTTCAAGACCTGCATGTTGCGGTCTACGTTGAGCGACGAACGCTGCAAACTGAGCGTTTCAGGAAGATTCTTAAGTCCTTCCCACGCAGTACCGAAGCCTTTTTTGACCTCGCCCCAGAAAGAACTTTCTTCCTGTTTTGCAGGGGCAGGAGCCGCAGCAGCCGGAGCCGCAGCAGCCGGAGCAGGCGCAGGAACAGAGTAGCCTGTTGCACCAAACTGCTGGGCAAGCGCATCAAGGTCTTGCCCCTTGGCTGCTACAGGCGCGGCAGCACCACCAAACTGTTTGGCAAGCGCATCAAAATCCGGTTGCGCTGGAGGACTTACAGGAGCCGCAGTTCCACCGAACTGTCTGGCAAGTTTGTCGTAGTCCATTCCAACTCCTACTTAGCGAACGATTTTGCGAATGCGTCTGCCGCTTCCTTAGTCGGGAAATAGTACACCCTGCCGTTCGGTGCCGTAACCGTAAACTGACTTTGCGGTGCAGCAGCCGGGGGTCGAGCAGAAGCAGCAGGCGCAGCAGCCGGGGGTCGAGCAGAAGCGGCAGGAGCCGGAGCGGGCGCAGGAGCCGACGCAGCACTTCCTCTCCGGAGGCGTGCCTCTTCGGCGGAATACAGACTATCTCTATACGGGGTGACGCTGTCTTGATAGTTTGCATCTCCCGGTTTAGCCCCAGATTTTTTATTCGCTTCCCTGTCTGCTTTTTGTAGATCGCGAATGCGTTTGTTTTCGGGGCTGTTCCAGTTACCTGCAAGTGCTTTATCGACGTTGTCGCGTGCACTGTCTTGGATTCTGGCGGATGCTGCGTCTGCCGCTGTACTTGCTTGCGTTTGGGCAGCACTTGCTCTTGCCCCCGCAGCACCATACAGGTTCAAGTAAGTCTCGACGGCGCGTTGGCGGAGAACTGCATCGGGAGTCTCTTTGTCGCCTCCAGCCCGTGCCGCAGCCACAGCGTCAGCAACGTAACTACGCATGTCAGTCGGTTTGTCAGCCGCAATACGCGCCTGTCGTTCCTGAGACTCCCGATTAAGGCGGGCAATCTCTGCTTGGGTGAGACGACCTTGTTCGTCGCCGTACAACTTGACGCCACCCTCAAGGGCTTTGATTTCCTCGGCACGAGTCATCTTGTCCAGTTCAGCACGAGACTTACGGGCCTCAGCCTCAGCACTACGACGTTCTTTAATAGCACCAGTGATGGCAGGCATCGTCTGAGCGCCTGCTTGACCAGCGGCTTGCAGGAAGTACGGCGACTGAGAGCCAGCGAGGTTGAGACCAAACTGAGTCAATGCGCCCCACAGGTCTTCCTTCTTGCGCTTGTCGAGTTCACCGGGCAGATTCTTCAGATACTCCTTGTACTCCTTGAGACCTTCGCCCTCAGGGATACCACTCATCAAGTCTTTGTATTGCTGAACATAGGCTCGCAGACCCGCAGCGCCACCTTGGTCAACAGCAGCCTTTGCAGCGGCAGGATCAGCATCCACAGCAGCGGCTGCAACTAGCCCTTGACGTGAACCACGAACAGTCTCGTCAGGATAGACATCGGACACAGGAGGAGCAGCCGCATCCGCAGGAGGAGCAACCATTGACGCACGAGAACCGCGAAGGGTCTCGTCAGGGTAAACGTCCGACACGGCAGGTTTTCCGGCAATCATCGGATATTCGCCGTCAGAAAGTCGTTGCCATGCACCCGGGGCAAAATAACCTTTTTCTTTGTAGAACTTAGCAGCGGCATCGCCGTATTCCCGGCGAATTTCTTCCACTGGGTCAGGAGCACTTGAACGAGCAGCACGTGGGCTTTCAGTGACCGTCAGACCTTCACCACGGATAACTCCGGGCGACTCACCCGTTAGCGGCGCACCCTCAACGTTACTCATCGAGGGGACAGGAGCCAGCGTAATCTCACCGAGTGCTACGCGCTGCTCATCAGGAGACAACTTGGTAACTTGGTTGAGGAACTGCGCCCGAGCGGTAGGATCGGAAATAGCAGCAGCCCGGGCTTGGATGGCTTGACGCAGACGCTCGCGTTCACGCTCTGCAATGACACCTTCGCCCTGAACAGGCATGCCTTCAGAGCCAGCCGCAAAAGCAACAATGCCGCCCGAGTTGTAGGACGGCTCAAACATGGAGTCATCGACAGGGAGCGACATCAGTCCACCGTCCGCAGCCATGACAGGCTCTTGCGGCATGGAAGGACCGGGAATCGGAGGTGGTGCACCTTCAGCAGGGTAGGCCGCTGCCAATTGAGCGGCTTCAGGGGTTGCACCTAGCCCAGCACCCGTAGGTGCAGCAGGTTGCGGGGCCAGTACTTGTTGAGCGACAGTGCGTTGGGGTGCTTGCTCTTGCGATTGGGCACCGCGCATGCGGTCAATAAACATACCTGCCAGCACCGCAGCGGTAGGGTCAAGCAGGCCGATCTGCGCAGCCTGTGCAATTTTCTGTTTGTTGCCGCCGTACTCTTTTGCGATGTCTTCGGGCGACTGGATTGCGTAAGGTTTAGTTTCCATGTCTGCCTCTTATTTTGCTAGGTTATACAAGCCCAGCCCTGCCAAACCGAGACCACTGACTTGGGAAGCGAGAGACGGGGGTTGCGCGTATGTAGTCGAGGTCGAACCCAACTGAACAGGCACGCCGCGTAGCAGATTGCTGTAGTAGCCCAATTGCTCCATCGGATAGTCACGCTGACGCAAGAAGTCGGCGTACGCCGTATCAAGACGTTGCTGTTGGAGTTGACGCTGTTCTGCACCAGCGGCTGCCTGCGCTTGGATACGAGCAAGATCGGTTTGCTGTTGTTGCGCACCGAGTTGTCCAAGTTGTTGAGCGCCTTGCAGCCCCATACCCAGACCCTGCATGCCCAGTTGGCCCAACATCTGACCGCGCTGCGCCGCTGCCTCGTAGGCGGCTTGCAGACCACGGGCTTGGATGTCACCAACCTGCTGACCAAGAGCACGCTCACGTTCGGTCTGAGCCAAGAGTTGGCGAGCACCACCATAGGTACCCTGCCGAGCCGCCGCAAGGTTGGCACCCAGTTGAGTCTTCTCCGCATCACGGATGGCTTCGCGCTTTTGAACATCTACTACGCCTTGGTAGTAAGGCGACATCATCTGCGTAGGATCGGTGAAAGCCGCACCCAGACCCTGTGCACCAGCACCCAAGCCCATAGCCGCGCCAGCCGTCGTACCACCCGTAGCCGTGCCAAACTGCCCGGGGGTTCTCATCCCAAGAGTTTCAGTTTGTGCAGCCGTCTGCCCGGGGGTAAACCCAGCGATGCGTTCACCTTGATACGCAGTGTACGGACGATAGGACTCAGCCTGCGCCCGGCTCATGATGTTCTCAAAGTACGGCTTTGCGTACTCCGGCAGATTAGTCTGCGTTACTGTTTGAGATGAGGGTTGAGGTGCCCCGCCTCCGCCGCCGCCTTTACCCATTTTGTGCTCCTAACCCCGCATCAGCCGCAGGAAGTTGAAAGGTTTGCCACAACGGTTGATGCCCGTCGTTCTTAAACATCTTGGCCCAGCCCGGTCTTGCAGTTGCCTCAATTCCATCACAGTGGGTATCGAACGCAAAGTGCTGCAACAACTTCAGCATGGGGTCTTTCCATGTTTCCAGTTCCACCCCGCCGCAGAAGGTCATCACAAGATACTTCTTACGTGGGTAAAACATGAAATTTGTCACGACTGCCCCTTTGATGCCTTCGTCCGTGAAAGCAATCCAGAGCGTATGGTCGTAGCCCATGATCGAGTCGTAGATGTCATCCACGTCATACCGACCATGAGTGTACTCAGCAGCCCCTTCGAGGTAGCCTTCAACTTGGCTCCAAATTTCTTTAACGTGCTCGCTAGGGACCATTGTGCATTGCATTCTTTTTCTCCGTAGAACCGCTTCTCCCATCGCTTGTGCCGGAAGTACGGAATCCAAATATACGGAAACAGAACCGACAGGCGCAGGATCGCCCAGTTGATGAACTTCCACGGTTGCGGCAAGGGACGCATCACATCCAAGAATAGGATAGCCCGAATCTGATCGGTTTCGTTCACAGCAATGTGCTCGTACGTATCGTCAAACAGGACTACCTTGCCTTCCTCCCAGTGGTACTTCTCGCCACCGTTGACCAACGTGCACTCTTTGTTGCCGGGGATAACCACCCCCAAGTGCATACGCAGAATGCCAGACCACGGACCTTCATGCGGCATGAGCATTTTATGGGGACCAAGCACAGATATGTAGGCTGAAATTACATACTTGTGTTTGTTCAGAATCTCGAAGGTCTTTGGTGCAAATTGTTGGTTGCGTCCGAAGTTCACCCCAGCCGCCTTAAAGAAAAACATTCGCCACTTGTCGTCGTTGGAGATGTAAGTCTGGTCAGGCGAGATGCTTTGAAACGGAGCGAAGTCGTCGTAACGCTTAAGGATGTCTTTAAGTTCGGCTTGAATGGCTGGAAAATTGTCTTCCAACTCTTTTGCTACCGGGAAGGAATAGGGATCGAAGAACTTCTTGTCCCCCAACAGACAATGCTTATGGAAGGGCTTCTTCAAAAGCCGCTCAATCCATAGAGTGCTTATCTGTAGTTCCATCATGCTGGCAAGTACCTGTCTGCTTTAGTGTCCTGACCACGCTTGGCTTTCTTGCGTGCGCTGTGCACACGCTCCATCATGGCGTACAACTTCTTGGCACCAGCCTTAGAAGAGCCGTTACCAATCTCGGACACAGTGCGAGCATCCACCACAAACTCGCCATCAGCCAGACGTGCTGGTTGACTTCCGCCTATCGTGGCGGGGATAGAGTCGCTAGTGCCGTCGCCTGCTCCTTGCAGGAAACGACCACCCACAGGGGTGCCGCCTTTGTTGTAGGCATTGAGCGCAGCCAGTCCACCTTGTGCCATCGGCACCATGCGTTGGGTGTTGGGGTCGTACTTGAACTTGGACAAGTCGGTGTAATTGGACTTCCCCTCACGGTCAAAGATGTCTCGCATCGCACGCGAGATGAGGCCACCGAAACCAGCAGGTTCAGGGGCAGCACTTTGGGCAGGAGCCATCACCTCGATGGGGCGGAAATTGTGATTGAACTCAGGTGCAGTCCCGACACGGCTGAGGTCAGCAGGCATACGCAGGGCGCGATCTTCAACGTTGCCACCCTCTTGGTAGCGCACCATGCTCTCCATACCACTATGCTCGGTCAAATTGGCAGGCTCGGCACCAAGAAAGTTTTTATTGAACAACGAGGCAGTCATCCCCTGATTGGCTGACTCAGGTACAGCGGGCAGCGTCTGAATGACTTCAGGAGCAGGACGCACCATGTCGCTCACTCGCGGCATGACCTCACCACCTTCTTGGTAGCGTTGCATGTAACCACCAGCCGCAGCATTCATTGGCTGATACCCCGGAACAGGGTTAGACGGGGTGAAGTAGGTGAACTCCGAAGTGCTGGTGTCATCTTCAGGCTTGAACCGTACCTCACGGGGGGTCGGTACGTATGGCCCTGCATAGTTAGAACTGGTGGCTTCGGCAACGTTAGGAAACTCGTAGGAAGGCTGAACTGCGTCCAAAACAGGAGCCGCCATACCGTACGCACCCATAGCCGTACCCATACCGCCGCCGGAAGCATTCATGAATGCGTTACCAAAACGGGAAAAACCACCGGGGGAAGCCAAGTCAGCAATGCCTGAGCCAACACTACTGAACCCAGTCGGAGCCGTCGATTGCAAAGCCGCCACTTGAGACGGCGTCATTGCCACCGGAGCGGAAGAAACGCCCAGTTGAGAGGCTACGCTGGGTTGTGCCCACGGAGCCATCGACATCGGACCAGACGCAGAAGCCGCTTTTCCAGTGATGTCCGCAAGCGTAGAACCTGTCGTAGCACCCGTACCGCCCATACTGGCGGGGATGCTTTCTGCGACAGACATACCGCCACTAGGCAACATTGCTGTTTTGGCTGCTTCAGTACCCGTAGACGACAGAGCGGCACCAAGGTTAGCACCGCCGAATGCGCCCAGACCCGCCATCAGGCCTTTGCCGAGGTCGCCCGTGCTCAAAGCCGTTACGCCACCCACAGTCAGCGCCGCCATCGGGGCAGACATCAGAGCAAAACCAGCAGGGCCAAGTGCAAAACCCGCCACGATAGGCAGGATAGCGTCGAGGAATCCGGCTTCGGGTAAACCCGTAGCAGGGTTGATTGTTAGGGAACCGCCATGCGCCAACGCCAGTGCCTGCAACCCCTTTACCTCGCCGGGGGTCATGTGAACCAGCATGGTGTCGTTGCCGCGACCCCGAGACTGAACTGCCTGCGCGGCGTTAGCCAGCCCGCCTCCAGCAAAAGTGGGGGCGAATGCGAATTGTGGTTGGGCAATTGTGGGATATTGCATAGTCAAATTATCCTCAAAATGTCAAGTCAAGGCTAGTCATTCTCATTGTGTTAGGTCGTAAAAAGATAGGGAACCCACTCCGCTACCTTTAGTCGCACCATCCACAGTACGAACGGCTAGTGTGTATATGTCGCTCACCCCGGCAAGTGACACGCCTAACTGCAAATCCCAGTTATACCCAGTCGGGGTGGCTGTAGCGCCTACCCCGCCGCTACCTGTAGCAGTGACGTAGTCCGTCTGAGCAATCGTACCGACACTGGAAATTGCCGTTGCCGCAACATCAAACTCAACGTTGCTGTCACTTGGCACAGTTGCAGCCCATGTTGCTCCAGTCAACGTCGGATTCTTCAAAAGAACCACTTCATAGTTCTGGCTAGTCAATGGCAAAAACTGCGTCCGATTGGGTAGTACAACTGACCCCGTACGCCCAGACGCCATGCGAATAGAGACAACAGGGTAAAACGTCGATGCGGTATCAATGTTAGTGAGTACCGTTGTGCGTCTTGCCACATGGTCAATTGACGTTTGTTGAAAGCCGCCCTCGGAAATGACTGTGCAGCAGATGGCTTTCATCGACGCAGCCACGGCAGCGGTTGTGCTGGTAATTGAATACCGCACTGGCAAGATGGCAGTGGTCATGTAGACCGACGTGATGTCATTAGCGTTTTCAAAGGTATGGCAAACAACGTACGCTCCATCAATGATGAAACCGCAGCGCACCGAACCAACACCCAGCCATTCAAAGTCCATCCAAAGAATCTGCGCTTTGCTTGGATCAAGCGTCAGGCCGGAAGCCCCAGTGCCATCAAGTTTGTCGCCATTCCAATCGGCTTGATTGACCGTGCGGATGTCGCTCGGCGTGCCGGGGGTAGGAGTAGAACTGGAGCGTAGGACAAACGAATACACGCCACCCGTATTCTTGAAAAATACACCATTGCTGTCGTTAAAGTAACCCACGCTTTGCGTCAAGTTGGCACTCGTGCTGGAGTCCATCACAAAAGTCGCAAGCACCAGCAGTCCCTTACCCGGCTGGTACGGGAACGAGCGATAAGACTGGCGGGTCACCGAGCCAACACCAGCCCCAGTGACCTCCATCTTGATTGCAGCCTCGTTGGAGAGGAAAGTTGTCGTGCCAGTGCCCGTCGTGGCGGCATCAAACTGGTTATCAGCAGCGTAGCGGTTCTGGCTATCAAACAGGGTGTAAGGCTCACTAGACCGCAGCCTACCGAACGCATCGAGCGATGTGGGTGAGAATGGGTCCATACCGTCATTAACCTCGTTTGTGATCTGGTTGAGATAGTCGTCCAGCAAGTTGAAGTAGAGTCGCAACGCTCGGATGAGGTCGGTCTGCTCCCGCTGGTCGTACTCTACGTTCGGTATGGGCAGAGCCGGAGCAACGAATCGCTTGATGAGTGTCATGGTTATCTCTTGCCATCTGGACGACCATCCAAACGAGGTGCGCCGAGTTGCCACTGCACGCCCAAGTCAGTTGACTGAATCTTGAACCCCATCTGCCGTGCACGGGCGCGGATGAATACCTGCTCGGTGTACTGTTCTACAGGTACCGTCGTACTCTGAGTAACCGTAGGCTGGTTGGTGCTGCTGTAGTTGCTACCCGGGAAGTTGCGCGGACGCATAGTCAGCAGAATCTGCGGGTTGGCTGCGGTGGAACCTTCAAAGTTGATGTCAGGCAGTATGCGCTTGATAAGCAGCAAGTTCTCGCCGTCACCCACATCAAAGTCGTTGGTCGTGATGAACGAAGTCATCGGCAACACATCGTCGTTGACCCCACGCTCATGGTCAAACATCTGGTAGTTGCCAACCGCTTGCGGGTACTGGCGCAAAGCCGAGTCAAGCCAAGCCGTGCGCGGAAGCGAGCCGTAGAACCACACCTTTTCCAAGTAGTTGTACACAACGTAGGCATCGTTGGTAGGCGAGTTGGCAGTTGGGTAGAACCACCAAATCTCGTGCCAACCCTCGTTGGTGCCACACACGACCTGCTGGGCTTGGTCGTAGTTGAAGTTCTGAAAAACGTGGTTACGCAGGGTGCAGGGGAGAGTCTCCACACGACCTGAGTAGTAGTAAAACTTGTCCGTACCCATCCAGTACGTCACGTTGTTGGCAGTGGCGCAAGACCGTGGCCCCATGATGGAGATGTTGTCACCCATCTCCTGCAAGCCAAACACATCCGTTGTACCCAAGAACTGCAAGGAGTAGAGGTGCGAGTCCGTGAAGACCAAGATTTCTTGACGGGTAGGGATAGCGCGAATGATGCGCGAACCACGAGACACACGCAGGAAGCCCGAGGTGTTTGTTGCAGTCGGAGTCCAGTTGACCGGATCGTTCTGGTTTGCCCAACGGATAAGAAGAGGATCAAAGTCGGAAACGGAGGACGAACCAAACGGCACACAGCCAAATGCCAGCAGGTGCTTGTCGTTCTGCGAGACCAGCACTTGCATAGCCGCAACGGGAACAGCACTAGCCCCGGTCAGCGACGACAGCAGCACAGCACGAGTCGTAAAGGTTGGGTCGTACACCCACCAGTAGATCGGGCCTTGACGGATGTTCATCACCGCGTCGTTGTCGAAGTTGTCGAAGAACCAGTCGCGCTGCGGGGTGTAAATAGGGGTGATCGTGCCTGAACCCCAAGTACCACGGCTCCAAGTACCCGCACTCCAACCGTAACCCACCGTGCCCGTAGGCGAACCAATGTTGATCTGGAAGGCAGCGACGATAGCCGTGCCACCACCAGAGCCGGTGCTTGTTGCCGGAGTGGTTACCGTGATGTCGAAGTTGTCTTGGTCGATGTAAACAATCTGGAACTCAGCATTCAACTCCGACGCAGGGATGCCATTGACCGGACCGACAACACCAGAAAAAGTCACCCAGTCGCCGTCGATGGCACCGTGGTTGATGATGTTGACACGAACAGTAGCCGAGCCATTGGTGGTATCAAAGCAGTTGTTTGTAGCCGGAGACGTAAAAGTTGTACGTAGCGGCGTAACGTCAATTAGGTTACCACCCACCTCAAGGTATGCCTTCTCGCTGGTACCCAGACACATGATGTTGTCGGACTCGGTGGTGATGTAGTTGTACATCTGACGGCACACACCTGCCAACGTGAATACACCGTAGCGAAGCCATCCACCCAACTTCTGGGGATAACCCGAGCGGAAGCGAACCTTATCGCACTCGTAGTAGCCCCCCTCGCCAGCATAGTTAGTCTGGTCGCGGTTTACACCGGGTTTGAACTGGAGGCGTTGCAGAGCCATAGTTAGACCATCTCGAAGTGGGGTCCGTCAATGAACGGACGCTTGTTTTGCTTACGACGCTCGTCGATGTAGAAGTTCATGGCCTCCTCCATCGTGCCGCGCCAGAGGCGAATGTCGGGCACGTTCCACGCAGCACCCCAACGGATCGCTACGTTCTTCTCGATTGCGGCTTGTTTCACCGCATCAGCAATGTTGTCGTACAGGTTGAGTTCCCAACTGCCACGATCTCCGATGTAGGCCATCAGGTCCACCGCTCTGCCATCGACGTGAGTGCCGCCGTCTTTGATCTGGGATGCTCCTTTCTCAAAGAGTTCGATCTGACGCTCCTTGGTACGCAGTCCCTCGGTGACACCGAAGTCAACAGTGGTGATCTCAATAGCGCGTTTAACCACCTCGACCAGTTCCGGGCGAACGCCCACTAGTTTATCGAGACTGCGCTGAGAAAGTTGGAATGGCATGGCGACTCCTCATTTGACGGGCGGTGCTTTAGAAAGCAGGTCGGTCTTGGCCTGAGAGCCAGCAGACGAGCCGAAGTAGTAGGCGATGATCCCGGTCCAAGCCGTGCCCAGAGAGCCAAGCATCATGGTGAGCGCCGTGTTGTCAGCCACGGACATCTGACCGAACATCATGCCGCCAAGGATAGCGAAGAATCCGACAGTCACCGAAGCAGCCAGCAGAGGAGGAACCCACGAACGGGTCACCGCCTGCATCTCGCGGGCGCTCTTGCGGTCATCGACTGCCAGTTTCTCAAAGTTCAGGCCCAGTTCTTGGGCTTGCTTTTGGAGTTCGATCTCGGCAATCTTGATCTGGGCAATCTGATCCGAAGTCAGTTTGTTGCTGGAGATCAGGTCTTCAACTTTGTCAGGATCAACGCCGATGGCTTTGGAGATGGCAGACACCGCCATTCCTGCCAGTGGGCCACCGAGGGCTGTAGCAACTGTTGGGGCAATCTGTTTGAGCCAGTCCATGCGTCCTCCTGTTGGTTATTTCTTGTTCAGTTTCTCACGCTCCTCAAGGAGCCTGACTTTGACCTGCAACTCATGAATGTGTGTCATCAAGTGCTCGCGTTGTTGCGCCCTGCGCTCTGCGCTGATTGGGCTGTCAGTCGGAACACCCTCTTTGGTAATGAGCGCAGGCATGGCCCCTTCAATCTTGGTCAGGCGTTCCGAGAAAGACGCAACCTGCCCCAGCAGCCAAGCCAGAGCCGCAACCACGATGGGAATGACTGCTTTGAGAACGTCAGACCATGCCATGATTACACCTGCGGCATCAGAGACTTCAGTTGATCAGGGGTCTGAGCAGCATCCATCTGCGTTTGCAGAGCAGCGTACTTGTCGCGGATTGCCTGACGAGCGGCTTCAGCGGCAGCGGCATCAACACCGGGAATCTGCTTCATGATGATGGCGTCATGCGGCTCAAACTCGGCAGTACGAGCAGCGCGGCGAGCGGTGTGGGCGATCTCTTTCGCCTTGGTCATGTTGATGGAAATCATGCTTCCTCCTTCACAGGGAACTCGTTGGACTCAGCGCCAACACCATCGGTCAATGTATTGACATCAACCTCCCAAGCGTTGCGGAAAGTGCGGTCAGACGGAATGTCTGCCACGTCCACGATCTTGTAGGGCTTGCCAGAAGGAACATCCTTGGCAGCAATCTCTTCAATCGTGTGCTCTTGCAAGCACTCAGGGGTTGGAATAAGGACGGCAACGCCGCCTTCGTCGTTTTGAAAAATGATTCGTTTTGTCATGTTTTAACTCCTTTAATTAACGGAAAACAGCAACCATACACATATCATTGTCAGCAAGAACAGCCACCCCTGAAGCCGTGCTAACTTGGAAGGCGGTGGTTGATTTTGTGCCACCTGTTCGGTAACACATAGTGCTCGTATTCCCGTTGTCATTGCACCCAAAAACCCCAGAATAACTGGTGTCAACAAATGCAGTCGTGAAGTTAACTGTGTAATTGCCTGTTCCGTTATCCGTAATGCTGGACACATTACCCGAAGCACGGATTGCCACCGTACCTGTGCCGTTAAAGTTTACCCAAGAGCGACATCCGTATGCTGTGGCTACTGAGCCGTAACCGGAGTTGAATTGGAAAAGACCGCCAGTGGTAAGCCTCGCACCCTCCGACGCGCCAGCATATAAAGCAACATCGTTGTACGCATTGTTGTCATTATTGATTCCAGTAATGGTTGCAGCGCCAGCAATACGTTGAATTGCTATACCCTCTTGCGATGTCGAGCCTCCAGATAATTGAATGCGAGAACCGACCACCGCAAGTCTAAATGCGCCAGCATTTGTGGTGCCAATACCGACATTACTTGCTGCGCTGATACGCGCAGCCTCAGTACCGTTTTGCTGGAAAACGGTAACACCATCATTCCCGCCCGTGGTCTTTAGACCAGACGTACCGGAGACTACTCCGTCATCTGAGTTCAATATGCTAGGCATAGTTAAAATCCTTTCTTTCGCATTTATCGAAATGCTTTTGGTTACGCATATGCCAAGGAACAGACTTGCCGCAATGAGGGCAATCCACCCTTTCCCAAACTTTTCCTTTGTTAATCGCGCTTAACTTTTTTCTCGCTTCTTCGGTAATGCAAACTTTACCCACACGAGCAAGACTAATTTTTAAACGATGCTCTGGGCTATTAACCGCCCCTTTGCGTGGACTAACCTTTCCAAGTTTTGCCAGCCTCATTTTTTCTTTGGCGGCGTCATCCCATTTTTTCCCTTTGTTCCAAGCACCGTGACCCATGTTGCCGCCAATACCGCCAGCACAAAGGTTTAAACAGTTTGAATTGGATGCAATAAATTCATCCGTGACATATTTTTTCTCGATTTCATAAATGTACTCCTCGGTTCCAATCACCAGTATTTCGTAAATAAGGTCTTGAGAGCCGTACTTTTTTACATGAGATCGAATTCGTCTTCCGCTTCCCCAATATGAAGATTTTTCTGAGCCACGATGTTTGCCAATGTAAAACTTGCCCCGTACCGTATCAGTAATGCGGTACAGATGACAAACTTCCGTTGGCAGTCTGGCTGTCATTCAATCCTCACACTGTTGATTATGCTGGGCATGGTTTACTCCTTCGGGTAACGGGCTTTGATTTCAGCCACTTTGGCTTGCCACTCAGACATTGTGGCTTCGCCTCGTTGTGCTTTGAAGAACAGAGGGTCGGCTTCGTAGGTATAAGCCACTCGGCGCTTTTCTCCTGCAATACGCGCAGGCTCTGCGGCCTGAAGGCGAGCAACCTCGGCTTGAATTTCAGCATCAGTGGGGCGCGTTTGCTTTTGATCGAGCCATTCCAACTGATCTTCGCCGTGTATCGTCCACTCAGCGCCGGGGCGCAACGAGAGGAGTGCTTTTACGATTGTTGTCATGCTCCCACCTCCAGCAAAAATACACGGTTACTGCCCCAAGCATCGTTAATCAGAATGTTGCGAGCACCCTCTTCTTTACCAATACCCATGCGGAAGTAAACGGTGCTGGTGGTAGACAAAGAACTCAAAAAGACAGCATTTGTGAAAGTACCGTTACCGCCGCGCCCGGGCACAGTAAACTGACCCAACGAAGACCATGCGCCGCCAGTGCCGCCAATTTGATACTCGAAACGCACAAAGCCGTTGTTTGAACCTTGCGAATCGTTATCACAATCAACAATTACAGAGGTTGCCCATAACTGCAAAATTTTGCTGGATGTGGCAGAAGGCGTAATAGATGGGGTAGAAGAGGAAAATTGAGCAGAACCAGAGGTGGTTGTCACACCACTAAATTGATTGCTCTGAACGACCTGAAGTATTTTCCCCGCGCCAGTCAAACCAGCAAGATTGGACGCAGTAGAAAGCAAAGTCCCGGTATTTGCCGGAAGCGTCAGCGTGTAGTTGCTGTTTGAGTTTGGAGACGCAATGGTGAACGTACCTGTTCCGCTTGCGTCACCTGATAGGGCTATCTTGCTCATACGTTACTCCTTTACCGCATCAAGTTGTTCTTGGGTTGGACGCGGCAGCGTCGGATGATCCCACTGAGCGATGTAGTCGCCGCGACCATCGCTGTCGTTTCGCAAACGAATGGTTTGACTGAACTCAATATCTTGAAGTTCAGGGTAGATTTTTTTGATTTTTTCGTAAAGTGTCATCATGCGGCCCTCACAAGTGCGCCCATAAAGAAGGTGCAATAAATTCCATTCAAAATAGAATAATTACCCGGGGCTGTTCCGTAAATGTTGACTTCGACATAATCGGTTGAGCCATTCATATACAAAAGAACAGAGCCAACGGACTGGGGGTACAGGGTTCCGCTTTGACCAAGTGACGCGGCTCCATTTGTATCCGTAGAGTTATTTTTTCTAATAGTTGCCTGACAAAATGCACCTGAGTTTGCCGATGGTATTGAAACGCCAAAACTGAATTGATAGTAGCCAGCAACCGTCGGAGTAAACCTGCTCGACGCAAAGTTATTGTTTGTGTCAAATACCTCTGCATCAAAGGTAATTTTGGTTGCCGTCAACTGCGTAACACCAGTTTGAGCAGTAAGTTGATACGCATAGAAGGCAGGGCCAGTTCCGGCAAATGTGGAACCCGTTGTCAGTAGCGTTCCGGTTTCATCAGGCAAAGTAATTGTCCGATTACTTGCGACAGAAGCCGGAGCAATCAGATCAATGTAGTTTGTGCCGTTATCTGAAT
>Ga0315903_10003501_pt1 | contig 21737 bp, 2 predicted proteins | sample LakEriMetagenome_7_FD_203524 | JGI IMG/M metagenome (GOLD analysis project Ga0315903, IMG submission 203524) | Freshwater fungal communities from buoy surface, Lake Erie, Ohio, United States - Buoy 2 MA119 | ecosystem: Environmental > Aquatic > Freshwater > Lake | place: USA: Lake Erie, Ohio... | reverse complement strand
ACTACTACCGCTTGTACCAGACGATCCACTTGAAGCACTACTACCGCTTGTACCAGACGATCCACTTGAAGCACTACTACCGCTTGTACCAGACGATCCGCTTGAAGCACTACTTCCGCTTGTACCACTAGATCCACTTGAAGCACTACTACCGCTTGTACCAGACGATCCACTTGAAGCACTACTACCGCTTGTACCAGACGATCCACTTGAAGCACTAGATCCGCTTGTGCCGCTACTACCACTAGTTCCACTACTACCACTAGTTCCACTACTTCCACTTGAAGCGCTAGATCCACTTGTGCCACTGCTACCGGCACTACCACCACTTCCACTTATTCCACTAGTACCACTACTACCGGATGAACCGCTTGTACCAGAGCTACCAGATGAACCACTTGAAGCACTACTTCCACTGGTGCCGCTTGTGCCACTACTTCCAGATGTACCTGTCGAACCACTACTGCCACTTGTTCCACTGCTACCGGTACTACCGCTAGATCCACTGGTACCACTACTTCCATTAATACCACTTGATCCAGCTGTACCTGATGTACCACTATAACTCAATGCATAACTTGCAGTTAAAGCGGTCAATGCATAACTTGCTGTATTTGGATTTTGGCCAATGGGTACAACTACAACATTATTTGAATTAAATCTTAATTGTGCTTGATTGTTTACAACATCGACTGTAAGAGGATATTGTTCAAAATAAAGACTACTGGTACTTAGATAGATATCTCTCCATTTTAGTGAAGGAGTACCTAGACTATAAAAGTTATTTTGGAAAGGTACTAGATTTTGTTTGACCCCAGCCAAATAACTAGCTGTAATAGCTCTACTGCTGGTTATTGGATAACTACTACCTGTAAATATACTGGTACCGCCATTTAAAGCATATATAGCCCAACTGGCTGTAATTGGATAACTACTACCTGTGATAAGATTTGCACCACTACCGGAAATTATTCTTAATCCGCTACGAGCGGCTATAGCATAACCACTTTCATTTATAGGAAACGTTAAAGTAGCGGTATTATTGTTATTTAATACGATATCTTGGGGTACTATTTGATTATAGTTTATATCGTATGCTTGTATCAATACTGGTCGAGTACCCAAATTATGATTGAATGTCCACGTACTACTACTTGTAAAAGTACCTACTACACTATTTGCCGGAGTACTACTGCCACTAACAACATTTATAGCCCAACTGGCTGTAATTGGATATAAACTACCTGTGTAAATATTTGCTCCACCACCACCACTACCAGAAAATATTCTTAAACCACTACGTGTAGCAATTACAAAACCACTTTCAAGCGATGGAAAGCTGAGTGTGGCTGTATTGATATTATTTAGATAAACATTTGATGGTATGATTTGATTGTAGAAATAATCAAATGCTTGTATTACTACCAAACGAGAATTTAAACCGTGATTAAAAGTCCAAGTACTACTGCTTATAAACGTAGCAGTAACACTATTACCAACTGGAACATAACTCGCAGTAAGAGCATTTATAGCCCAGCTACTTGTTATAGGATATGTACTGCCAGTTAAAACTGTGCTACCACCATTTAAAGCATTTACCGCCCAACTACTTGTTATGTAATATGTTCCTTTAGCTAAACTACCACTAAAACTACCTGTAAAACTATTAGCATTTACACGATTTGTTACAATCAAACTACCAGTAATTTGGGTATTACTATTTATTTTTACAACCGAACCATTGTCTGTAATATTACTATCACCAATTTGATTTCCATCAGTTGCTTTAGGAATATAATTGGTAGTAAGATTACCATTGTTATTTGGACCAAGTATAAATTTATTTTGACTATTGGTTGCGGTACTACCACTAACAAAGAAATAATTTCCTTGACTATCCCATAACATGCTACTCATGGCATTACTACCACTATCATGCATTTCCAAACCAGCAAATCTCTTATATGGACTTAAAGCGTTTAATGTGATGATATTATCACCAATTATAACGTGGCTACTAGTAATAATTACATAACTAGCACTAAAAATAGTTGCGGTACCAGCTACATTTAAATTACCATCTATAAAAAGTGTACTTCCACTAAATCTTAAATCACTTTGTACAGTAGCACTATTACCATATCCATTATATGTAATCACACCCTGCGGAGTAGATCCAGTTAACGCTAATAATCCACTACTACCGCTTGATCCAGCACTACCACTAGTACCACTAGTACCAGATGATCCACCAGTTCCACTACTTCCACTTGTACCACTTGATCCGGATGTACCACTACTACCACTACTACCGCTACTACCCGATGTACCACTTGATCCAGCACTTCCACTTGTACCACTTGATCCACTACTACCGCTAGTACCACTACTTCCACTTGATCCGGATGTACCACTTGATCCAGCACTACCACTTGTACCGCTTGATCCAGCACTACCACTTATACCGCTTGATCCAGCACTACCGCTAGTACCACTACTTCCACTTGTACCACTACTTCCACTACTTCCACTTGTACCACTTGATCCAGCACTACCACTTGTACCACTACTTCCACTTGATCCTGACGTACCACTACTACCGGCTGTACCACTTGTGCCGCTTGATCCGTTTGCTCCGCCAATAGCTTTGTGAACTTGACCAGTTGTATTGTCGATTGATAAGAAAAAACCAGTTGGATTAGTGGTTAGGTTCGTAATGAATATAGAACCTGTTATACCTGGCGTTAAAATTTGCGGCGAATCAATTTTCATTCCTATATAAATAGTCTCTAATTACCAACTATTTATAGGTTATTTATTTACTTTTGACTTTAAATCATCAATTTCTATTTGTTGTTGTTTGACTATAGCACTCAATTCTTGTACTGCTTTAATCAAAGGTACCATCAAATTACCTGGGGTAGCTTCCAATTTATTAGGATTAGACTCATATACCAGATTCAAATATGTAGCATTTTCAGTTTCTTGTAGCTCTTTTAGTTCTTGAGCTATAAAACCAATTTGTGTTGCATCATCTTTTTTGCTACCGTCTCTGTTGCCATTAGGATACCACTCACGTTTATCCCACTTAAATGTCACAGGACGTAGTTTTTCAACAAATGATAAGCCTACTTGTACGTTATTTATATCAGTTTTATCTCTAAAGTCTGATAGAGCGGTTATGGTGGTTACTTGACAACGTAGTGTAGCTACGGACGAATTACCCAGTGTTATTTCATTTGTAGCTGTAGCAGATGAAGCGGCTGCTAAATAACCTATTATAGTTAGATTTGTACCAGTTGTTACAGCTGTACCCGCACCATATCCAACTGCGGTATTATTTGTACCACTTGTAGTACCTACCAATGCTCTAGCACCTACAGCAACATTAAATACGCCTGTATTATTAGCATATAATGCTCTGTAACCTATCGCAACACTTCCACTTGGTACTGCCGTAAATGGAAATGCTAATGGACCTTGTAAAGTATCAGTTCCTACCGCTACGTTTCTGTTGCCATGTAAGACGTAAATCATCGATGCGTGTCCTACAGCAGTATTATCTATCGCGCTTACTGTACCTCTCAATACACCATATCCGAAAGCAGAATTGTTGTTTCCGGTCGTATTTAAAGATAGAGCGTTAACACCTATTCCAAGGTTATTATTACCCGTGGTATTACTACCCAAAGAATTTCTGCCAAGAGCAACGTTTCCTTGACCAATTGTGTTGGTTTGTAAAGCATAAGTTCCGAATGCAGTGTTCCAAATACCCGTTGTATTGCTTGACATTGCTTTATAACCAAATGCGCTATTATCTCTACCGGTAGTGTTTGTACTTAAAGCGTTGTAACCAAATGCACTATTAGTAACACCAACAGTATTAACTGCCAAAGCTCTGTAACCAAACGCACTATTACCTTTACCAGTAGTATTGCTATTTAATGCCTGATAACCTACAGCTACATTTGATAATGGTTTTGTGTTAGATACATTTTTATTACCTCTACCCACTGTAATTTTATCGATAATTACATTGTAGTTACTAAATGCTTCGATTACAGGCAAACCTGTAATATCATTTACACTAAACAAACTACCGCTTAGATTGTCTGTTACTTCAAATAGTGTACCATTACCACCATCAACTTTGAATACACTTAGATTGCTACCACTAGCATAACTATGTAGTTTACTAATAGGAGTTAGTGTACCTACACCTACGTTACCACTACTATTGACCCACATTCTCTTGTTACCTTGACCATCGGCAAGTATGATAGTACTGCTTAGTGAACTTGATAAACCCGTAACATTAGCGCCAACTATTGTGTTGTAATTACCTGTGGTAATTCCTCTGCCAGCAGCAAAACCTATTGCGGTATTTAAAGTTCCTGTGGTTACTTCGTATAATGCTTGAGCGCCAAACGCACTATTACTATTTGTGGTATTAAAATATAGTGCTTGGTCTCCCATAGCTGTATTATTTGTACCAACTTCATTACTATATAATGAATATAAACCAAATCCATTGTTTCTACTACCAGATGTATTTGATCTTAAAGCTAAACGTCCTACAGCAGCATTATAATTACCAGTTGTATTTAAACTTAAAGCGCCTTGACCAACACCTACATTACAAAGACCAATTGTATTATTTTGTAAAGCGGTATCACCTATAGCTACATTTAAAGCTCCTGTTGTATTATTAAGTAATGCTTTATAACCAAAAGAGCTATTTGCATAACCAAATGTATTTGTATATAAAGATAAATATCCAAAACTGCTATTTCTATATCCTGTTGTGTTACTTTGTAGAGAACTACGACCAACTGCTGTATTATAATTACCTGTAGTATTATAATACATAGCGTTATAACCAATTGCTACGTTAGCAATACCAATAGTGTTATATCTTAAAGCATAATTACCAAACGCACTATTATTATAACCAGAAGTATTGCTTCTCAAACTAAATCTTCCAAATGCACTATTAGCTCCACCAGTGGTGTTACTTTGTAATGTATATGCACCAAATGCACTATTGCAATTACCGGTGGTATTATTTGCCATTGCCGATCTACCAATTGATGTATTGTCTTGACCAGCTGTATTTGATAATAAACTGTTAACACCGATAGATACATTATTTACGCCGGTAGTATTATTTGCTAATGATTGATGACCAATTGCTACGTTATTTTGTCCACTAGTATTGGATCCCATAGCACTTGTACCTATTGATACGTTCTGAATACCCGTAGTATTTAGAATTAAAGAGTCTCTACCTATAGCAATATTATTATTACCACCCGTGTTTGCATTTAATGTATTAACACCAATTGCTACGTTATTTCCACCTGTTGTATTATTATACAAACTACCATAACCTACACCCGTATTATTAATACCAGTTGTATTTGTATATAGTGAAGCGTAACCAATAGCTGTATTATTTACGCCCGTTGTATTGCTGAATAATGTATATGTACCAAATGAACTATTAGCAGTACCTATCGTATTATTTTGTGAAGAACCTCTACCAACAGCCGTATTTAATCCACCTGTAGTATTATTTAACAAAGCATTGACACCTACTCCAGTATTGCTGTTACCTATTGTATTCTTTTGTAATGCATTCAAACCAAATGCACTATTATTAAGGCCGACAGTATTTAATAATAGTGTATAATTACCAAATGCACTATTTCCTGTTCCACTAATGTTTGCATTCAATGCTTTATAACCAAATGCACTATTATTAGCCCCAGTAGTATTAGTATATAAACTATAAGAACCAAAGGCAGAATTATTAACGCCTGTGGTATTAAATCTCAAAGCTTTAAATCCAAAAGCGCTATTATTATTTGTTGTATTACTAGTTAGAGCATAATATCCAAATGCGCTATTATAACTTCCAACACTGCTATATAAAGCATCAACACCGAATGCGCAATTATAATTACCAACAATATTACTTAACAATGTTCCCCAGCCAAATCCAGTATTGCTTCTGCCAATTGTATTGTTCAGTAATGATTTATAACCGAATGCGCTATTAAAATTACCGGTTGTATTTGATTTTAAAGACTCTAGTCCAAATGCACTATTGGCTGTACCAGTTGTATTGTTTCGTAATGCTTGATCACCAAATGCGCTATTATTATTTGTTGTATTTTTAAACAACGCATAACGTCCAAAAGCGCTATTTGTATTACCAACGTCATTATACATTAATGCTGCATGACCAAATGCGCTATTATTAACACCCGTAGTATTAGCTAATAAAGCATTAAAACCAAATGCATTGTTATAACCACCTGTGGTATTTGATTTTAAAGCTTGATAACCAAATGCACTGTTATTTATACCAATTGTATTTGCTCTTAGAGATCCATATCCAAATGCACTATTGTTTTTACCCGTGGTATTAAATCTTAAAGAATTCATACCTACGGCTGTATTGTATTTACCAAATGTATTGCTAGTTAAAGAAACATGTCCAACTGCTGTATTAAAACTACCTGTAGTATTTGAAGCAAGAGCAGACACACCGACAGCAGTATTTAGTGCGCCTATCGTATTAGCATTTAAAGCTTTATAACCAAAAGCACTATTATTATCGGTGGTATTACTATATAAAGCGTATATTCCAAAAGCACTGTTATTACTTCCTGCACTATTTGTAGCAAGAGCTGCTCTACCAACTGCTGTATTTCTATTACCAGTTGTATTTCCAGCAAGTGCGCTAACACCCATAGCAACATTATAATTACCAAATGTATTAACACCCATTGCATTATAACCAACTGCGGTATTATAAGATCCACTATTATTGGCGGTTAATGATATATAACCAACAGCAACGTTGTATTGACCTGTTGTATTAGCAAACATCGATTTATAACCAAATGCGCTGTTATTACTTACAGTATTATTTACTAATGTTTGAAAACCAACGGCGGTATTATTATTTCCTGCAATATTAGATACTAACGATCCGTGGCCGACTGCTACATTATTTGAACCTGTTGTATTTAGTGCCAAACTATTATAACCAAAAGCAGTATTACTATTACCTGTTGTATTTCCTAATAATGATTGATAACCAAATGCACTATTTTTATTACCAGATGTATTATTATATAATGCTGCATATCCTACAGCAACGTTATATGCACCGGTTTTATTAGCAAATAATGATCTATATCCAACCGCTGTATTTGCATTTGTTGTATTATAGTATAATGATTGAAATCCTATTGCAGTATTATTACTAGCATTTACACTATATAATAATGCTTGTTGACCAAATGCACTATTTCTTGTACCAACTGTATTTGAAACCAGCGCATTGTAACCAAATGCACTATTAGAACTACCAGTAGTATTTGATAGTAAAGCTTCTGTTCCTACAGCTACATTTTGTGTACCAATTGTATTAGAATATAAACCTCTATATCCTACAGCAGTATTACCATTTGTTGTATTGAATCTTAAAGATTGATTTCCTATAGCAGTATTGTTACTGGCTGTAGCACTATAAAATAATGTTTCAAAACCTATAGCAACATTACCCACGCCACTTATATTATAAAGTAAAGCATTGTGACCAAATGCACTATTATTTTTACCCGTGGTATTTCCGTATAGTGAATTATAACCAACAGCAACGTTGTTATAACCAAATGTGTTGGATCTTAATGCTCTATTACCAATAGCTACGTTATACGTACCACTTGTATTTGCTCTCAAAGCATAATAACCAAATGCATTATTATCACTACCTGTAGTATTTACGCTTAAAGAACTATAACCAAATGCATTATTTCTAACACCAATTGTATTAGCAGCTAAAGCATAGTTACCCATTGCAACGTTATAAATACCCGTGGTATTCGCTTGCATTGTTTTGAAACCGAATGCATTGTTACTGATTGCTAAATTAGCAAACAATGCTCTATAACCAAATGCACTATTATATGAACCGGTAGTATTATTATTTAATGCACTATATCCGAATGCACTGTTGTTACTGCCGGTAGTATTAGAATATAGAGATGAACGACCAACTGTTGTATTATATTTGCCAAATGTGTTACTATACAATGAAGACTGACCTACAGCTGTATTATAACTACCCGTGGTATTACTATTCAATGATTTGAAACCGAATGCACTATTTTCATTTCCAATAGTGTTACTATACAATGCTCTATAACCAAATGCACTGTTTTGAGTACCCGTGGTATTAGCTTTTGCAGCTTGAAAGCCAAATGCACTATTATTGTTTGTAGTATTAGCTTCCAAAGCAGATGTACCAACAGCTGTATTTTGATAACCATTTACGTTGTTATACAAACAGCTTACCCCCATAGCAACATTGTAATTACCACCGGCATTTGTATACAAAGCATTAACACCTATAGCAACGTTTTCTACACCAACTGTATTAGAAAACATCGAATACATACCAAATGCACTATTATATCTACCACTGACATTTGTAAACATCGATCTATGACCAAAAGCACTATTAAAGCTACCAGTTGTATTAGCATGTAGTGCAGTTTCGCCTACAGCTGTATTTTTAGTGCCGATTGTATTTGTGTACAATGTTTTATAACCAAATGCACTGTTGCTATCAGTTGTATTACTATACAACGATTGATAACCAACTGTTGTATTATTATTTCCGACAGCATTAAATCTTAATGATTGTTGACCAAATGCACTATTATTAACACCACTTGTATTATTTGCTAACGTACTAGAACCAACAGCAGTATTATTTATACCCGTTGTATTTTCTTGCAATGCACTTCGACCAAAAGCACTATTATTTACGCCTATAGTATTTCTTAATAATGAATAAAAACCAAAAGCGCTATTACTACCACCCGTAGTATTATAAAACAACGATCCATGTCCCATTGCAACGTTATTGGTACCTATTGTATTACTATACAAAGCTTGCATGCCTACAGCGGTATTACTTACACCTGTTGTATTTGCTTGCAATGTTTGTTGACCTACAGCAGTATTATAATTACCAATTGTGTTACTTAGTAAACTATTCAAACCAACAGCAGTATTACTTGTACCTGTTGTATTAGTAAATAAAGATTTATAACCAAATGCACTATTATTATCAGCTTTATTATTATAAAGTGCAAATTGACCGACCGCTGTATTATTACTACCTACAATATTTAGTCTCAAAGCATTGGTACCAACAGCTACGTTTCTATTACCGGTTGTATTTGATAGTAAAGTTCCTGCACCAAATCCAGCATTGTATCTACCAAATGTATTGCTAGCTAAACTATACCATCCAAATGCAGCGTTAGCATTGCCTGTTGTATTGTTTGTTCCGGCTTTATATCCAAATGCACTATTACTAACACCACTTGTATTATTAGTTAAAGCCCAACCACCAACAGCTGTATTGTATGAACCAGTTGTATTTGCAAATAAAGTTCTATATCCGAAAGCATTATTATGAGTTCCGATTGTATTACCAGTCAATGAATTTACGCCAAAACCACTATTAAATGAACCAGTTGTATTAGATCTTAAATTATTATAACCAACAGATGTATTATTAGCGCCAGTTGTATTACTCAATAATGAAAAATATCCGAACGCACTATTATATGAAGCAATAGTATTAGCTTTCAAAGCTTGATAACCAACTGCTGTGTTGTTTATACCTGTTGTATTATTTTGTAATGCTTGATAACCAAATGCACTATTATTATTCGTTGTATTATAGAATAGAGCCAAATGTCCTACTGCTGTATTATTGTTACCTATGAGATTTGTATACAATGTTTGTGTACCCATTGCAACATTTGCTGCGCCGCTTGTATTACTTATTAATGCTTGAAAACCTACAGCTACGTTACTAGCACCTGTTTTATTGCTTTCCAATGCACTACGACCAACGGCTACTATATTATTTGCAGTATTATTGTATAACGCTCTCCAACCTATACCAACTGTATCATTCGCATTACCAACATTACATACTTGATAACCAAAATAAGAATTTCTTTCACCACTTGTATTTGAATTACCAGATTGAAAACCTACAGCGGTATTATTATAACCTACTGTATTATTATACATTGCTTGATAACCGATTGCAGTATTATTTACGCCGACTGTATTACTAAAAAGACTATATGCACCAACTGCTACATTAGTTGAACCAGTAGTATTATATCTTAATGAAAAAAGTCCTACAGCTGTATTATTGCTACCGATTGTATTTACAGGTAGTGATTGATAACCAAATGCTGTATTATTGTTGCCTGTTGTATTTGTGTATAATGCGGCGAATCCTACAGCGGTATTATTTGAACCTATTGTATTAAGAAACAAAGCTGTTCTACCAACAGCCGTATTATATGAACCTACAGTATTTGTATATAAAGATTGAAAGCCAACTGCTGTATTTTCAAAACCCGTTGTATTGCTTGATAAAGAATTTGCACCTACAGCAACATTTCTAGTACCTGTTGTATTAACTAACAAAGCTCTATAACCAAAAGCACTGTTATTACTTGTTATATTAGCTTCTAAAGCTTGAAAACCAACGGCAGTATTTGAACTACCTATCGTATTAACTGATAATGCACTACGACCAAGTGCAGTATTATAAAGACCAGTTGTATTAGAGTTAAGCGCATATGTACCAAATGCTGTATTATTACTTCCGGTTGTATTAGCGCTTAATGAACCAAGTCCTACAGCTGTATTTAGTGATCCTATTGTATTAGCACCCAATGCACTGTTACCCATTGCAACGTTTGAATAACCAGTCGTATTGTTTCTTAGTGCGTTATAACCAAATGCGTTATTAGAATTAGTTGTATTACTATACAACGCGCCATAACCAAATGCGTTATTGTATGATCCAACTACATTACTAGCCAAAGCAACTCTACCTATTGCAGTATTTCTTATACCTGTGGTATTCGATGCTAAAGCATAACTACCAAATGCACTGTTCAATGTTCCGGTAGTATTTGATTGCATCGATCTAAAACCGAATGACGAATTATCTCCACCAATTGTATTATTTCTCAGAGCATATAAACCAAAAGCGCTATTATTATTACCAGTTATATTTGATCTAAGAGCGTTGCTGCCAAATGCACTATTGCTTTGACCTATAGTATTATATCTTAAAGAATATCTGCCAAATGCGCTATTATTATCACCCGTTGTATTACTTATTAGTGAATTATGACCGACAGCTGTATTACTGCTTCCTATCGTATTACTTTGTAAAGCACCAACACCTATCGCAACATTTCTTGTACCAGTCGTATTGGCCCTTAAAGCTTTATATCCAAAAGCATTATTATTGCTTGTTAAATTATTATATAATGATTCAAATCCTACAGCTGTATTATTATTTCCGCTAACATTTAAGAATAAAGACGTATCACCTATACCTACATTTTTTGATCCTATGGTATTAAAAATTAATGCATTACAACCAAATGCAGTATTACTATTGCCAGATGAAACCGCTGCTAACGCATAACTACCAAATCCACTATTTCGATCACCTGACAAATTGTTTTGTAATGCTCCATTACCAAATGCGCTATTTTGTGATCCATTACTATTAAAACGTAAGGCATTATATCCAAATGCGTTATTTTGGCGACCAGTTGAATTGAATTGTAAAGCATTTACTCCAAAAGCACTATTATTATAACCATATGTATTAGATCTTAACGATGAAAATCCAAATGCACTATTATTGTATCCAGTTACATTAGAATATAAAGATCTATAACCAAATGCGCTATTGTTATTTGTGGTATTAACTCTTAAAGCTTCAAATCCAAACGCACTATTATTTGAGCCAGTTTGATTAGCGTACAACGCATATCTACCAAACGCAGAATTATTATTTCCTACATTATTAGCATACAAAGCACTGCGGCCAACTGCTGTATTATATGATCCCGTTGTATTCGCTAACAAAGCAAAATAACCTACCGCGGTATTTTCTATACCAATTGTATTAAATTGCAATGCTGAATAACCAAATGCACTATTATTTACTCCTGTGGTATTTGCATTCAATGCACTGTTACCTACAACCGTATTGCTTACAATGTTACCAACACCACGACCAACCGTTACAGAGTTAACGTTTATACTATGAGTAATATCAGTCGTGTTACTATCACCAATAGTTGTACTGCTAGTGAATTTAACAATAGTATTGGTAGTACCACTTACAGCTACACTTGTACCCGATGTGCCACTGCTACCACCAGCACCACTTACTCCACTTGTACCGCTACTTCCACTTGTACCGCTACTTCCACTTGTACCGCTACTTCCACTTGTACCGCTACTTCCACTTGTACCGCTACTTCCACTTGTACCGCTACTTCCACTTGTACCGCTACTTCCACTTGAAGCGGACGATCCACTTGTACCGCTACTTCCACTTGAAGCAGAAGATCCACTTGTACCACTGCTTCCACTTGTACCGCTACTTCCACTTGAAGCGGACGATCCACTTGTACCGCTACTTCCACTTGAAGCAGAAGATCCACTTGTACCACTGCTTCCACTTGAACCGGAGGTACCACTTTCTCCACTACTTCCACTTGTACCTGACGTACCAGAACTTCCCGATGATCCATTTACACCACTTGTTCCACTACTGCCGGAACTTCCACTACTACCATCCACACCACTAGTACCAGACGATCCACTACTTCCACTTGAAGCACTACTACCACTCGTACCGCTACTACCAGTACTACCACTGCTACCGTCTACGCCACTTGTTCCACTGCTACCACTACTTCCACTACTACCATCCACACCACTAGTACCAGATGAACCATTTACGCCGCTGGTTCCACTGCTACCACTACTGCCATCCGAGCCACTTGTGCCACTACTACCACTTGATCCAGTATTACCGCTGGTACCACTACTGCCTGTTTGACCACTGCTACCAGCGGTACCGCTACTGCCTGAGGAACCAGAACCACCTCCACCACCGTTCATTGCATAACTTGCGGTTATGGCGTAACTGGCGGTAACATTTAATGTACCTGTACTAGGTTTTAGACTGCCTGTTAGGTGAAAATCACCTATTTGATCTGTTAATCCTTTTAAAGTGGGCGTAAATATTTTCATTCCATTATAAATAGTATGAAAATACCCGCCATTAACGAGTTATTTTAATAGTTTAATTATTTAGTTTTGATTTTAAATAATCTATTTCTAACTGTTGTTTTGCTATTTTATCATCAAATTCAATACGTTGTTGTTTAACTATAGCATTCAATTCTTGTACAGCTTTGATTAATGGTATCATCAAATTGCCTGGGGTAGCTTCTAATTTATCAGGATTTGATTCATATACCAAGTTCAAATAAGTAGCATTTTCAGACTCTTGTAGAGCTTTTAGTTCTTGAGCTATAAATCCAATTTGGGTAATAGTATCTTTTTTGCTACCATCTCTATTGCCATCAGTATACCATTCGCGTTTATCCCATTTAAACGTTACAGGTCTTAACTTTTCTACAAAACTAAGTCCCACTTCTACATTATTTATATCAGTTTTATCACGAAAATCAGATAAAGCGGTTATGGTGGTTACTTGACAGCGTAGTGTAGCTACAGAACTGTTACCAAGAGTTACTTCATTTGTTGCTGTAGCCGTGCTTGCTTGAGCATTATAACCGAATACACTTAGATTTGTACCTGTGGTTATTGTACTACCAGCATTACCACCTACAGTTGTATTTTTTGTACCGCTGGTATTATTATATAATGAACCCGAACCAAAAGCACAATTATTTACACCTGTGGTATTGAATCTTAAAGCTTTATAACCAAATGCACTATTGTTTTTTGCGGTATTATTATATAATGCAAAATTTCCAAATGCACTATTATTGTTAGCAATTTGATTGTAATACAATGCATATGAACCAAAAGAACAATTATTTTTGCCGGTTGTATTATAAACCATTGAACGATGACCTACAGCTGTATTTTCATTTCCTGTTGTATTTGAATTTAATGCAAGATATCCAAATGCGCTATTAGCATTACCACTCGTATTAGAAGATAGTGCCATAGTTCCTACAGCTGTATTTAAAACACCTGAATTACTATTAGCTGTACCTACATTTGATTCCATTGCTAGCCAACCAATTGCAACATTTCCTCCCGCAAGATTTTTAGCTAAAGCACGATGTCCTATTGCTACTACTCTGTTAATATTAAATGCTGCTCTAGCTGCTTGATAACCAATAGCAACATTTTCATCACCAATCGGATCACCGTATACATCGGTTGAACCCTGTGTAGTACGTAAAGCCTCATAACCTATAGCTATGTTTCGTTTACCTCTAGTATTGGTATATAGTGCCTGATATCCTATAGCAATACTACCTGTTCCTGTAGTGTTGTTTAATAGTGCTTGATAACCTATAGCAGTATTTCCTGTTCCAGTATTAACATTACCTGCTTGATAACCCAAAGAAGTTTCAAATGGAGTTGCACTGTCAGTCTGACCAGTTAAACTGCTACCAGCAGGAGCAGCTAAAGCATAACTAGCGGTACCATAAAATCTACCTTTACCACTGGTTGTAAACATTGCACTACCACTCAATCGTGTAGCATATAAACTACCATTAACTTCCAACTTATAAGCAGGACTTGTTGTACCTATACCTACGTTACCATCAACATTAAGACGCATTTTTTCGGTATTGTTAGGTGCAAATGTTAGTGGTAAACTACCAATTGTGCCTAATTCAGCGTATGTTGATACACCATATAAATACGCTCTTTGTGAACCACCAGAACCTATATTTAATGAAACATCTGTAGTTCCATTAACAGAAAGAACAGTTCTATTAGCAGCTGTTCCGAAAGGGGTTGTTGTGCCTATACCAACATTACCATTTAAAAGTGCAATTCTAGGATTAGATCCACCTGAATCAGCATATATGCCAAAGTATTCTGCTGTAGTTAGAGAATTGCCTGCAACTGCGATTGAAAATGGATGTGTAGAATCATATAAAGAATTAATAGTTGAGTAATATGCACTTGGTCCACTTGCAGTTTGAAGTCTTAATTGAGTTCCATTTGTTTGAATTGTTAATGAACCTGATGGTGCAGTAGTACCAATACCAACACTACCCTGTACAATCAGACCATTTGAAGGTGCAGCAACTGATCCATATGAACTACCTATACTTGTATTACCGAATACACTTAACTTACTACCAGTTTGTGACAGATTACCAATAGATACAAAGTTTGTAGTTAAATGGGTTGCATTATCATATATCACTCTAAATCTAGCTACTCCCGAAGCATTCTTTAAATCAAAATAATCACCGTTGCTTGAATTTCTTATGTATACACCGGTACCATCTATGCCAAATGAACCAGATCTTGCAGTTGGAGTCCATTGTACTGATGCTATAGGAGGCGATGATGTATTGCCAGCAATTTCTAATTTGCTTCTTATAACAGTTGTACCTATGCCAACGTTACCATTTGCATCAATACGCATCTTTTCTGATACAGCTGTAACCGTACCCGATGTAGCATTTACGTTACTAAATGCAATTGAACCATTTGAAGTGGTTCTAACTGTGCCAAATGAACCACTATTAACACTATTAGCATTGGCTCTAAATACCAACATAGGACTATCATATGCAGCTCCAGTATAAGTTTGTTTTAAATAAACAAACTTTTCTGTTGTTGGTGTTGTTGTACCCGCCGTAAAACTGGCAAGTATGCCGCCCAAACTTGGATATTCCATTTTACTAACATCCAATGTTGCTGTAGGACTTGTTGTACCTATACCAACATTACCATCTCCTTTTACAACAAGACTAGTTGCATTTGTTCCACCAACTTCAAAATAATCCGAAGTATCTACCACTTTCAAATACCAGTTTCTTACACCATTATCTGTAAGTCTTATATATGGATCGCCAGATGTTGCTAATAATTGAATATTACCATTTAATATACCAAGTTTTTCACCTGGACTACTCGTACCAATACCTACGTTACCATCACTGGTAATACGCATTCTTTCCGAAGTATTTGTAGTTATTGAAATGAAACCGGCACCACCATTATTGAAGTAAAAGTCATTTCCAGTTTTTTGCAAATAGGAATTTGCGGTTGCGTTTCTTAATGATATTAGTGCATCCGTACTACCATATACTTCAACATCACCACGGGCTGCATTTGAATAAACAAATGAAGTTGTACCTATACCAATATTACCACCAAAATATTTGTTGAAACTTGTTTCTAAACTATCTTCAGATATACTGGTAGCAATTGTTGTAATCGATCCACTATCAAAAGTAGAATACATACTATTACCTAATATATCAGTTTGTATAGTCCAATTACTATCTTGTAAATAACCATCATCACCATTTAATTCGATATAAAGGTTTCCTGCGGTACCACTAGATGCAGATACATAACTATTCACCACCACATTACCATATTTTTCTATGGTGGTTAAATTTGTATTGAAATTGAAAGTATATCCAGAATAACCAACATAATCTAAATAATTTACACCAGAACTATTGTTTGCCATAGCTATGGCTTTTACTTTCACTATAAAATCCGCACCAGTATTAATTTTTGTAAATGGTATAGTTATTCTTATAGGATTGTTTGTGGTTATACTATTTACTTTACTATAAACAATAGCACCATCTTGTGTCATTAATCCCGAAACATGTAATTTATTTTTCGGATTACTTGTGCCTATACCAACGTTACCTCCACCTTTTATAACCATGTAACTGTTTCCAGAATGATCTTCGACAGATAAAGCATAATTGTTTGAATGATCTCTTATTCGTACTCCAGCAGAAGATGCAGAAACGTTTGTATTTGATAGATTGTTTAATCTTTCTACAAGTACAACATTAGTTTTAGCAGGTGAACCATATACTTCTTGAAAATAACCGATTGGAGCTGTTGTGTTACTATTTCTATAAGCGTTTAATAATGCAGCAGGATTACTTGTGCCTATACCTACGTCACCAGTACTGGTTATACGCATTCTTTCAGTTGAATTAGTACCGAAATATAAAGCAGTATTTGAACAATTTATTAAAGATGTTACACTGTCTGAAGCTACTGCTAGTTGTAAACCATTATTGTAAGCGGTACCAGTATTACTTGTATATATTGCTAAACGAGATTCAGCATTTGATGTGGATGTACCATATATTTGTAATCTTGGTACAGCAGACGTAGGAGTTAAACCAATACCAACCACACCTTGAAATATACCGGCGGTAGTAGAAGCTGAAGCACTTACATGTAACTTAGCGTTAGGACTTGTTGTATTTATGCCCAAATTACCAGCGGTATCAATTCTAGCCTTTTCAACAGAATCAATACCAAATACTAAATTATAAATTGCTGAAGTGGTACCAACGTAAAATTGTCTTCCAGTAGCACTACTAGATATAAATGTCAATTTGCCACCTCGTTGACTATCACCGTCATTACTCATATTAAATGTAGTACCAGATCCGCCTACTACATCTAATCGGTTGGTTGGTCCCGATGTGCCTATACCAATATTTCCACCAGCACCAATAAATAATGGAGTGGTACCGGCGGTAGTGTTATTAAAACTAAATCCATATTGATTTACAGGAAAATTGTTTCTTAACTGCCATGTAGGTACACCCGTTCTGGTTATAGTAATATAAGGAGCGGTAGCATCATCCAAATGTAATTTAGAAACAGGACTACTTGTGCCTATACCAACATTCCCATCAGAAGCAATTCTAATTCTTTCTGTATTATTGGTGTAAAATAACGCAGGTATATTATCTCTTATTTGAAATCTAAACGCATCAGAGGATTGTTCTATGTCAGTACCACTAATACCGTTAGCATCAATATAAATACCAACCGTAGTTGTAGCTCCACCATCAATATGTAATTTTCTAGTTGGACTTGTTGTGCCAATACCAACATTACCGCCATTTAAAATCGTAAATATATCCGCATTATCAGCAGCATTTGTAAAATGTAATGCATTTGAATTTGTTCCTAATTTAATATAAGAATTTGAAGCACCGGCAGAATATCTGCCTAATTCTAATTTTGAGTTATTATCATCAAGTGTACGAATACCTCCTGCAACAGTAAGTTTCCCATAAGTTCCAGTAGGACTTGTTGTGCCTATACCTACACATCCATTTGCATTCGTTATTACGTTATTAAGTGTTGCCATATGTTATATAATTAGAAAAGTTTCTTTAATCTTACAGTTGTATAACCAGCATAAGCATTACTTATATAAGAACCAATCTTGACTCTTATTCGTGTAGTTTGCCCAGCTGGTTTGTTAGTAACTTCACTAGAACCCGATTTGAAACAAATCGAAGCACTCAATGAAGTACCCAATCCACTAGCATACAATGAACGTGGATCTGGATTTTCTTGTACATAATTGATGTAAGTGGTTATAGCAGATCCATTATAACCAGTACCAATTATAATTTTTCCATATAATACATCTCTATAACCAGAAGATCCTGCTGCATTTGGACTACCAGCAGCCATCAATTCATAAACTTCACCAACACCGTTGGATACAAACGTATCATATATAGCAGTACTACCACTGGTGCCGGTCTGACTAAATGCCTTACCCAAGAAAGCATCAGCAAATATACTACCACTAACAGCAGTACTACCACTTACAACCAATTTAGCAGTGGGATTTGTTGTACCAATACCTACATTGCCAGCGGATGTTATTCTTGCTAAAGCAATTGTTCCGCCGTTATACCATGTAAACGACGGTGAAGATCCATTATTATAATTTATGTCAATATTACCACTTCCATCACCAGCAATTCTTGCGCCGGAAAACCAAAAATTATTACCCGTTTGTCTTATTTCTCCAGTTACATCCAATTTATAAGCAGGACTACTACTACCAATACCAACATTACCATTACTATCAATACGCATTCTTTCACTAGAATTGGTTCTATCATAAAAGAATAAACCGGCAGCAGCATTTGGCTGTTGAATACTAAATATATTACCTCCCTGACCTATAAACTCGACACCGGCATCACCCGCTCCGGATTGAACTCTTATAGCTCTGTACCCTGTGGTGGTATCATATACATGAAATTTTGTAGCAGGACTTGTTGTACCTATGCCTACATATCCATTAAATATTGCATTGGTAGCAGATACAGAACTACTTACATGCAACTTAGCTAATGGACTTGTAAATCCTTGACCAATACCGATATTTCCTCCCGCGGTCAATATCATTTGTAATGTACTATTTGGTCTAAAGAACATATCATAAGCACCAAGTGTTTGTATAAATGCTTGACCACTCCAATTCAATATATCACCGCCGTTAATTCTAATATTGCCTATAACATGTAATTTATCAGCAGGACTGGTTGTACCAATACCAACGTTACCAGCCGTTGTAATCACCATTGCGGTATTAAATCCAGCACTATAAGTTTTAAATGTTAATCCTCCAGCACCTTCTAAACTAATTGTATCTGTAGCATTTATTGCGTTATATATTCTAGTATTACCTTTTGAATAAAATCCTAAACTACCACTAACAGAAAGTTTATCAAGTGGATTATTTGTACCTATACCAACAAGACCAGAAGCATTTAAATATAAAGTATTATCAGATGTATTTGGTTCAATTGTAAATGGTTGCTTTGCATAAGTTTGATCATAAATTGCAAATTTATTAGTTGTTTGAGTATTTAAATCCCAATTTTGTGCAGCATTTACTAAACGTACATAAGCACTTGTAGTACTTGCACCAGTATTTATGATAATACCACCGGTACCACCTGTATATATGTTTAGTTTAGCATTTGGAGATGAAGTACCAATACCCACATTACCGTCATTTATGATACGCATTCTTTCACCGCCGGTACCACTATTAGATGTTCTGAATGCCATGTATGTATTACCACCATTGCTTCTAGCAGAAATGGTGAATATACCACCTAAACTATCATAATTTATAAATCCAGCATTATCAGTTGGATCCGAATAAGTACCTGCTGATCTTATTCTCAAACTACCACTCAAATCTAATCTTTGTGCAGGAACATTTGTGCCAATACCCAAATTACCATCTGATTGTAAAACCATCTTGTTAACTCTACCAGCACCACCAATAGAAGTAACTGTACCAAAATATAGATTTTGTCCACTAGCCCAATCAAAATAATTTATACCAGTTGTTCTGTATAATCTAAACGAAGCATTGTTACCTTCAATTTGTAATTCACCGGCACTAATTCTAGTTGAACCAGAAACATTTAATGTAGTAGCAGGACTGGTTGTGCCTATACCTACACTGCCTCCGTTAAAATAAGATATACCATTTGCTGTAATATTCGTTTTAAGAACAACATTACTATATAATCCTATAGTACCATCATCATTTGTTGCTGATACTCCCAACATCGTTCCAACTACCCCGTTGGAATTTCTTAAATAATATCCATCATATTGTGTGGTGGTATATACTGTTAACTTATTTCCAACAGTTGAGGTGCCTATACCAACATTACCAGTTTCACTTACTCTAAATAATTCTGTACCAGATTTAAGCGCGTTGTTTTGTACAATAAATGCCTTATCCGTATCATTATTATTGGCATCAATATTTACATATACACTGCCCGCACTCGCTAAATATAATGCACTGTTTGAATCGCCGTTTTGGACCAAACTTAAATCATAATTGTTATCTCTTTGTAAGTAAATAAGACTTGTATCACTACCAAAATAAAGAGCACCTGCCAAAGCCGTTGATGCTATTCTTGTTGAACCGGATATTACAGATAGTTTATTAGTAGGATTCGTTGTACCTATACCTACATTACCACCTGCTTGTATAACCATTCTGGTAGTATCACCCAGACTATTGTCATAACCAATAAATTGGGCTATATAAGCAGTACTTGTATCATTAGTAAATACCCTCAAACCAGTTGCCGCCGACGTTTGTCTTATATCCAATTTAGCAGTTGGACTAGTACTACCAATACCTACATTTGTACCATTATCATATATAACACTATTACCCAAAGTATTTCCAGCGGTTGCCTTTGCTACATAATTTGTAGTCAAATCAGCATTATTCGTAGGACCAATTATCAACTTGTTTTGACTATTGGTTGTGGTACTACCACTAATAAAGAAATAATTACCCAAACTATCCCACAACAAATTAGCCTTTGTACCAGCACTACCACTATCAAACATTTCAATGCCAGCAAATCGCTTATATGGACTATTAGCATTTAATGTAATTATGTTGTCTCCAATCACCACTCTACTACTGGTAATATAAACATAACTTGCACTCAATAATGTACTGGTACCACTTACACTCAAATTACCCAACACATTCAATGTAGTACCATCAAACGTTAAATTGCTTTCTACAGTAGCACCACTACCAACTCCGTTGTATGTAATAACGCCATTATTTGCAGATCCAGTCAAAGCCAACGTACCACTTACACCACTCGTACCACTAGATCCTGATGTACCAGTTGATCCGCTTGATCCACTCGTACCACTACTTCCGGTAGAACCACTACTTCCACTACTGCCTGATGTACCAGTAGATCCACTGCTACCAC
>Ga0315903_10003500_pt1 | contig 21741 bp, 24 predicted proteins | sample LakEriMetagenome_7_FD_203524 | JGI IMG/M metagenome (GOLD analysis project Ga0315903, IMG submission 203524) | Freshwater fungal communities from buoy surface, Lake Erie, Ohio, United States - Buoy 2 MA119 | ecosystem: Environmental > Aquatic > Freshwater > Lake | place: USA: Lake Erie, Ohio... | reverse complement strand
CAACAACCAGAACCTGCCGTCCGAGCCGGCGTGGATCCTCAAGCTGGCGTGGCACGCGGAGTTTCCACACGGGGATTCGGCTCCGACCGTGCGGTCCCTGACGCCAATGACCCGGGGCTACGCCGGACCGGGCCTGCGCATCAATCGAGCCGAGGTCAACGGCGTGGCCTTCACCAACGCGGCCAACGTCCAGTTTGTCTGCACTGCCCAGGGCTGGATGGCCAATGCGTGGGCTGCCGGCGCCGCCGTCACCCGCGGCGATCTGGTAACGTCGTCGGGCAACCTGTACGTGTGCACGGTGACCGGCACCAACCACGGGGCCACGGCGGTGTCGGGCACGACCTCCGGGATCGTCAACGGCTCGGCGACCTACAACTACCTGCTGGCCTCGCCGCAGACGGCGATCCTCAAGCCACTGCTGCCCTACACCACGGCCAAGCCGACGGCGGCTGGGTCCTACGGGCACATCGGGCTGTCGGCATTCGACACGGGGTTGACGTGGCCCATGGTGTACCTGCACGACGGGGCCAACTGGTTCCAGAACAGGGTGCGCCTGTACGACACCTCGCTGACGTACCCGGATTACGCCTTCACCAACGTCGCCCCGGCGGCCATGACGTCGCCGGGCCGGCTGGGTGCCGTGATGCTCGATACCTCCGGCACCAACAAGTACCTCTACATCCACGACGGCAACAACTGGCATCGGGCCACGCTCAACACGTTCTGACTATGTCCCGCGACCCGCTGAAGCATCGGTTTACCACGGCCTGGCTGACCATCGCCGGCATCATCGCCTCGATCATCGGCACGTGGTCCATCACTCAGTACCGCATGAGCGCGGCCGAGGCCCGCATTGCGGAGATCCACGTCAACCTGGACAAGATCGAGAGCAAGGCGCTGATCGACCATGACGTCTTGCTGGAAGTGCGCGGCGACGTGAAAGCGATCCGGGCCGAGTTGCTGGAACTTCAACGACTCCTGCGCAAATGAATCCCGCCGAACTGCCGACCGGGACGCCCGCTGTGGTGTCCAGCGCCATCCTCATCATCCTGTGGGCGGTGCGGCAGGCCGACGTGGTGCCGGCGCGATATCTTCCGCTTCTGGCCTGCGGGGCCGGTGTCATCATTGTCTCAGCTTTGGAAGGCGTGACGGCCGATGCCTTCATCCTCGGGCTCGTCTGCGGGGCGGGCGCCACGGGGTTTCACCAGACGGCCAAGCAACTGCGTACCACCGATGAGAACGTTCAAACTCCTCCACCTCCTCCTGCTGACGATGCTGGGTCTCGGCCTTAGCTCGCTCGGCTGCACCACCTACAAGCATCGCCGGTTCTCGGATGCCGGGCAACCCATTGAGAGCACCAGCCTCTATGCGCCGTTCCTCACCAAGACTGCCATTCAGGGGCTCCAGACCAAGGTGAGCGACACCCGGGGCACCAACAAGTACACCCGGGGCGTGGGCGTGGACGCCGCCGAGGCCCGGGCCGACGCCGATGGCATCGCCGCCATGGAGCGGTTGATCGGTCAGGCCATTCTCTCCGCCGCCAAGGGCGCCAGCCCGGCCCCGTGAACCGCTTCCGCGCATACTTCCCGCGGGACGAGGCGCCCCAGACCGACGGCGACCCGGGCTGGGCCGGCGTCAACATGCGCCTGGACCCGGCCCGCCTGCCGCAGGGCATCGCCTCCTACGCGCTCAACAAGCGGTTCAGCAAGGGCCGGGCGGAGACCCGCCGCGGCACCCGGCTGATGGCTTGGGCGCATCGGTTTGTGGGCGGGTACAACCCCGAGGACCGGGTGTACCCCTACGGCACCATCGCCGGGGCCGGGGTGTTCAACGACCCGCTGTCCGCCGAGTCCTGGCTGATCCTCGCCACCAGCAACGGCGTGTACCGCTCCCGCCCGGGCACCATGGGCCTGCCGGTGGACCTTCCGGCCGGGCAGACCATCCCGGCCCGGGTGCAGCTCATCCAAACCTACAGCGGCATGGTGATGCTGCGCGGGGCCGGGGCGGACCCGCTTTACATGACCGATCTCGACCAGGGGTTTCAGACCATCCCCGAGGCCTCGGGCATCAGCTCGGTCAAGATGCCGCGCAGCTCCAACGGGATCTACTTCCAGAACCGCCTGTTCCTCGTGGACGCCCGCACCACCCAGCCCTACGTGGATTCGGTCTGGGTGTCGGACTTCGGCACCACCACCGACGTGCTGGAAGGCTCCAGCGCCTACAACTCGTTCAAGATCAACCAGGGGTCGGCGGACCGTCTGGTCGGCCTGTACCGGTTCAACGACACCACCGTGTTGGCCCTAAAGGAGGACTCGGTGTACGTCATCTCCCAGGTGTTCGGCGACAACACCGAGCTGGCGCAGCAGGCCCGGCTGGACGCGGTGACCACGGAGTACGGCTGCCGGGCCCCGCGGTCGGTGGTGCAGGTGGGGGCAGACGTGTGGTTTTTGGCCCATTACCGGGGCGTGGTGTCGGTGCGGCAGACGGAGCAGAACAAGCTTCAGGGGGTGGACCAGCCGGTGTCCATGGACATCGACCCGCTGATCAAGCGCATCCACTGGTCGATGGCGGGCGACGCTGTGGCCGCCTTCCACGACAACAAGTACTACCTCGCCGTGCCGCTGGACGGGGCCAGTCACAACAACGCGGTGCTGGTGTACGACACGCTGACCCGGCAGTGGGCCGGGCTGGACCAGGGCGACAGCATCAAGGTTCGGGACTGGGTCAAGTTCAGCTACGGCGGCTCCATCCGCCTCGGCTTCGTCAGCACCGACGGGTTCGTTTACCTGTACGAGGACGGGTTCCTCGACCAGGTCGGCGGTGCCGACGGGGTGAAGACCTACGCCGGCATCCAGGATCGCCTGTTGACCCGGGGCTACCACGGGGCCGTCCCCGGGCAGAAGCGCATCGCCACGGTCAAGGCGTCGGTCCGGACGTGGTGGCCCAGCCTCACCGTTCGCGGGCACCTCGACGGCGTAGCCGAGCGGGTGACGGTGGCCAGCAACCAGACCGCCAGCCGGACCCAGTTTGTCCGGCCCCACGGCACGCCGGACTACGACACGAGCAACGCCGACGACAACCAGCGGCAGCCGTGGCGTGGGGACTACTCCATCGACCCGGCCACGCCCATGGTGACCGGCAGCGGGGTGGAGCCCGACCTGCACCAGGAGGCCGAGTACGTGTGGCGCCTGCGGTCCCGGGGCCGTTACCTGCAGGTGGAGATTTCAAATGCCCAAGGCCGATGCGAGGTCGCCGAGGTGGTGGTGGAAGCCACCCGGGGATCCGTGCGGCTGGGAGCGACCCAATGACCCTGTTCTCAAGACTGGCCCGGTGGTTTGAAGCCCCGGCCGTGGTGGAGATGACCGCCACGCCCATCGAGTGGCCCAAGGCGCCGGCGCCGGCCCTGTTTCCCGTTACGCCCGACCTCACCGCCCGGGCCGTTGCCGAGCGCACTGCGCCCCTGCGGCGGCCGAAGTTCCAGCCGGGCAACAAGCTGGTGGTGGCTATCCCCTACTGCGCCGGTGACCTCGGGCAGGTGTGCAACCTGCTGCGCTGGATGTCGGAGATCGGCGGCGCCAAGGGTTACACCGTGCTCCTCTGTGCCCCGGCCGGGCTGGAGGATGCCGAGGCCGACCACGTCCACGCCTTGGCTGAGGACGTGTTCTCGTCGGTGCAGACCATTCGCACGTCGTTCGACTTACCCAAGGAAGGATGGCCCATCGGAACGTGTTGGTCCTTCCTGCACATCGCCCGGCATTGCAATGCGGCCCAGTGGGATTTCCTGATCGTGGAGCCGGACTGCGTGCCGCTGCGCTCCGGGTGGATGCGGGAGATCGAGGAGGAGTATCGGGACTGCGGTCTGCCCTACATGGGCAAGATCGAGCCGGCCGCCCAAGGCTACCCCGCCCACGTGGCGGGAAACGCGGTGTACCACTGGGGCGTATTCGATCAATTCCCGGTCGGTCACCTCGACCAAGCCTGGGACATCGGGCTGGCGTCGCACATGGTGCCGCTGGCGCATCACACCGACCTGATCGCCCAGGAGTGGGGCAAGCCCGGCCAGCCGCCGGTGTTCACCTCGGTGCAGGACCTGGAGCGCATCCCCAAGCAGGCGGTGCTGTTCCACCGGTCCAAGGACGGAAAGGTCATCGAGCTGCTGCGGAAGCGGATGCAATGGGAGGAAGGCCGTGAAAGTCCTGACCTACTTTGAACCGCTGAAGGGCGATGGTTTCGCCCAGGAGATCGACCTGCTCCGGGTCATGGTGGACTCGTGGCGGGCTGCCGGGTTTGACGTGCTGGTGATCGGGGAGCGGGACTACCGCCGCCACGAGCTGGCCGACAACCTCACGTGGATGCCCACCTGCAACCCGGAGGACTACGAGATGGCCTGCTGGCGTCGATGGCTGGCGGCCGCGGCGGTCACCGGCTTCGGCGAGGAGCGGGTCTTGTGCCTCGACCTGGACGTCATCAACTGCGGGCTGCGGCCAGATGACCTCAAGGACACCGCGTTCCGCGGCCGGCTGACGGCGTTGCACCCGGCCCTGACCCCGGCGGTCATCGCCAGCAAGGGGCAGCTCGACCGCTGGGCCAAGCTGTGCGTGGGCCCGTGCAAGCCGGCCTACTACGACGGGGTGGAGCATCACTCGGACATGATCCTCGCCCAGCAGCACCCGGAGATCTGGGATCGGCTGGACGTGGTCCGCGACTTCGCCGGCTGGGGTGACGTGGCTCCGGCCGTGCACTTGTCCCACTACTCCACCCGGGGTTCAAATCGGCTTGCCTTGGCCAAGGACGTGGCCAAGCTGGGTTTGTCGCGCTTGGAATCCGCGACGTCGAGGGGAAGCACGGCGGCATCCGTTGGATGCCGCTGACGATAACCATCACCCGCGGGTACACCTTCACCGATGGGGTCCCGTACAGCACCGACGACCTCAACGCGGCGGCGCTCCCGAACATTGCCATTGCCGGCACCGTGGGGGCGGCCGAGCTGGAGGACGGCGGTGTCACCGTGGCCAAGGTCAAGCCGGGCGCCTACTTCTACGCGACGGCCACCGGCGGCCCCGTGGCGTACCTGGCCACCATCAGCCCGGCACCTGACGCCCTAGGGGCTGGATTGACCTGTCGGATCCGGTTCACCACCACCAACACCACCGCGGCGCCCACCCTCGCCTTGAACGGGCTGGCGGCGACGGAGATCCGGAAGCTCGACCGGCAGGCGCTGACCCCTGGCGACCTGTCGGCCAACGCCATTCACGAGCTGGTGTACGACGGCACGTACTGGCTCATGCAGACCGAGGCCGGGACCCCGCGACGGTTCTGGCCGACCAGCACGGGCACCGGCACGGCCTACGCCGTGACCTTCCCGGGGCTCAACATCGCCGACGTGGCCGACGTGCTGGGCCTGCCGCTGGTGTGGAAGGCGCACACGTCCAGCACCGGGGCTGCCACCCTGGCGATCAACGGCGAGGCCGCTGTGACCCTGGCCCGCCACGACGGAACGGCTATTCAGGCCGGCGACATCGCCCTCGACGCCCCGGTGGTGGCACTGTTCGACGGCTCCAAGTTCCGCTGCCTCAACGTGGTCAACGTGGGGACGCCGCCGTCCGCCGCCGTCCAAGCGGTGGTCAACTCTGCCAACGGCACCGCCACCGCCCTGGGCACCGGCACCACCGTGGCCTCGACCACCGCCACGCTGCCCGCCGGCAAGACCTGGAAGCTGGTCCGGGTGACGTTCTCCACCTGGATGGACGACCAATCGGGCATCGAGAACTTCGTGTTGCAGAACGGCGGAAGCCCGGTAACCACCGCGAACACGTCCCGCGGTTCCTACATCACCAACAACTCCGACGACGCCCAGCAGGTGACGGTGACGTGGGAGTGGGTTCCCAGCGGCGGCGCCGAGTCCGCCAACCTCACCCTCGACGTGCTGGCGGACAAGCCCGGTGGCTCGACCAACGGCGACAACGCCGGGTCCCGCAAGGTCGTCGTCTCCGCCCTGGCCCAATGAGCGTGACCGTGGACATGGACGAGGTGGTGCGGCTGTGCCGGCAACGGGCGCCCAAGGGCATTGGCTCGTGGCCCGAGGACATTCTGCGCCGCTACCTGACCACCCGGCACGACCGGGGCGAGCTGGCCCTGGTGGCCAACGGCCCGTTTGTGGTGGCCATGGGCGTGGCCGAGGAGGTCGCCCAGGACTGCATCCACATCGTCGCCGTCATCGGCAAGCGTCGCCTCCTGCCCCTGCTCTGGCGCCAGCTCCGCACCCGCTGGCCCGAGTGGTGGTCCATGCGCATCACCGCGATCCGCCGGGGCATCCCGGTGGAGTACCAACCCGCCCGGCTCCATCGCCATCTTGCCGACCATGAACGTTGACGCCCCCGACCCGCGGAACTACGGGCAGGAGACCCGCGACACCCTGCAGGCCCAGATTGACCTGATGCCGCAGCGGTACGCCGCCGAGTCTCAGTACGGCCCGCAGTTCGCCCAGCTTCAAAGCCAGATCCTGCGCACCGCCTTGCTGGGTGACCAAGGCCTGTTGTCCACCCTGGAGGAGGTCCAGCCCCGGTTCGCCGCCATGAACCGCGACGCCCAAGCTGCCCAACGGGAGGCTGACCTGGCCGACGTGGCCCGGCTGGGGCCCCAGGCGGTCGCCGCCCTGCGCTCGGCGGATCCCCAGCAGAAGGCGCTGGTGGACGCACTCAACGCTCAAGCCCAGGAGGAGCTAGCCGCCGGATCCGGCCTGACGCCGGGGCTGGAGCAGCAGGTGACCCAGCAGGTGCGGGCCTCCCAGGCATCCCGCGGGCTCGGCTTCGGCTTGCCCGATGCCGTCACCGAGGCTTTCACCCTCGGCGACCGTGGCATTGCCCTGCAGCGCCAGCGCCAGGCCTTTGCCGGGGACGTGGCCCGATTGAACCAGTCCACGGTGGGCGACCCGTTCCTCGCCATCCTCGGCCGCCCCAGCAACGCCGGGGCCGCCGCCCAAGGATTCCTTGGGCAGGGCCAGCAGAACGTGGGCATGAGCGGGCCCCGGCTGTTCAACCCGGAGAGCCAGTACGCCATGGACCTCAACAACACGAATTTCAACGCCAACGCTGCGGCCGACATCGCCTCGGCCAACGCCACGTCCGGCATCATTGGGGCCGGACTCTCCGCCCTGTGATCCATCGTCACCGTCAACTTTGGGGCCTGACCGTCTGGCGCACCCTGCGCAGCCGGTGGGTGCTGTGGCTGTGCCCGGCCGGGGAGTGCATCCCCACGCATCACCACGCCCTGATGCAGGCCACCGTGCAGATGCTTCACGGGCTGATGACGTGGTGGAAGATCGAGGGCCACGCCAAGCGTTGCCGACGGGTGGACGGGCATCATCGCCCCGTGGCCATCCCTGCCGGGGTGCTGCACGGCGCCCAGGCCCACGAGCATTCCGTCTTCCTCGTGCGGGAGGACTGGCTGGGCCCGATGCGCCGGTCCGTGACCCATGACTTGATCGAGGCATGACCGCCACCGACGCCATCTACGCCGACGCCACGGCCGGACACCCGGACGCCCTCGACTGGCTGATCCGGTGGAATCGGTACTGCCACGCCATCGACGACCTGATCGACGCCGACGGCCGACCGCCAGCCGCCGAGGTCATCAGCACCTTCGTGGACGCCGCCACCCTCTACGCCCACCCCTTCTTTGCCCGGCACGCGATGCAGTTGCTGCCTGTGGTCATGCTGGTGAGCGCCGAGTACGACCTGTCCGTCCGCTGGGAGCGGTCCGACGCCGACTGGCAACGCCGGTGGGCCGACACCCTGCGGTTCGCCGGCAACCAGATGGTGGTGGTGGTGGCCGCCCTGTGCGGCGGGTATCCCCGCGCCGCCCTGGTCACCGAACGCCTCGCCCGCGTGTCGTGGGAGGAACATCACCAGCACGAAGGAACCCCCGTATGATGCCGCAGTCCCAACCGGACAACCCGTTGGCCACCCTGATCGCCGCCGCCCTGCGCAAGCGCCAGGCCGGCCAACCGCTCAACGCCATGGAGGAATCCGCCCTCGGCTCCCTGCGCCAGCCCGGCAGCCTGGAACGGGCGGCCAGCATGGGTCTCGGTGGCGCCGGCTTCCAACGGGGCATGGCCCTGTACGGCGCCGTGAAGGACGGCATGGCAGCCAGCAAGGCCGCCGGCGGATCCGGCAGCGTGTGGCAGGGACTCAAGAGTCTGTGACCATGGAGCTGACCGTCACCTACACCAACCGCGAAGGCCAGACGTGGACCCTGCGCGACCTGGCCAACACCATCCTGCCCGGCTTCTTTGAGGCCACGCGGGATGACGGCCAGCGCGTGGTGGTGCACCGCGACCGGATGAAGATCACCAAGGAGAACCCCCATGCCCTACGCCCCGGGAACTGACTACCGCGTCGGCGAGAACCTCGCCGCCGGCATTGCCCAGTTTGGCCGCAACCTCGAGCGGTACACCGAGCGCCGTCGATCCGAGGCGCAGGAGTCGGCCGCGTTGCGCAAGCTGCTCTCGATCTATGCGCCCGACCAGAAGGACAGCTTTGCCACCATGGGTCTCGGCGACCTCCGCGGGGCCGCCCAAGGGATCGCCGTGCAGCAGACCCAGCAGCGTCAGCAGATGCAGCAGCAGGTCGCCCAGGCGCAGATTGCCAACCTGAACGCAGACAACCAGCGGGCCGCCGACGCCGCCCAAGAGCGGATGGACATGGTTGAGCGGCTCAAGCAGTTCTCGACCCGATTCGCCAACGTCACCGACCAGGTCGGCCCCACGCCGTCGGGCCAGACTATGGACGACGTGCAGCCCATGGACGTCATGCGCATGGCGGCCCAGTCCGGCGTGCTGGGCAGCCCCCAAGTGAACGAGTTGCTGGGCGGGCTGTTGCGGTACGGCGCCGGGCAGCAGACGGGGCAGACGTTCCAGCCCCGGGTGGTCACCCTCGACAAGGATGCGGCCGGCAACCCGATCAAGCCGGTGCGGGTGGTGCAGACGGGTCCAAACCAGTCGGCCATGATGCAGGAGGCGGCAGACACGCTGACCCCGGCACAGCAGGCCACGGTGCTGCGTGGACTGCGAAGTCAGCGAGCCCAAATTGCTTTGGCCTTGGCTAATCCGGTGAACCAATCGGACGACACCAAAGCCATGCTGGAGGGTGAGCTGGATACACTGGACGAGGAGATCAAAGCCTTGGGCGGCAAGGTTCCCACTCGTGGATCGAAGCCCGCTGCACCCGATGCCTCGTCCGCCCCCGCCGACAGCGTCGTTATGACCGGGCCCAACGGTGGCCGGTTCCGTGTTCCCAAGGACCAAGTCGAGAAGGCCAAGGCCGCCGGCTACAAATGATCGCCAACCCACTCGGATTTGAGGCCGTCGGCGAGGACGCCCAGCCGGAGAATCCGCTGGGCTTCGAGGCGGCGCAGGATCCGGCGCCGGTCGCCAACCCGTTGGGGTTTGCCGCCGCCGAGGAACCCGACGAGCTGGGCATTGGCCAGGAGGTCCGCGGCACCGGCCGGGCTCTGGTGCGCGGGGTCATCCGTGCCGACCAGTCCCTGACCGCGCTCGGGGCTGACCGCAACATCGACGCGCTGGCCAAGATCACCGGGGAGTTGAAGCTAGCCAAGGACGGCCTGGCTGAATTTGACCGGCAGGCCGAGGCCAACCCGAGGTTTGGCGCCTCGGGTGCCGGGTGGCGTCAGACGCAGGTGGGCCGGATCGCCGGCATGGAACAGGAAATCGCCCGGCGTCAAGAGCAGGTGACCCGGGCTTTCCCGCGGATCGCCCGCCGGGAATCCCAAGCCGCCGCCCTCCCGCCATCGCCCGACCTCGCCAACCTGCGGGAGGATTTCTGGCGCACGCTGGCCACCAACCCGGTGGAGACCATCGCGGCCGTGGTGGCGGAGTCGTTCCCGCAGGCGGCCGTAGGGTCGGCGGCCGGGGCGTTGGCAGGCGGCCCGGTCGGTGCCGCAGTTGGCGCCGGCGCCAACTCGCTGGGCGTCGAGTACGCCAACACCCTGCTGGACCAAGCCCGCTCCGCCGGGGTGAAGGTGGACGATCCACAGGCGTTGGCGGAATGGTTTCAGAACCCGCAGAACGTGGCGCAAGCCCGGGAGAAAGCCTTGAGGCGTGGCATTTCAGTCGCCGCCTTTGATGCCGCCACCGCCGGTATGGCCGGGCGGTTCATGCGGGCCGCCGTGGGCCGCGGGATTCAGCCGGTGGCCGTGGCCTCGGCCAAGGAGCTGGGCGTGCAGATGGCCGGAGGCATGGCGGGCGAGACGGCCGGGCAGTTGGTGTCGGAGGGCCGGGTCACCAGCGTTCCCGACATCGTGCTGGAAGGCATCGCCGAGCTGGGCACCGCACCCGGCGAGGTGCTGGGCAACGTCCGCGGCGAGTGGAGGCCCAAGACCGGGCCGGTCGAGCTGCCGGTGGGCCAGTTCACCCCGCCCGACCGTGGCGACGACGAGTTGCCCGGCGACTTCATTACCCCGCCCGAGGTGCCCCCTGCCACGCCAGTGGTCACCGCAGTGCCAACTGTCCAGGTGGCGGAGGAGCCAGCTATCGCCGAGGCGCCGCTTGGTCTGGATGCGGTCCCGGTGCAGGAGGTTACCGAACCGGCACCTGTGCTGACCAGTGAGGCGGCAGCGGAGCCAGTTGCGCAGGCTCAACAGACACCTGTAGCGCCTGCGGCATTGACTGCTAATTCAGCGACTGCGACTTTACCGGAGCGACCTGCTGGCCCTGCGGGCAGTGCGGAAACTATCACCGGCTCCAATGAGCGAACAGGCTCTGAAATGCCGGCGGAGCGTGAGGAACGCCCAACACGCGCACGGGCCAGCAAGTTGCGTCCTGAGGAGGAGACGCTGGTCGATGTCATTCGTGAGTACGGCAAGGTCAATCTCCGACTGTTCCGTGAAGCCGATCCACGCTGGCAACCGCCTGCTTCACTGAGAAAGTATTTCTCTGCCACCGATGGGACAGCAGCCGACGTCGTCATGGCCGACGCCCAGGAGCGCGGCATTCTGGACCGTGACGTGACGGCCATTGATCAGTTCGGGGACGAGATCTCAAGGTCGTGGGAAATCTACAAAGGCCGCGACGCCCAGGTCAGGCAACAAGCGAAGGATGCTGAGATTCTGGGTCGCCAGTACCAAGCATTTGAACAGCGCGTGGTGCAGGGGAAAAGGCCAAAGGGGCAGCGACGCAACGCTGAGAAGCTGGCCACCGGCGACCTGTACCCTGGCGATCAATTTCAGGCGCAAGGGCAGAAGTTTACTGTCACCAACGTGGTGACCGATGGGGACGGAACGCCTCTACAGGCCCAGCTCAAGGACGGACCCAAGTTCGGTGAGCAGATCGTCAACGTCGATGAGGTTCCAAGCCTGACCATCGACAAGGGGACCTTGAAACGACAGGACGTATCGTTTCTGGAAAGTGATGAGCCAGGGTTTGTGGAACGCGTCCTGAGCAAGCTCGACGAGATCGACCAAAGCCTTTCCAGCAACGTCTTCAGCGATCCGCTGATGTTGACTCCTCTGGCCAAGTTGGCGGTCAAGATCGCCAAGCTGTTGGTCCGTGGTGGAATGGCGCTCCACGACGCCATTGCCGAGTCCATCCGCCAAGCCAAGAGACAAATGCCGGAGGCGCAGGATGACGCCGACGCCCTGGCCAACGCCATGGCGCAGGCGTTGGAGGTCCGTCAGTTCAGCGAGAAAGTGGACGAGTCGCCGGACGTGCCGGACCCGGTGAAGCAGGCCTACGAGAATCGCCTGTACGTTCGCAAGCCCAACGAGGACACGGCGTCCTTCGCCGGCCGGATCCTCGATGGCGTTGGCGGTCCTGCGGCCGCGGTACCGGTGTTCGCCGACCAGACCAACGGCTTGGGTGGCGCCGAGCGCAGTATGCTGGGCATGTTGATCCTCAAGCGGCTGGCCGCGGCCGGCGACCACGAGGGCGCGGCCCGGTTCATGGACGAGTACCTAGCCGGGTACTCCACGGACGCCGGCCAGGCGTTGCAGGCGTTCGCGGCGTTCTCCCTGCTGACCCCCGAGGGCGCGATCTTCTACGGCAAGCGCCAGCTCGACAAGGCGTCGGCCGGCATCCGGTCGAAGCTCCAGCCGGTGGTGGATGCCGTGGTCGGCGCCCTGAACGGGATCAACCAGGCCGGAATCAACAACGCCGTGGCGGCGCCCGACGTGCAGCAGGCCGCCGCCGCGGCCATCGAGCAGTCGGTGGTGGACCAGGCAGGCACGCTCGGCCCGGTGCACGATGCCCTGATGATCGAGGCGACCAACAGCCTCGACCAGTTGCAGGGCGCCCGCGAGGCACGGCAGAGGGCTGCCACCGCTTGGCTGCGGCAGGTGGGCCAGAACACCTACTGGGGCGCCATCACCAAGCAGGCGGCCAACTCGCTGGTGGCCACGCTCGCCCGCACCACAGGGGCCCGGGCGGACACCGTTGCCCAGCTCGCCTCGGACATGGCCAAGGCGATGCTCGACCAGCTCAACGCCGCCCTGGGCGCACCGGCCCGGCAGAAGCCCACGGCCACCGCCTGGGCGGCCCGGCTCGCCAGCGTGTTGTCCAACCGGGAGCGGGCCCAAGAGCTTTGGGTCGCTGCCCGGCAGAAGCTGGCCGAGAAGTACGCCGACAATCCCAAGGTGCTGGCGGCCATCGAGGCCGACTTCCAAGTGTACGGCGACAGCCTGTTGCGGGCCGTGTTGACCGAACAGCTCAAGGGGTTGGACGTGCAGTTGTCTGAAATCGTCCGCTACCACTACCGGCTGGCTGGCGACGGCACGGCGCTGGCGGACAAGCTGGTGCAGCGGCTGGGTCTGGAGGGTCCGCAGGCGCAGGCGGTGGCCAAGGACTACGAGGCCCTGATCCGGCAGGAGTTTGCCAAGCTGCAGGCCAAGCTGTCGGCCCGGGTAGCCGCGGTGAAGCGGGACGACCGGTTCAAGCGGATGATGCGGTCCGGCGTGGTGTCGGCGGACATGCTGCCGGACAACGAGCTGGACCGGGTGCTGGCCATCGAGCTGCGGTCGCGCCGGCTGGCCATGGGAAAGCTGATCCGGGAGCACTTCACCCGCCAGCAGCAGGCCGGTGCCTCGTTGGCGGGCACGATTTCCGGGGCCCTCGGGGTGGAAGAATCCATTGCCGGCCGCGTGGCGTCGGCCATCGAGCGGCGGTTTGCCGAGAACGTGAAAGAGGCCAAGGCCAAGGCCATCGAGCGCATCGCAGCAGCCCAGCCCGTGGTGACCCGCAGCCAGCGGCTGGCGTGGCAACGGCTGGTGGAGCTGTCCAACCTAGGCGCCCTGGAATCGCAACGGGCGTGGGAGGCACTGGCCGAGCGGTTGAAGTTGCCGCGGTGGACGCAGGAGATTTCCAAGCAGGTCACCAAGCTGGCCGACGATATCCAGCGGGCGCCCGAGGGGTTGCCCCGCCAGCAGAAGGTCATCGAGCTGCACAACTACCTCGCCCGGCAGTCCGGGGTGTCGCCGGTGGATCTGGGGATGGCCTTTTGGTATGCCAACATGCTGTCCGGCCCGGTGACCCAGTTCCTGAACATCTGGGCCAACACGCTGAACATCCTGACCAACGCCACGCTGGCCGCCCGGCATCCGCGGGACCTGTGGCCGCAGGTGGTGGCCGCCCTGCGCGGGGCCCGGCGGGGTGCCCGAGACGCCGCCGCGGTATTGCGCACGGGCATCACCACGCGCACGGGCGACGTGAAGCTGGAAGCGTCCCGGACCTTGGAGCTGGTTCGCCTGCCCGGCAACGCCGATTTCCTGCTGACGCCGTTCCGGTTGGTCGGCCGCGGATTGGCGGCGGGGGATGCCATCTTCTTTCGGTCGGCGCAGGAGATGCGGGCGGTCCTGCTGGCCCGGCAGTTGGCCCGGTCGGAAGGTCTGCGCGGGCCCGAGCTGAAACGCCGCGTCCGCCAAGTGCTGGCCGAGGACAGCGGGCAACGGGCTGCCGCCATGCAGCAGGCCACCGACGAGGGCGCCACGGGCAACGTCTGGGCCCGTCGAGTGGACGACATCCTTACCCGTCAACGGCCCGAGGAATTGCAGGGCAACGCCCGGGCCTACGGCCTGCGGCTGACGTTCAACAACAAGCCGTATGGATTCCTCGGGGCGCTGGCCGAGGGCATCAACACCATCGGTCGCCAACGGTACGGCTGGCCGCTGCGGCTGGTGGTGCCCTTCACCAACGTCATCGCCAACGTGGTGAACGAGTCGCTCAACTACACGCCCGTCGGCCTCGGTCGGGCCGTGCACGGGCACTGGTCTGGTGAGCTGGAAGGAAAGCCCATCGCCGACCGCAACGCCTTGGGCGACCAGTACGCGAAGGCCGCCGCGGGCACCCTGTTGCTCGGGCTGGTGGCCATGATGAAAGACGCCAGCGACGACGATGATGAGCCGTGGTTCGACCTGTCCGGGTCGGGCCCAGCCACTGCCGCCCAGCGCAACCAGCTCCGCGCCTCGGGCTGGATCCCCTACGCGCTCCGCCTCAACGGCCGGTGGGTGTCCTACGCCAACAGTCCCATGGCCATCCCGCTGGCCATGCTGGGCAACTTCTACGACGCCCGGAAGTACCGGAAGCTCGACGAGCGCACCGCCTGGGATCGGCTGGCCTGGTCCCTGTTCAACTTCGGCAAGGTCATCACCGACCAGTCGTTCCTCGACGGGTTGGCCGGCCTGTTCTCCTCGTTCGACCGAGAATCCACCCGGGGCGGCGAGCAGTTCATGCGGCAATGGGGTCGCACCGCCACCACGGCGGTCATCCCCAACGCTCTGCGCCAGATTGACCGGATGTTCGACCCCACGGTGTACGATGCCCCCGGCGCCACGGGTGCGCTGGTCGCCTCGGTGCCGTTTGCCCGGCGCACCGGCCGCCAGACGCTCAACGTCTGGGGCCAGCCCGTGGCCAACCCGGTCACCAAACGCTTCACCTCGCCCGCTGGAGACCCGCTGGCTGGCGAGCTGGCCCGGCTCAACCTGTGGGTATCCGCCCCCAGGCCCGAGGACGTGAAGCTCCGCGGCCAACCCCTGACCGACGCCCAGTTCTACGAGTTTATCCGCGTCCGCGGGCAACGCCTTCGCGCCAAACTAGAGGAACGCGGGGTCATGCCCAGCCTCCGCAAGCTCCAGCCCGCCGTCCGTGCCCGGGTCTGGGCCAGCTACCAGGAAGCTGCCCGGGCGCAGGCGCTGGCTGCTGCAGGACGGGTGCGAGAGTAGGAATCCGAAAGTTGTAGCCTACGCGGTAGCCAGACCTCGTAAACGGTTGGAGAATCTGCGGAAGTTGTTGAAAGAGTGGTGCCCCGGCTAGGACTTGAACCTAGAACCAACTGATTAAGAGGCTGTTGCCGCGTTTGCGCGTTGTGCGTTTATGTTGTTGCGCTGCAATAGGCTTTATCGTTCTTCCTGGGCGTTCTGACTGGGTGTCTCAATTGACGCTCGGAGGTTGGGTGCGGTTCAATGCGGGTTGTGGAGTGATTTCACGGTAGCCTAAACGGTAGCCGGGAACGGAGTCAGACGGCGCGGTGATGATGTGGCGCACGTCGCTGGTCTGGGTGAGTTGGGCGGCCACGATGGCCGTGGCAAATCCGCAGGGGACGGCGTTGCCGATTTGCCGGACTTGGTCGGACTTGGTGCCGGTAAATCGGTAGTCGGCCGGGAATCCTTGGGCGGCGGCCAGCTCGTGGGGCTGGAGCATGCGGAACCCGATCTGGTTGCCGCTGGCCTCGACGAGGCCGAACCGGTCGTTGCAGGTGACGGTGGGCAGCGGTTCGGTGACGGGTCGGGCCTGGCCGGTGCCGTAGTACTCCAGAACCAGGTAGGCGACGCCCATGGCGCCGCCGCGGGCGGTGGTGACGGTCGGCAACGGGGCGCTGGCGGGCACGGTGCGGCCCCCGTGTTCCATGGCGATGATGAAGGGGTTTCCGGCGTACCGGCGCAGTCCTTCCCGGATTCGGGCCATGGTCTTGGGGGCCAGTGGGCGCTTCCGTTCGGTCAGCGTGGGCGTGGGGATGGTCCAGTCGATGATGTCGGCGGCGGGGCGCCATCGAGGTCGGCCCCACAGGTCGGAGTGGGCGGAGTGCGTGGCGTCGGGCCAGACGATGCGGCGCCGGCCGCGGACGGCCTGCACGAACAACCGGGTGCGGGTGGTTGGGACGCCGTAGTCGGCAGCGCACAGGCGGCGGTGATCGACGACGTAGCCCAGCGAGTTGAGGGTGGTCAGCCAGGCGCGGAACGTCTCGCCTTTGCGGGTCTGCAACGGCTTGCCGGCGGCTGACAGTGGGCCCCATTCCTCGAATTCGGGGACGTTCTCGACCACGATGCAGTCGGGCCGCAGGGCATCCGCCCAGCGAGTGACGCACCAGGCGGTGGCCCGGGACTGGTCCTGCATGGGGCGCCCGCCCCGGGCGCGGCTGTGGTGGGTACACTCGGGGCTGGCCAGCAGAATGTTCAACCGGCCGTCCGGGTACAAGTGCCGGGGGTTGAGCGAGTCCACCGCCGCGCAGTAGTGGCGTGCGCCCGGATGGTTCGCAGAGTGCGTTTCGACGGCGATGGGCCAGTGATTCACGGCCGTGAGTTCGACGCTGTACCCAAGCCGTTCGGCGGCCTGGATGGCGCCGGTGGATGTGCCCCCTGCCCCGCAGAACAGGTCGGCGATGCGGAGGGTAGTCATGCGCGTGCCTCCAGTTCGGCGATGCGGGCTTTCATCTCCCGGATCTTCGTCAGCGCGGCCTCTGGGTCTTCTCCTCCAAGTTCGTCGGCGATGTCTCGGCGCAGTTTCCACCGCTGCTCGGCTTGCATGCGAGCGGTGTCACGCTCGGAAATCAAGTTGCGGATGCGGGCCCTCATCTGGTCGCGCTCGACCTGCTGGCACTGCCAGGACTGAGTTCGCCTGTTGTCCAAGTCGGGTCGGTGAAACGTGTGGCATCGGAATAGGCGTACGTCACCGCTTCTCGTTAACTCGGCCTCACCACAGAATGGGCAGTTCATGCGAGCTGGCTGTTGTGGAGTTCGGCCACCAATGCGTCGCGCCGAGCTTTCAGCCGTTCAATGCTGGCTTCGATTCGTGTCAGGCTCCGCTTGATTGCAAACACCCTGCCAAGAGTGGGTGAGGTCAGCTTCCTGACTCGGTACACCGTGTTGACGCTGAATCCGTAGGTGGCTGCCAACTCGGAAGCCGCAGCCGTCCAATCAACGCCACGAGTGGGCATGCTTCGGCGCATGGTTTCCGGGGCCAACTTGCGTCGATGGGCGCTGACCGTGCACGGCGCCACCCCCAGTTCATTTGCCAAGCGATAGGTGCCCTTCGACCAATCGACAGTGCTCCAGTCGATGTTCATGCGCTGGCCTCCGTGGCGCTGTGTAGCTCTGTCAATGCATTCTTGGTCTGTTCCGCGTGTTCCGCCGCTTGGCTGGCGTTGATAGCGTCGAGCATTCGATGGGCTGCCGCTACGGTGTTCTCGACGTTGTTAAGCTTCATCATCTCCTGCAGCAATGCGACGCCGGCACGTCTCAGTTGAATCTCGGTGGTCGTCATGCGCTGGCCTCCTTGGCGGTGGTGGTGGTCTCGGGGTTGGCCCAGACGGTGGCCCAGCAGGGCAGACGGCCGGCAGGAAGCCAGGTGTACCGGCCGTCGCCGCGGATGCCGTCGGGGCGGCCGTAGGTGGCGACTACCAGGCTGGCGCCGGTGCGTTCGCCCAGCTCGCTCCCAATGGTGGCGTCATCGACGTCCATGGAACGGCGGACGCGCACGTAGTAGGCTCGCATGGCGTGCGGGCGGCGCCGGGGCATGTCAAGGGCGTCGCAGGCGCGGTGCAGGAGTTTGCCGAGTTGGCTGTCGGCGGTCCCGGAGTAGGCGACGAAGGGCCGGCTAGGGTCGCCGGGGTGCGGGAACAGCCACGGGGTCCCCGGGTAGGTGGCGTCGAGGTACGTGGTCCAAGCGGCCAGCAGGCGGCGCAGGTCGGGATGAAGGCGGATGGCGGGGTTGATGCCGGATTTCTGCCGGGCCACGGCCATCAGGGTCATGGGGACGTCGTCGCGCTTCACGTCGTAGAGGAACCCGGGCTGGCCTTCGGCGGCGTGGTGGTGCAGGGCGCCGGGTTCGCCGGGGCGCAGGCCGGTCATGGCCTGGAACAGCAACTGGGCGGCGGCGACGTGCCCGGCCGGGCCGGCGTGCTCGATGAGCCAGCCGGCGATGCGGTCCAGCTCGTCGGCGCCCGCGGGCATGTCGCGGTGGCAATGGCGGACGTCGGCGGTGTCGCGGAACTTGGGCCGGCGCAGGAAGGGGTTGGCCTTGAGGTCGTGCGACCGGGCCCAGTCGCACAGCAGGGACAGGGAGTTCAATTCCAGGTCAATCGAGCGGTCTCCGGTCCAGCCGGGGCGCTTGCCGGCGACCTGGCGGCGGCGAACGGCGGCGTAGGCGCGGATGTCGTCGAGGGTGACGTGGTGCGGGTTGCGCGGGCCCCACCATTCGAGGGCCACGTCGAGGAACCAGGCGACGCGCTCGGCGGCCTTGGCGTCGCGGGGCCGGTCGGCGGCGTCGGGGTAGCCGGCGGCCTGCCAGCGTTCGGCTAAATCTGCAAACGTGGTGTTCTGTCGGAGCATGGTGGCGTTGCGGTAGGCCTCGAACTTGTCCGTGCCAGCCCGTGCCAAGGCGTCCTTGGCCCGGCGCTGGGCCTCGGCGCGGTTCTGGGTCTGCAAGTTGATCCAGCGGTCCCGGCCGCCTTGGCGGATCCGGCAGTAGTATTCCTCGGACTCGACGGCCGTGCCGTCGGGGAGCTTGCGGGTGCGCTTGAAGACGTTCATTGGCCATCCTTGAGGTTCGAGGCGTAGGAGACGCTGATGTTGAGACTGCGGGCGATGCTGGTGAGAGTCTCGCCGTCGGCCCAGCGGCGGCGGATCTCGGAGCGCAGGGCTTCGGTGCGGCTGGCCCGCGGGTTGAGGGCGAATCCGCCCGTGCCCCGGATCTCGGGCTGGTAGGTGGGCTCGGGATCGCATCCGGCCGAGGCGAGGCCGCGGTGGATGACGTCGCGCATTGCGGCAGACATGGACACCAGCTCGCCGCGCTTCATGTGGCCCAGGATGGCGGCGTACCAAGTCCTGGGGATCATCACTTGGGCCCGCTCGCTGAACGGCTCGACCACGGGCGTAGCCGCCGGGCGCCGGGCGTAGGCCGCGATGGTGGCGGCGCTGGGGAGGTCGCGCTTCATCGGGCACCTCCCTGTTCGTCTTGGTAGTGCTGGTTGTCGCGCTCGACGAGCGCGGGGTCGTGGGTGATGGATGCGCCGATCACCAACAGCCAGACGAAGGCCACCAAGGCGGCCACGCCGATTCCTAGGGCGATCATCGGACACCTCCGTTGCGGTCGTCGCGCTTGACCGGTGCGACGAGTGCCGGATTCTGACGGGTAGCCATGACTACGGTCCTTTCGTGGTTTTGGTTAGATCCGCTGGTCGGCTGGTATCCGGTCAGCGGATCGTTCATTGCTGGTGCATTATGTACCGTTCGTGCAATTTGTCAAGCGGGTGAAAGCGTTGGGCGTTTTGGTGGCATGCCTATTTACTGGCTGAAGCCGCCAAAGTTGGAGCGATACTCTTTCCGTCTGCTGGCTTGTCCAAACGTTGACGTGCTGGAGAAACCGGCCGGATTTTGGTGGCCAGACGGGCTTTGGTGGCCAGACGGGCTTTGGTGGCCAGACGGGCTTTGGTGGCCAGACGGGCTTTGGTGGCCAGACGGGCTTTGGTGGCCAGACGGGCTTTGGTGGCCAGACGGGCTTTGGTGGCTCAGTCTAAGCCTTTTAGGCGGGTTGGGCTCGTCGCTTTGGCTTGCCTTTATTGCCATCGGGTCGGTGGTCTTCCTGCCTATCTCGCCGCCGAGTACGCGGGCAATGTCGATGATCATTTCCCTGACGTCGTTGTTGGTTTTGGACAACGTGGTGAGGTGATCAAGCGCTTGCTGTAACATGGAACGAACGATTGGCCTGCCGCTCTCGTTCATTCGGTCCCAACTCACGCGAACCTCGACCAACTCAGAGCCTGGTCCCACGCGCTTGTCGTTGAGCCTGGCGCACAGCAGGTCTGCCTGCTGCAGCGGATCGGTGGTGATGGCTTTCACCACAGCCACGTAGGACTCGTCCGACAGCTCGGTGTGGCCGCGGAGAGCGCGGTTGAATCCGGAAATGTTGATGCCGGCCCGTTCGGCCACGTCGCTTTGGGAAAGGTTCCGGTCCGACATGGCGCGGACCAAGGCTTCGGTTAGATTGCTCATCCATTAGACGGTCGGTGCAATTTTGCTAGCCGGTCAACTTTTATCTTGCGCTTTGCTTTGTCGGTCGTTAACTCACCGCCAATGCACAACGAGGTAGATCTGATCCGCGCATGTTTGCGGCTGGCCCGCAGTGCCCGTCAGGTCGGGCCACCTACGGTGGCCGGCGCTGCGGCGCAGTGGGAGATGCGGTTTGAGGAGAGGCTGGTCCAGTTGGGCGCGGAGCCGCCCAAGCCCCGTTTCCGCGGCCGTCCGAAGCGCGGGCCTGTTTCCGCACCGCTTGCCGGTCTTCCGGCCCCGGATTTTGGGGTCGCCAAGACATCCGTTCCCGCGGAGGTCGCATGATTTTGACCGGGCCACACGAGGTTCAGGGTTGTCCGATGCCGCCTGTTTGCGGCCGTGGTGAGCGTGGCCCGGTCTCCCCTTTTACCCGGCTGGCGGCGCACCTCCTTGGTGCCCGCGTTGTCGCGTTGACCACAGCGACACAGCCACAGGCGCGGGCCCTTATTCAGCCGCCCTACCCCACGGCCGCAACGGCCATGCCAGCCGGGTTCCCCTTCTTCGCATGAGTGTCACCGATGCCATGCAGGTGTTGTCGCGGGCCGGTTTTGCGGTCCACGTGGTCTCGCCCGAGGTCCCCCGCCTTTTGGCGGTGAAGGACGTGGCGCGGGCTCTCGGCATGTCCACCCGCTGGGTGCGGGATCATCTCGGGGAGTTCCCCGGCCGGACCCGCCTGCCCGGTGGCGACGTGCGCATCCCGGTGCAGGACGTGGTGGAGCTGGTCGAACGCGGGAGGATGGCATGAGCCGCGCCGTTTTGCGTCAGGATGACGGCCAGCCGGCCTTGTTCGACTTGAGGGCCTGGGAACAGGAGGTCCTGCACGTGCGGGACCAGGAGCGGTTCAGCGGGCGCGACACGGAGCGGGACCAGCGGTTGGTGTCCGCGGTGCTGTCCGCGGTGTCGGCCGGCGTCCCCCGGCAGCACATCTGCGACCTCGCCCGCATCTCCAGCCACACAGTCCAAGGGATCGTGGAGCGAGCGGAGAAGGACGGCCGGATAGCACCTTTCAAAGCAAGGATCAGCGCGGCCCTGCGGCGTGGAGCCGAGACCATCGCCACCTCGCTGATCGAGGACGTGGAGAAAGGAGAGCTGCCGCCGTCGTCCAAACCGGTTGCGCTCGGGATCCTGTTGGACAAAACGCTTCTGCTCGACGGCGAGGCCACGGCCCGCCTCGAGGTCCGGCACGTCGATGCCGACGGGGTCTGGGAGCGGATCCAGCGGGTGCGGCAGAGCCTGGAGGTGCCGGCCATGGTGCCGGTGTCTGAGTCTGAATCAGACGGAGAGTGCGGAAATGCGGGCGATTCATGCGAGGCTGGTGCCACGGCTACCGCGCAGGCTACCGCGGAGGTCGCCCAGGGCGGCGAGCTGGGCACGGTCGAGGCCGGCCTGATCGAGGCGACCGAGGCCTGCGCC